>Ga0190315_1000939_pt1 | contig 12681 bp, 12 predicted proteins | sample 48701101_MG_FD_161673 | JGI IMG/M metagenome (GOLD analysis project Ga0190315, IMG submission 161673) | Hydrothermal vent sediment bacterial communities from Southern Trench, Guaymas Basin, Mexico - 4870-11-0-1_MG | ecosystem: Environmental > Aquatic > Marine > Hydrothermal vents > Sediment ...
TAGATCAATTGCCTTGATGGACAGTATAGAGGTGGCGGAAATTTTTGACGCTTTTCAGGATAGGTATTTAGCGCTTATGAACAGGAAAAGCGTTAATTATATAAGCATTTTCCATAATCATGGAAAGGAAGCCGGCGCCAGTATTGCTCATCCTCATTCCCAGTTGATGGCTATTCCCGTAATTTCTCCTTACGTTAAACTGGAGCTGGACGGGTCGGAAAATTATTATCGCGGCAATAAACAATGCGTATTCTGCGTTATGTCTGAATATGAAAGCGAGATTAAGAAAAGAATAGTTTATGAAAATGATGAGTTTGTCGCTTTTTGCCCGTTCGCCAGCCGCGCCGCTTTTGAGGTTTGGGTTATGCCTAAAAAACACAGTCCTTATTTTGAAAGAATTGCCAATAATGAAAAAATAAAACTGGCGGAAGTTTTTCAAAAAGCGTTAAATTCAATTTATAAAGCGTTGGGCAATCCCCCTTACAATTTTTATATTCATACCGCTCCCTGCGACGGCAAAGATTATCCTTATTTTCATTGGCACATTGAAATTTTGCCGCGAACGGCCACCTGGGCGGGGTTTGAACTGGAAACAGGGATTGAAATTTCCGTTATTCAACCGGAAGTAGCGGCGGATTTTTTAAGAAAGCGGATAGAATAAGAAAATCTTTTTAGGAAGTTGTTTAAATTTAGAAAGTTTTATAAAGATTATTTAAGGTTTTTCAAGATAACAGCATAAGCAAGCCGAAAAACAAACTTAGCTTTACTGTCATCCTGAGCGAAGCGAAGGATCTAGAATGAATAGCGCTAGCGGCTTCCACAACGGGATTCTTCACTTCGTTCAGAATGACATAAGGCGGTTGCTTTGAATAAGTTCATAATAAGCAGTTTAAACTTTAAAAATTACAATCTCAAAATCTCAAATCCTAAATAAATCCAAAATTCAAATGCTCAAAATTTTGAACCTAAAACCGTTTTAAATTTTATATTTTGGTCATTTGAATTTGTTTGGGATTTAATATCTAGAATTTAGAATTTAGAATTTTTTATGTATAATATAATCATTTCCTGGTTTCAGAATTTTCCCGCGGAACTGGCGACGTTTTTAATAGCGGCTATTCCGGTGACGGAATTAAGAGCTTCCGTCCCGATAGCCATAATTGAATATGGACTCTCTCCTTTTTGGGCTTGGTTTTGGTCAGTATTGGGAAATACAATTATGGGAGCGCTGGTGGTTGTTATCGTAGAACCAATTTCTCGCTGTTTAGTTAAGCGAATAAAATTTTTAAATAATTTATGGGAGCGTTATATGGACAGAATCCATCAGAACAACGAGAAAAAATTTGAAAAATGGGGGGCTTTGGCGCTGATTACTTTTGTGGCTATTCCTCTGCCCGTAACAGGAGCTTTTACCGGAGCGGTGGCGGCTTCTATTTTTCAAGTCCCTTTCAGAAAAGCAGTTCCCCTTTTATTTCTAGGCTGTGCTATCGCGGGCGCGATTGTGGCGGGAATTACGCAGCTTGTAGCTTGTAGCTTGTAGTTTGTAGCTTGTAGCTCGCAACTTGTAATTCATAATTCATAATTCATAACTCAAGATTATATGAAGAAGTTAATGGTTGGAAATTTAAAAATGAACCTGATAAGCCTCAAAGAACGGGAGGACTATTTAAAGTTGTTTAAAAAAGAAATGAAAGATAAGCGGTTGTCTAATGTTGATATTATTCTATGTCCGCCTTTTGTCCATTTGGAAGCATTTAATAAAAACTTTCAAAGAGGGAAAGTTAAAATCGGAACGCAGAATTTGTTTTGGGAGAGAAAAGGAGCGTATACGGGAGAAGTTTCTCCTGTAATGGTTAAAAATTTAGGGGCGGAAGCGGCTATTATCGGGCATAGCGAACGCCGAAGATATTTTCAAGAAACGGATGACATGGTAAACTTAAAAGTGAAGGCGGCGCTTAAAACGGGAATAATTCCCATTCTTTGCGTGGGAGAAACTAAGAAAGAAAAGGAAGCGGAATTAACCGCGAAAGTTATAACGCGGCAAATTGTCGCGGGGCTTCAAGAAATTTCCCGGTTCCAGCTTTCCAAAATAATTTTTGCCTATGAACCGGTTTGGGCGATAGGAAGCGGGCTGGTTCCGAGCGGCAATGAAGTATTAAGCGCTAAGCTTCTGATTAGAAAAATTCTAACGGAGAAGTACGGAATGAAACGCGCCCAAATTCCGAGAATTATTTACGGCGGATCAGTAAGTTTTGGAACAGTTAAGCAGGTTTGCATTGAGTCTAAAATGGATGGGGTCCTGATCGGAAAGGAAAGTTTGTCTCCGCACGGTTTTTTAAAAATAGCGGAAATTCTTTCCTCCTCCCCTCTTTGAGGGGAGGATTGAGGAGGGGTGCGTAAATTAGAAAAGCTAGCAGTATTGCACACCCCCTCTCCGCCCGGGGCGGATCTCCCCCTCAAAAAGGGGGAGAGGATATTCCAAAAATTTATTAACTTAAATCAAACAATATGATCACAAGCGTAAAGGAAATTTTAACCAAAGCTAAAAAAGGCGGTTATGCCGTCGGCGCTTTTAATACGGTTAATCTGGAAACTACCCAAGCTATCATAAAAGCGGCTGATAAAATGCGTTCTCCTGTTATTATCCAGGTTACTGAAAAGACTATGGATTATACCGGCGGACGGGCTATTTTTAATTTGATAAAAAATATCGCTGAATTTTATTATCCTCAAACTCCTGTTGGGATACACCTTGATCATGGAAAAAGTCTTGAGGTAATCCAAAGAGCGGTAGGCATTGGATTTACTTCAGTTATGTATGACGGTTCAAGGGATAAGTATGATGATAATTTAACCGCCACTAAGAAAGTAGTTAATTTTTGCAAGAAAAAAGGAGTGAGCGTTCAAGCGGAACTGGGAAGCGTTCCCTATTTCGGAGAAATTGGAACGGAAAGCGCAGACTGGAATAAGTATATGACTAACCCGAATCAAGCTGAAGAATTTGTTAAAGATGCTAAAATTGACGCTTTGGCTGTGGCTATTGGAAATGCCCATGGCTTTGCTAAAGAGCGCAAAATTCCGGATTACGCCCGCTTGGAAATGATAAACAAAAAATTAAATATCCCCCTTATTTTGCATGGAGCTTCTGATTGGGAGAACGGGAAAGTGGAGGAAGTTATTAAAAGAGGAATTTGCTGTTTTAATGTTGATACTGCTTTAAGGTTGACTTTTGTCAATAATCTGGCTAATTCTTTAAGGAATAAGGGCGATGTGTCTTTTGACATAAGAAAAGTTTTAGGAAATGCCAGGGAAGCAGTAGAGAACACAATTAAAGAAAAAATAAAACTTTTTGGAAGCGACGGAAAAGCGTAAATTCCCCGCGAATATACAAATCTTTTTACAAATTTACAAATATCAAATTATGAAGATGGGATTTATTTGTAGATTTGTAGCTAATTTGTAGATTTGTGGGATAATAAAATTATGTTAAAAATCGCAATTAATGGATTTGGCAGGATAGGCCGGGCGGCCTTTAAAATCGCGCTGGAAAAGAACGATTTGGAAGTAGCGGCGATCAATGACCTGACAGGCGCTGAAACTTTAGCGCACCTTTTAAAATACGACACGGCTTATGGAAAGTATGGAAAAAATATTAAGGCGTCCGGAGGAAAAATATTTGTAGAGGAGCGGGAATTTCCCGTTTATGCCGAACCGGATCCGTCTAAGCTTCCATGGAAAAAACTGGATATTGATGTTGTTTTGGAATGCACCGGCCGTTTTGTGAAAGACGGAGCGGCCGCGGCGCATATTAAAGCCGGCGCTAAAAAAACGGTTATTTCCGCTCCGGCCAAAGGCAAGGGAGATATTCCCACTTTTCTTTTAGGAGTTAATGAGGAAAAATATTCCGGAGAAGAAGTTATTTCTAACGCTTCTTGCACCACTAACTGCGTCGCGCCCATAACGCGGATTATGCAATCCCATTTTGGAATTAAAAAAGCTATGATGACCACTATTCATTCTTATACCGCTGATCAAAATTTGCAGGATGGGCCGCATAGAGATTTGCGGCGGGCCAGGGCGGCCGCCCAAAATATTGTTCCCACCACTACGGGAGCGGCCATTGCCGCTACGAAAGTCGTTTCAGGCATAGAGGGGATTTTTGACGGCCTGGCAGTTCGCGTTCCCACCGTCGTTGTTTCTTTGTCGGATATTACTTTTCTTCTTAAAAAATCCGTCAGCGCCGATGAAATAAACGATGTTTTAATTAAAGCTTCACGGGAAGAACGGCTTAGAGGCATATTGAAGACGACTAGCGAGCCTATCGTATCTTCGGATATGGTTAAAAATCCATATTCAAGCATCGCGGACTTATCCCTTACTAAAGTAGTAGGCGGCAATCTGGCTAAAATAATAGCTTGGTATGATAATGAGTGGGGGTATGCCAATAGACTGGTAGAACTGGCGGAGTATATTAGCTACAAGTAATTTTTAGAGATTTGTGTAATTAGGCGATGTATAATTTTTAATTTTCAATTTTTGAAATAATTTTTAATGCGCTAATTTTTAAAAATTAAAGGTTTATTTAGAAAATTAAAAATTAAGAATTAAAAAATGGAGAAGTAATGTATGATATTGTAATAAAAAACGGGATAATAATTGACGGCACCGGCAAGCCCATGTTTAACGCGGATATAGGCGTGAAAAGCGGCCGAATTAAAAAAGTCGGTGATTTAAGCGGTGAAGCGGCAGAAAAAATTATTAATGCCGCGGAGCTTTATGTCGCGCCTGGATTTGTGGATGTAACTAACCATTCTGACACTTATTGGAGAATTTTTCTAAATCCAAGTCTGGAGAGTTTAGTTTATCAGGGGATTACCACGATCGTGGGAGGAAACTGCGGATCTTCATTAGCTCCTTTAGTTAGCCATGATATGATTAAATCTATCCGAAAATGGGCGGATGTCAGTAATATTAACCTGGATTGGCTTAGCATGAAAGATTTTTTAGCTAAAGTGGAAAAAAATAAATTATCAGTTAATTTTGCCACTTTAGTAGGCCATGGCACATTAAGGAGAGGATTGATTCAAGATGAAACTAGAAATTTAAGCTTGCGTGAGATCCATGTAATGAAAAACATATTAAAAGACGCCATAAAAGAAGGGGCGTTAGGATTTTCTACTGGATTAGTCTATACTCACGCGAAACAAGCCAGTAAAGGGGAAATAGTAGAGCTAGCCAAAGTAGTCAAGAAATACAAAGGAGTTTATGCCACTCATATTAGAGGAGAATCGCATGATTTAATAGAATCCTTGGAGGAAGCTATTGATATTGCTAAGAGCACCGGAGTGAGGCTTCAAATTTCTCATATAAAAGCGATGGGAGAAAAAAACTGGCATTTAGTGGACGAGGCGCTTAATTTAATTGAAACCGCTAAAAGCGGAGGAGTAGATGTTGATTTTGACGTTTATCCTTATACGAGCACTGGTTCAGTTTTATATATATTTCTGCCAGATTGGGTTACGGAAGGAGGAAGAGAAATGATGATTCGTCGGCTTAAAGATTTTGAGACTAGAAAAGAAGTGATAGAGGAAATGAAAAAAAACGATTTTGATTATTCAAAAGTTATTATTTCTATCTCATCTTTGAGTAAAAAATTAAATCGCAGAAGAATAGTTGACATAGCGAAATCGCAAGGGAAATCGGTTGAAGAAGCCGTTATTGACATTTTAATCGCTAGCGAGGGCAGGGTAGTTACTATAATGGGGGTTTTAAGCGAAAAAAATGTAATTAAAATTATACAACATCCCTTTTCTATCATTTCTTCTAATGGAGCAGGCTATAATTTAAAGCACAAGAATTCAGGCGAATTAGTCCATCCTAGAAACTTCGGATCTTTTCCGAGAGTGTTAGGGAAATACGTTAAGAGAGAGAGAATTTTAAGTTGGGAGGAAGCGATTCATAAGATGAGCGGCAAACCTGCTGCGAAATTTGGAATTAAGAAGCGAGGAATTATTAAAGAGGGAAATTTTGCCGATATAGTTGTTTTTGACCCAAATGAAATTAAAGATTTAGCCACCATTGATAATCCTTACCGGTATTCAAGAGGAATTAATTGGGTTATTGTGAATGGAGATATAATACTGGAAGACGGAGAATATAATGGCAAGAGGGCGGGAAAAGTGATAAGGAGGTAAATTTATACGCAAGCAATTTTGACGTTATCTGCATTTTTTCGCTTACTTTCTTTATGTCATTCCGGAATTTTTTCTGGAACAGCAGTGGAAGAAAAAATATCCGGAATCTAGGCTAATTAAAATCTTTAAACGGGAGACAAGCGGAAGTGTAGATTCCGGATAAATTTTTTCGCTTTGCTCCAAAATTTTCCGGAATGACATATAATCTTGCTTTGAAAATTTTAGAATGACATAAAATGAGGTTTAGACTTCTTACAAATTATGGCAACCGATTTTTTTAAAAATAAAAAAATAACTGTTTTCGGACTCGGGCTTCATGGAGGAGGCGCGGGAACGGTTAAGTTTTTAGCGAGTCAGGGAGCTAAAATAATCGTGACCGATATTAAAACAAAAGAACAGTTGGCTGATTCTTTGGAAAAACTTAAAGGATTAAAAAATGTTGAATATATTTTAGGTCAGCATCGCCGCGAAGATTTTACTAAAGCGGATATGGTTATAAAAACTCCGGCCGCGCCATGGAATAACAAGCATATAAAATTAGCTTTGGAAAATAATATTCCCGTGGAAGTGGATTCCAGCTTGTTTTTTAAACTCTGTAAAAATCCGATTATCGGGATTACCGGAACTAAAGGGAAAACTACTACCGCTACGATAATTTACGAAATTTTAAAGTTAGCGGGAAAGAATCCGGTTAAAGTCGGTGTCGGGCAAGTATCCGTGCTGGACAGGCTGGAAAAATTAAAAAAGGATTCAGTAGCGGTTTTTGAATTGTCAAGTTGGCGGCTGGCGGCTTTGGGGAGAATTAAACAAAGTCCGCCCATCGCGGTTTTGAGCAATATCTTTCCCGACCATTTGAATTATTACCAATCAATGGAAAGTTATGTTAAAGACAAGAAAAATATTTTTTTATATCAAGATCCAAAAGATTGGTTGATTACAAATGATGATGACGATAATTTGCGTTCTATTGTAAAGGAAGCTGAATCTCGGATTATAAAGTATTCCAAACTTCCGATAAAAAATGGGCGCTCAATTTTTACGGAAGACGGAGCCATTTATCTTAATAACGGAGTGGATATTAAAAAGATAATATCTCTTGAGGATCTTAAAGTCAGAGGCAAACATAATATCGGAAATATTATGGCGGCTGTCGGAGCGGCATACGCTTACGGGGTGGAAATTTCAAAAATAAGAGAAGCGGCGCGAAATTTTAAAGGAATCGCGCATCGCTTGGAATTAGCGGGAGAAATAAGGGGAGTGAAATTTTATAATGATACAGCCGCTACGATTCCGGAAGCGGTCATATCCGCGCTTGATTCTTTTACCCAGCCGGTTATTTTAATCGCGGGAGGAACTGACAAAAACCTTGATTACTCGCGCCTAAGCAAAGCGATTATTCGGAAAGCAAAAGGGTTAGTATTGCTTAAAGGGAGCGGCACGGAAAAATTGGTGAGGGAAATTAGGAAAAATCTTCCAGAGGAAGAAAAAGACGAGGAATTTAAAATAGTGGATTCAATGGACAAGGCGGTTGAAATTGCTTATCGTTCCGCGGAGGCGGGAGACATTATTCTTCTTTCTCCGGGAGCGGCCAGCTTCGAGTTGTTTTTAAATGAGTTTGACAGAGGGGATAAATTCAAAGAAGCGGTAAAGAATTTAGTGAAATGACTTGCGAAGTTGATTTAGATTGGACAATTTATGCTTTTGATGTATAATACTTCTAGCTTCTTAGCTGAAGTTTTTTAGTTTGAATTGGGCCGATAGCTTCCCAGTCATCCGACGGGACGAGCATCTGGTATGTATAGTTATCTCGTTGTTTGTTTATATTTTTAGAATTTTTGGGCCGATAGCTCATCTGGTAGAGCGCCTCGTTTGCACCGAGGAGGTGGCGGGTTCGAGTCCTGTTCGGTCCACCAAAACATATCTGCAAGGGTTCGCCATGTCATCCGACATGGCGCCCCGTCGAATGACGGGGCGAGTCCTGTTCGGTCCACCAAAACATATCTGCAAGGGTTCGCCATGTCATCCGACATGGCGCCCCGTCGAATGACGGGGCGAGTCCTGTTCGGTCCACCAAAATATAGTTGCAAGGGTTCGCCATGTCATCCGATATGGCGCCCCGTCGAATGACGGGGCGAGTCCTGTTCGGTCCACCAAAACATATCTGCAAGGGTTCGTCCCGCCTCTGGCGGGATGCCCCGTCGAATGACGGGGCGAGTCCTGTTCGGTCCGCACATAAGAGCAAGTCTTAAAGTATGTTTTGCAACCAGTACATTTTGGTTTATTATCTTAAATTTGCCCAAGTTTATTTTATGAATAAAAAGCAGTGACAATGCCTATTTCGTTCAATTTCTTCTTTATGGTAAACGCGTGGGCAAATTTTTTTTTATTTTTTTCTTTGTTTTCCGTGATTAAATGGCAAGAATAATGTCTTACTCTATATTTTTATTCCCATTCTGCTAAGGATTTTATTAATCCCTCCGCTATTTTTTTATTCGGATTCAGGCGAAAGCTATTCTTTTTGGCGTAGTTTTGATGTTCTTTGAATAATTTTTTGATTTTTTGCCTATCATTTAATTTTTTTTCAGCATAGATATAATTTGTTTTAAAATTATATTTCTATTTTTCCTCGTTCTCTTCCATGGTCTCCGAATGGGCGTTTCTTAATACCGGACTCTCAAAATTTAGCCGGATTGCTTTTTGCGGACAAATGTCTAAGCATTTTCCGCGCTTAATGTATTTTTGGTCAATAACAGCTTTTCCGTCTTCCATAGAGATAGCTTTAATAGAGCAAACATTAACACAAACGCTGCATCCGACGCATTTGTTTTGATTTACAAATGGCGTATTTTTTTTATTTTAATTTTAATTTAATTATTTTTTAATAAACGGACATTGTTCTTTTTTCGCTTTTCCGTCTAAAACCGCTCTGATAAATTCGTTGCAGGATTTATAACCGCATTTTCCGCAATTTAGGCCGGGAATTAAATTTTTTAATTCTTTCCCCGCTAAAGCTCTTTCTTGTTCTTCTTTCTCGCCAACTATTCTGTTTCCGTAGCAATAACCGCATAACGCCGAAGGCATGGAATGTTTCAAAGTGAGCTTTTTGTCTCCGATATCGGAAGATGACTTTATGTATTCCGCGATATCAATAGCGCCTTCTCCCGTAAGCCCGTTAACCTCTACTATTTTTGTTTTAGGATTAGCTTTTAAAATTTCCGCTCTGAAAATTTCTCTTTCCGCTTGAGAAATTAAATCACCTTTGCTGACAGCCACGATATCCGCGTCGGTTAAAATCGGACCATATCTTTCAGGGCTTCCAGAAGTAATGTCCAAAACATTAATGCCAAGTCCTTCTTTGATATACGGAGAGCAGCGAAGACACAGTCCGGCTGTTTCCAAAATTATAATATCCTTGTCCTGATTTTCTTTGATAAGTTTGGGGATCTCCAACGCGGTGTAATGGTCGGGGCAAAGTTCCCCCGCTAATTTTTTGACAGTCGGAATTTTATATTTTTTTGAAATAATTTCATCGTCCGATGTTCGCAGACAATCAAACTTGGCAAAATAAAGCTTAAAGCTGTCTTTTAATTCGTTAACAATATATTTGATGATGCTTGTTTTTCCTGATCCGGGAGTTCCGGCAAAAATTATAAATTTCATAGTTTTTTACTTAGGAGCTGGAACGCATTCCATTTCTGCCGCAAATTCTAAATTTTCGCTGCGAAAGCGAATATGTCAGCAACCCCTACTTGATTGATTTGCAATGTATTCCAACTTGTTTAATTTCTTCTCCTTTTCTTATTTTTTCTCTTATTTTCAAGTTGTCGCTTTCTATCCAATTAAGATATTGAGCAATGTTTTTTTCTTTTTCAGTCGCTTTTAACACTTTGGCAATTCCTCCATTTTTTATGACAATTCTTTCATTCGCGCTTAAAGCTAAAGAAGGATCATGGGTAACCATTAAAACAATTTTATTTTCTTCAACTAAAATTTCAATCGCTTTTTCTTTTTTAATCCCGGCATTTTCTATTTCATCAATTAAAATAATCGGGGAGATGCTGATATTGGCAATATCAGAAACCATTAAAGCGCGGCTTTGTCCGCCCGATAAATTTAATAAATTCATTTTAGGTAAAATCGCTTCTCCGGTAATTTCATTAGCTTCTTTTATTACTTCTTTAATTAATCCTGCCCGCGCTTTTTTCCCGCGGGATTCTAAATGCAATTTCAGAAAATCTTGAACAGACATATCGGTTAGAAAGTTCATGCTTTGAGCCAATGAAGCAATTAGCTTCCTTTTAGGATTGAATCTCCAATCTTTATCAGGAACGCTTCCATTAATCAAAATTTTTCGTTTGCTTTTGGTGTCTCCTTGAGCTATTTTTTCAATATCATAAAGGAGCTGGCTTTTTCCAGCTCCGGTAGGACCGACAATAGCCGCTACTTCTCCTTTTCTTATTCTGATTTTTTTAAAATTTTCTTTTTTGCCAAGTTTATTCACTCCCGGCAAAATAGTGATTTCATTTATTAACATGTATTAAATAGTTATTAAAGAGTTTTCGTTAATACGATAAATAACGCCAGCGCGACGCCAGCCAAAAAGGCAAGAATGGAATGTTTTTTCTCATGCTCTCTCGCTTCAGGCAAAAGGTGGGACGCGGACACATATAACAATACGCCCGCCACAAAACCAAGCATTAAACCCGTATCTGATTTCCTCAACTGACTTACGAAAGGATACGCGATAAATGCTCCAATCGGGGTAGTAAGTCCGGCTATTAAAAACGCGTACCAGCCAGCGGTTTTCTCTTTTACTCCTCCTTTTATCAGCATTAAGTATGTGATGACGCCTTCGGCGAATTCATGAACGACTAACCCTGTTCCTGCCAGAAATCCTATTAGCACGGAAGCTTGAAATGTAACCGTGTATATAATTCCGTCAACAAATGAATGAATGCCTATTCCTTCTACCGCCGTAATGCCGAAAGCCAAAGTTTTTTGTTTAGTGTAACGGCCAATTGTTTTATTGGAAAAAAACATAAACAAAAAACCGATAAGAGCGATAAATCCCGCGTATGAATTATTTTTCACCGCTTGCGGAAGAGCAAGTATCAGTGAAGATGAGAGTAGAACACCAGCGGCGAAACACATAAAGTATGTTTTTGCTTTTACCGCCCATTCTCTATATCTAAAAATAGTTAGAATTCCGGCAGCGTTCACCACTGTGGCGGAAACCGCGAAAATGGCTATCCATGTAAATACGCTAAAGTTAAGCATTTTTTTACTATTTTATTTGTTTGCTTACCTGCCTCTTCTGCCTCCTCCGCCAAATCCTCCGCCCCGGCCGTCTCGAGGTCCTCTGCCTAATCCTTTGCCTAATCCTCTTCCAAAACCCTGGCCAAAATTTCGGTCAGCGCCTGGATTTATATTTTCTTGATCAGGTTTTTCTTCGTCGCCATCATTTTCATTATTGTCATTGATAATGGCCCCGGTGGGGCATACATTAACGGCATTTTCCATGCAGTCGGCGTTTTCATTTTTTATTTCAGCCTTTCCGTTTATAATTTCTATGCCTTCCGGGCAGGCATTGGCGCAATTCCCGCAGCCGATGCATTTATCTTTGTTTATTTTCCAAGACATAAAGATATAAAATTAATGTTTAAATTAAAGATCCGCTTCAAGCTCTGCTTTTAAATTCTCCTTTGGCCTTAAGCCAATATATTCCTTAACCATCTTGCCACCCTTGAAAAGTTTCATATTAGGAATGCTCTGAACTTGATATTGCGTAGCCAGAGCTTGATGTTCCGGAATTTCCGTGTTAAGTTTGCCTATTTTCAACTTGCCTTCCATTTCTTCCGCCAACTCCTCTAAAATGGGAGCCATCATTAAACACGGCTGGCACCAAGGAGCCCAAAAATCAACTAAGATGGGAATGTCTGATTGTAAAACTTCTTTTTCAAAGTTTTGGCTTGTAATTTCAATTGTTTTTGCCATAGTTTTTTATCCCCGTTAAATTCATTTAGCGAACATTTAACAGGGTGAGTTTTGTTAATTTTAATTATTTAATTTAATTTGATAATTGCTTTAAGTAAGCCTGAATGCTAGCGGCGGCAGTAGCTCCTTCAGCGCAAGCGGTAATAATTTGGCGGAAATTATTTGAACCGTTGGTAATATCGCCGGCGGCCCACAATCCCTTAACACTGGTTGAACCATCGCTTTTAATTTTAACGAAACCGTTTTCATCTGTCTCCACTTTTAATTCGCTGATAATTTCCAAGTTCGGGACAATTCCCATTTCCACGAAAATTCCGTCTAATTTCAATTCATTTTTTCCTTGAAAATCTTTTTCCAAAATAATACTCTCTAAAAATTCTTCTCCTTTTAGTTCCTTAATTTTATTGCCTAAAACTAATTCAACCTTAGGATTTTTTTTGATTCTTTCTTTCCAGACTTTATCCGCTTTTTTTAAATCGTCTTCGCTGTGGAT
>Ga0190315_1000940_pt1 | contig 12670 bp, 10 predicted proteins | sample 48701101_MG_FD_161673 | JGI IMG/M metagenome (GOLD analysis project Ga0190315, IMG submission 161673) | Hydrothermal vent sediment bacterial communities from Southern Trench, Guaymas Basin, Mexico - 4870-11-0-1_MG | ecosystem: Environmental > Aquatic > Marine > Hydrothermal vents > Sediment ...
AGGATCGAAAAGAATCAGGATAGCCAGAAAAAACTCGGAAGCATCATCCAAAACTTAATATATCTCGCTGTACAATCTCGATTCTATGAGAATAGCAATTCTTGGCGGAACCGGTGACATCGGCGAGGGGTTTGCGCTGAACTGGGCGGAAAAACACCAGATTCGCGTGGGTTCGCGCAAAAGCGAGAAGGCGGAGGAAGCATCAGACCGTTACAATGATACGCTCGTTGCAAACGGGCTAAAAGGCGACATCAGCGGATTTGACAACAAGACCGCAGCCGAAGGCGCGGATGTGATCATACTCACGCTGCCTTACGAGCACGTCGCAGGCGTGATCGATACCGTGCGTCCGGTTCTCGGAAGCGACCAGATTGTTGTTTCGCCTGTCGTTCCGATGAAACGAGACGGCTACTTCAAGTACAACCCCCCTGCGCAGGGGAGCGCAGCCGAGGAGATTTTGGAGATTTTGCCTGCGGGCACGCCTCTTGTTGCGGCGTACCACACAATCGCATCGAAGAGACTGTGCAGTCTTGATCCCGCATTCGACTGTGATGTCTTCATCTGCGGAGATGACCGTGATTCAAAGGATGTGGTAATCGGGCTCACCACCGAACTCGGATGCATGCGCCCGCTGGATGCGGGTCCGCTCGCGGTGGCATCGACGATCGAGTCGCTCACGCCGATGCTGCTCAATCTTGCCAGATTGAACCACCTGACAGATCCGAGTATCAAGATTCTGTGATTATCGATGTCACTTGATTTCCTGCGTCCTTATGCGAAAAACGTCCTTGCGCCGCTCGCATCCATCCTCTCCCGCGCGGGCGTTGCGCCTGACGCAATATCAGTACTCTCGCTCCTCTTTGCCGCAGGAGCGGGTCTGCTGTATGCGACATCCAGGGGTAACGGATCGCTTGTGCTCGCAGCTGGCGGGCTGGTTCTGCTCAACGGAATCGCCGACGCAATGGATGGGGAGGTTGCGAGACATCTGGACGCAGCATCTGTGCGTGGCGATTTTCTGGATCACGTCATTGACCGGTATGCTGATGTATTTATAATTTGTGGAATATTTTTTGGAGGGTATGTTGACTGGCGGATCGGAGTTGCAGCGATCGTTGGCACGCTCCTCACCAGCTATCTCGGGACGCAGGCGCAGGCTGTGGACATCGGCAGGTACTACGGCGGGATATTCGGGCGGGCTGACCGTCTGGTGATCGTAATTCTTGCGAGCGTCCTCTATTTCGCAAATCCCGATGAAATCTATGGATTCACGTCTCTCGGATGGTCGCTTGTGATTATCGCAATCGCAAGCAACCTGACAACGCTCCAGCGGTTCGTGCATATCTGGAAGCGGTTGGGGTGATTTGTATTCCGGATGTTGTCTGTATGACTCGGATATCGTGTTTTTCAGGGATCTGATCCGAGATGTGGTGGTGCACAGACTCAATCGTTATGAAAATACCATCAAGAAATTCGAGAGAAAATATGCCATAAGCTTCAGCGAGTTCTCTGACCAATTGGCGCATGGGGCTACGATGGAGGAAGAAGACGACTGGATGGAATGGGGGGCTACGATAAACATGCCTGGTGCACGGAGATGAGTCGCCGGGTCGCCACCTCTTGCAATGCCGGCATTGGTTTGAATAACCCGGATTCTGAACTCAGCACCTGCCGGTCGGGCACGTCAGCCCGCCATGCGGAATCACCAGAACCTGTGGTACTGCGTCCGCACCCCATTCCTCGCCATGCTTCGAGATCGCAGCACGAAGAGCACTCCCCACGTCATTTACCGGCGTGAAATACGCTTTCTTCGCAAGGTCGTCCGGGATTACCGATACAAGGTAGAGGTCAACGCGTTCGGAAAGAAGCGACGTCAGAACGGCTTTGTGACCGCCGAGCTCGAAATTATCCTTCATCCGTGGCAGGAGTTCCTCACGCGGGATATCAAGCCACCGCTCATAAACAGAGTTGCCGAGACCTTCCGGGCATTCGGCGACGAGAATTATCGTTCCGCCATCTTTTACGATGTTTTTCGCATTTTCAAGAGATTTCTGTGACTGGTACAGGTTTATGTCCTTTGGACTCCCTCCCGGTGACGTGATCACGATGTCAGCGGGATCTGCCTGGATTCGGTACATCCGGTCAGCGTAAACGACGCCTGCACGATGTGCTTCGATGGGATCACCGGAAACGACCGCAACGATCTCTTTTTTTCCGTTCAGAACCGCGTTCAGTATGAATTTCGACAACCCTTTCGTCCCCTCCTCGATATCCTGACGCACAGGGCTGTCCGCCCTCCCTGACACAGCGTCCGGGCTTGCCATGAGCGCATGGTTCCTGCGGATGCTCGCAAGCGACGAGACTCCCGGGAGAAGCGACTTGAGTCCGCCTGTGTACCCCGCGTAGTAGTGAAACTCGATGCTGCCGGTGCAGATCACAATATTCGCATCGAGAACCGGCTCAAATATCTCAATCGGCGTCCCCCTGCTCGTAACCCCTATCCTCCGGCAGCGGTCAGGGTCATGGTCGATGCATTGGATGCGGTCGAAGACATCACTGCCGACGAGTTCCCTCTGCTCGGCTTCGGTGTGCCCTCTGTGCGATCCAGTGGCAAACACGATCACCATATTGGAATCCGCAATCCCGATCTCGTTCAGGTGAGCGAGGAGCGGCGGCAGCAGTTCGCGTGTCGGCGTGATCCTGGTGATATCGTTTACGATTATTGCAACACAGTCTCCTGAGTGCGCAATCTCCGCGAGCCCGCTACTCCCGATCGGGTGATCGAGCGCGTACCTAACCGAGGATTCAACGTTCCCGACTGCGTTAAGCTCGCTGGGTTCAAGGACACCTGCAAAATTCCTGTCCGGAACATCGACCGAAACGCTGCCGCTTCCATAAGGTAACTGGATCTTCATAAGAACCGCGAATGATACGCCAGCGCCATGAGTGAACCAAACGCCACAACCACAGCCATGAATCCGAATCCCGGAGACTTCGTCTCATCTTCCTCATGTTCTTCTTCATTCGCAGGCTCGGTAGCTACCTGCGTAGCCACGCTCCCGCCTGTGACGTGCAGATCGATCGTGTGCCATGTGTGCTGATCCACGCTCGATTTGTCCGCGATCTCAAGAGGATACGTTCCCGACGCCATATCCTCGCCTGCCGCAATCACGATGTGGTAGTCCACAGACTTCCCTATATCGACCAACTGCGCTCCATCGCCGCTGACAATCGATATGCCGTCCGGCAGTCTGGCGTTTATGCTGACGTCGGCATACAGGTCTCCTGAGTTTCTGAGCGTCACATCGAATGACGCCTGTGATCCGGCTTCGATCGCCATTGTGGTGGGTGCGTCAGTGAACGTGATGATGTCACCCGTGGTGGTTGCTGCATGGCAACCCGAGATCGATGCGATGACGAGAATGGTGCCGAATGTTGTTCGTGTTATTTTGTTCGTGTGTATTGACCTCCTTCTTCCTTGCAGGGGCATAAATGCCCGCAGTGTGCCGCTTTTTGCACTGCACGCCGCAATTACAATCTACCGACTGGCTCTTATAAAAAGATACCCACAGAGTGAGGGACATAAAAACGATTTTTTCACAAAAAATCGAGTAAAAACTGCCCTTCGGGTGGGGGCTGGCGATATACTTTTTCGTAAATGAAAATGGTGCGTAGAGTGACTGGACGTTATAGTGTATATACCATAAAAAAGAGAACCCCGGTCGTCCGGGGATTTTTTGATTTTACACCTCTGCAATACCGAACGACTGTATCAGCACTTGCGGATTGGCTGTACCGCTTGCAATCGTCTTCTTGCTGGAGAGTTCGTTCACCATGATCTCGGCAGGCGCGAACATCGCACCATCGACCTTGAAGAAATCGAAGCCAGCCGCCTTGAACGTGTCGTAGAATGGCTTTCCGTAGTCCCTGGAGGTCTCTGACGGCACCTTCTTCACGTAGTCGGTCAGTTCATCGATATTCGGGTAATTGACAGTGTAATATGTCTTACCGCAGTAGATGATGCAGTCGTTGGTCGAACCCATGCATCTGGTGTCATCGCCCACGATCGGCGAGATCGGGATGATGCCAAATCCGTTTTTGATCGATGTGATGTCGAATCCGAGATCGTGCATCTTGTGTATCCCGGTTTCAACGATTCGGGCAGAGATCTGCACTGATCCTGCGATTGAGGACGTTGGCGCAACTGCGATGTACACTTCCTTCGGATCGACGCCGCATTTCTCCGCGATCTTGTCTACAACCTCTTCGTTTGGAAGTTCGCTCGCTTCGAGTACGAGTATCGCCTTGTCTGAAGAATCCTTGTATCCGATCTCGTCGTAGAGTTCCTTCGGATCCAGCGAAAGCGCACGCGCAGGTCCTGAGCCCATGGCGAAGTACTTCCCGACGACGATTCTCCAGCCAGCATACTGGGATGCCATACATGCGATGACCGGATCATCGATTGCGACCTGAATGCCAGGGACTGTATGGTCGCCCAATTGGTACGGGATGTACTGCAGGTCTGCGAGATCCGCGAGGCAGAGCCTTGATAGGTACATGCCCGCGCCGTAGCCGCCTTTCGCATTCACGCCAGCGTCAACAATGGTCGCACCGTTCTTGAGCGTCGAGACCTCGACGTCCAGTTCCTCTGCGCAGTCGAGCATCTCCGCAAACGCCCGGTATCCATATTTATTTACACTAATCATGGGGATTCACCCAACACCTGATGGCGTCCTGCCTGCATATAAGATTGTCGGGCGGAAGGCAGAATGACCTGCCACGTGCTTTCCATATACTTTCCACGTGTTTTTTCGCGACTGCGATGGGTTTTTATGTCAATATGCCGAGATACCAATCGATGTCATCTGAAATATTGAGCGGGGTAAAACCGGATGTCAGGATGCTTCACGACATGGACGATGTTCTGTACGATCGAACGATGATCGACGCGCCTGACACCGAGTTGTACTATATGTATCGCGATCTCGCACTCAGCAAGAGAGACCGGGATACGATCCTGGAACACCGTCTGCGCTACGACATCACAGTAATTCCACCCGGAATGCTCGGGACAGAGTACGTGAAGACGGCGGGGCACGACCATCCAGGCGATTACGGAGAGTTATACGAGGTGCTCGAAGGCGAGGCGCAGTATCTGCTGCAGAAGCGGGATGGAGAAACCGTATCCGACATAATCGTAGTCACTGCATGCGCGGGCGATAAGGTGATCATACCGCCGGGATACGGGCATGTGACGATCAACTCGTCGAACAAGACGCTGAAGATGGCTAACTGGGTTTGCAGGGATTTTTCCTCGATCTACGACTTCTTCAGGGAGAAAGGCGGGGCGTCATACCTTCTGTTGAAAGACGGGTACATCCCAAACCCGAAATACGAGAACCTTCCTGAGATACGGTTTCTGAAGCCGACGAACTATTCTGAGGTCGGGTTGCAGAAAGGGAAGGAGATGTACGGACTCGTGAGAGAGATCGATATGCTGGAGTATCTCGTAAATCCCGATGGATACGACTGGCTATTTGAGAAGATACTTGGTTGAAGGTGAGAATATCAATAGTTACCCCATAAAACGCGGACACAAGCTCGACAACGATCGAATCCGGGAGCTGCTCGGCGAATGGTTCCCGGGCGACGTCAAAGTCGAGGACGGCAAGTTTGTCATCGGTTACAAATCCCTGAAGCGGATGGAGGCATGGATGGACGGAAAGAATCTCTGTGTGACTACCGAATCGGACATGGATGCGGATCTTGGCGATGTATCCGATACGAACAGTCGATTTCGGAGATTTCTCGATTCTGCTACCGGGTTCACCGCAAAACAGCGTGTGAAACGGATGAAGAAGGAATCCGGTTCGTGAGTGCAGCGGGAGTATGAAGAACTACAGAAAATGCCATACGGACTTAAACTCGGACAAGCTGACCGTCTTCCGGCGTGTCTCCGCATCTGCGCCGGCACCGACGGCTCGGTCACTCTCCTCCTCGAGCTGATGACCGGGGAGCACGTCAGCGTGGAGACTCTGAAGCAGCACATAATCGCGTCAGACGAGAGGACCTCCGAACTGCTCGATATCCCCATCGGCGAACCCGTTAACGAGCGTACCGTCCTTCTGCGTGCCGGAGATGTTGTGTACGTACATGCGAGATCGCTTGCGCCGATCAAACGTATGCCAGAGGGGGTAAAAGAGGATTTGATGCGCGCAGACATTCCGATCGGACGCATCATGCAGAAACACAACATCGAATCGAGAAGGGAGATTGTCAGGATGGAGATTTTGAAGAGCGACCTTTTTGGCGAGGAATGTATGGCATTGTCGAGGGCGTACCGGATCATTCACAACCACAAGACCCTGATCCGGATCAACGAGACGTTCCCGATCGATGACCGGTGGGATATGTGAGTTAGAGGATTTTTATTCATATCATTGTAATTAATTGCAGCCCGGTCATCGCTTCTTATACTTATACCGAAATCCCGATTCGATATCGCTCACATCCCGAATCACCCCAGAATCTTCTCCATCTTCGCTTTCCACCCGGCGACCTCCTCTGCTGTCACCACATCGATCGACCCACCCTGGAAATCGCCTTTCACATCGCCCATCCGCTCCTCGATTACGCCCTCCATCTCAAGATACGCATTCTTGAGACCATCGAGCACCTCGGGGTCAGCATCCCAGAGTCCCCTCTCTGCCGCCTCAAGAAGCCTTCTTCCGATCTCTTCGAGCGCATAAGGATTATTCTCCTCAAAAAACTGACGCATCTCACAGTCGAGCACGAACGTCCTTGTGATATCATCAAAGATCCAGTCATCGACCTCCTGCGTGGTCGCTTCCCAGCCGTAGACCCGCCCGATCCGCTTTGAGATGTCGCCGGCTCCCTTGTAGCCGTGATTTTTCATGCCCTCGATCCACTTCGGGTTCAGGAGCTTTGTCCGCACGACCCGCCGCACCTCATCAGCGAGCGTTCTCACCTCGACCCGGTTCACATCGCGGGTGTCCCCATAGTACGCAGGCACGTCACTGCCTGAAAGCTCCCTTGCAGCAGTTGTAAGCCCGCCGTGCGTTCCAAAGTAGCAGCAGCAGCCGCAGAGGTCATATTCGTCTGTGACCGTCTTATTAAATGTGAGATCAACCGTTTTGAGCTGGGATGCAAACTTATCATGAGATTCCACGCCGAATACACCTTTTCCATACTCGTACCCGTTCCAGTACAGATACACATCAGACAGATCCTTATCCTCCTTCCATGCAGAGGCATAAACAGCGAGATTTACGCCGTTTCCGTACGTTCCGGGCTTGCTTGAGAATATCCGTGCTCCACTGCCGGTTCCGGTTCCAGCCACAGTCCCGGACACATCCCCATCCTCTGATTCTGCTTCTGCCCTGCCTGATGTATGTTTTTTGATGTAATTCATGTCATCAGGCTCATCAAGGACCGAGATCTCCCGTATCGCTTCATCAAGGAATTCTACGCAGTTGTAGAAGCAGTCCCGCGTGATCCCGCTCACTCTGATTGTGACATCGATTCTCGGGCGGCTGAGTTCCTCAAGCGGGATGATCCGGTATCCTTTCACACGGCTGCCGTCCCAGACAGGCTCGCAACCTATAAGATGCATGATCTGCGACATCTGCTCCCCGTCTGCCCACATGATATCCGATGCCATCCAGTACATAGCGATATTCTCAGGAATCCGCCCGTGTTCTTCCTCGTACTTGGCAATCACGCCGTCCGCAAGCCGTTCTCCGATCCTCCACGCAGCTTTTGTTGGTATCTTGAACGGGTCGAGCGAGTAGAAGTTCCTTCCTGTCGGGAGAATCTCAGGTTTCCCCCTTGTTATGAGACCTGATGGTCCAGGCTCGATGTATCCGGCATCAAATCCATGGAGCAGTGCCCCAAGCTCGTCGGATGCATCGATCGCTGAAGAGATATCGCAAATTTTGTCCCTTGCCTGCAAGATTGCGGATTCATCCGCATTCTTCAGCCGATCTCCAAACACCTTCTCAAGAATCTCAAGACCGGACGACTCTCCAGACCTCGCATCTTCTAAAAATTCGCGTATCAGTTCCTTTCCAAGCGCGTCAGCATCTGACAGGACCTCAACCGGAGCTTCGGATATCTCGACATCCATGCCCATCAGGTCAAATACCGCTTTTCGCAGTTCCGAATCGTACCTGAGTATCGAGTTAATCAGTTCGATCTTCCTGTCGCCCTTCGGGGTCTCGCCGAATATATGCATCCCGTCCGGAATCTGGCTGTTGTAGATGCGGGTTATCGCCTCATGTGCGAGATCAACGATCCGTTCAAACGCTACTCCCTCTTCCACCAGTCTTTCGAGGTGTAGCTCTTCGGAGAGTTTTGTGCTGACGAGAAGATCTGTTATCACATGCTGCGCGGCATGAGCTCTCCCTTTATCGATCTCTTTCGTCTTGTTATACTCTGCGATCTGGTCTTCCAGTTCCTTCAGTTCACCATAAAGCCCGCTTTCGGTCATAACGGTCTGCGCATGATCGATCAGTGTCGCATAACTCCTTCTTTTTGCAATCGTGCCTTCAGGAGGATTGTCAGAGTTGTAGATGTACAGGTGCGGCATATCTCCGATCGCAATATCAGGATAGCAGCTCCCTGAGAGCGCAACCGACTTTCCTGGCAGGAATTCAAGGTTCCCGTGCGTTCCGACATGCACGATCACATCAGCACCAAACCCGCCTTCGAGATACCGGTAGGTAGCCATGTACTGGTGCGGCGGCGGAATCTCAGGGTCGTGCAGGATCTTGCAGACAGTCCCATCGCACCTGGATCCGGCGCATCCCCGCTTTGGCTGGATGCAGACCACAGCATTCCCGTAATCAACGCCGGTCACAACGATCTTGCCATCGTAGGCCATCGCAGCAGGAACTCCGTCCTTCGCTTCGCCAGGGGGATTTCCCCACACCTCGCACATCCGTGTCCTGACATCAGGCTTTAGCGTGCCAAACCATTCCTCGTACTCTTCCGCCCCAACCATCGCAAGAACTCCGCCATTCTCAACGATCTCCTCGATGGTGGTCCACCGAAACTCTGCGATCGCCTTCCGGTCCATGATGGTCTCGATCAATTCCTTGCCGCTCTCTGGCGGATTAACCGAGTATCCGCTCTCCTTCATCCGCCCGAGTATCCTTGCGACGCTCTCAAGCGTATCGAGATGTGCGCCTGCACCGATCGTCGCCTCGAGACCCGCACATGGGCTGTTATGAAGGATGAACGCGACTTTCCGCTTCTGTTCTGGTTTATCCTTGAGTGCGATCCATTTCCTGACCCGGTTTACGACCTTTCGCACCCGATCCTCGATAGCGGTGTGCATCTCGAACTCAGTCCCGTGCGCCTCCTCTGGTATCGCAACCCCGATGATGATCGGCTCGATCACGCCCTCGAACTCAGGCATTGCGACACTCCACCCGATCTCGGTACTGCCGAGCCCGAGGACATCCGCGCTCCACTCTTCTTCAGTCGCATGGTACGTCATCAACGGATGGAATACTGGCACATCGAGTTTTTGCAGCACATCAACAGATCCTGCGCCGTCATCTCCGAGATTGAAGACCGACTGGAGGTTTATGAGCGCATCGATCCGGCCCAGGAGGTATTCTTCGATGACCTCCCGATCCGGTCTGGAGCCGAGTTCTACATCGCCAATCCCGTGACAGAATACCGCAATTACAGAATACTCCTTCTCAAGTTCGCAGATCAATGAATTTACGATCTCAAGGTCTTTATTTTCCCAGTACCTTCGATTGAACAGGATGCCGACGGTATTCTTTGACTCTTTGGGTTTATACCACTGCAGATAGTCTTCGATCTCATCGAAAGTCCTGTCCGCGCCAGGATGGTATACTCCCTGCCACATTACCTCTTCCGGAGGATCGTAGACGTAATCCAGACCCAGGACTTCTTTTCCTATGTACCGAAGCATGTTTTTTATATTTGTAAGTCCGCCATGTACGTAGTAGGCATTGACCGTCGCTGTGATCTTTAATGAAACGTTTGAAAGCTGCCAGAATGCCGGATCGTAACCGAAAGAGATTATCGGGATGTTCGGGTCCAACGTTTCGATGACGTCATCCCAGACTGCATCGTTTGTCGGGCGGAGAATTATAACATCTGCGTGCTCAAACGATTGTGTAATGCCTTTGGCATCGATGCGGGGACTTGAAGTTTTTGTAACCGCATTACATCGCCTTCGCTTCTCCTCATCCTCAAGATCTCGTGCAGACCATGCACTGATCTCCATTCCAAGTTCCGCACACGCCTCTACAAGTAGTGCCACATCGCTGCCCCATGTTATCGAGGTAATCTTCATGTCAACACCACATCGAACGGACATCCAGAAGCATCTCCTGCTCCTGCGAAACGATGTTCCGGACAGTCCCGGATGAAAGATCATCGACCGAATAATACCTGCCACCAGCGTGCTCTGCGATATCCTTGCAGTATCCAAGCTGCATCTTCACAAACGACCTGCCAGCAGATTCGGTATCAAGAACAACCAGATGGATTCCCGCGGATCTCGCCTCTTCTGCCATCTCCTGCAGTTCTTTTTTAATCCCGACATCCCCGTCCGACAGAGGGACATTTGCACGTCCGTCCGATATCAGAATCATTATCGGAATCGTCTCCTCGCATCTCCTCTGCTCTCCGAGAAGAAGATTGAGTCCGGTATTGAAACCCGCAGATAGCGGCGTCTTCCCGCCCGTTGGAAGCTCACGCAATCTATCGAATGCAAGATCAACACTATGAGAGAGCGGGAGCAGCACATCTGCCCTATTGCCACGGAACGCAACCATCCCGATCTTGTCGCGCTTCTGGTACGAATCCATGAGGAGTGAGAGAACGGCGCCCTTCGCACACCCCATCCGGTTCGAGGCACCCATAGAACCCGAGGCATCCACCACAAAGAGGGTTGCTGTGGAAACTTTTCCGATCCTGATCTTCTCCCTGATGTCCTGCTCCCCTATAAGGATGGCTGCTTCCCCACCCTCGCCGGTACACCGGTCTTTCTGGTGCGGCGCAGCAGCACGGATGGTGGCGTCGATTGCGATATCAGTTGGTCTGCCCTGCGGTATGGTGTGTCGTGCGTATCTGCCGCGGTTAAACCGTGCAAGCGTGGGAATCCTCCTCCCCGATGTCTTTTTGCGGTATGTCCGATCTCGCTTTTCTTTTGGCCTCACGATACTTGCATCGATGGGACGACCGATCTCAAAGACCGATTCTTGCTGCTGCGACTGCTGCCGGCTGCCTTCCTCCTCTGGCTGCTCTTGCGGTTCCTGTGGTTCCTGTGGTTCTTGCCGGCTGTGCTCGTGCTCATGATCATGCTCATGCTCATGCTCATGTTCGTGCCGCTCTTTCTTTTCCTGAGGATTCTGCTGCTCCTCGTCCTGTTTTTGCTCCTGCTGCTGCTCTTTCGTTTTCTCGTCCATCATGCGGTCGAGTTTCTCGGTATCAAGCTGCGGCGGCTCAAACGGTTTCCTGCGCATCCGGTGCGGAAGTGCAAGTTCCATCGCTTCCTTTATGTCTGCAAGCGTGACCTCGGTACGGCTGTCGAATGCCGCAATCGTCTTTGCGGTTCTACTTATCACGATCTCTGCCCTGTGCGTCCTGACGCCAAGTTCGATGCACATCCGGGCTGCCGTCGTCAGGAGATCATCGTTGATCCGGGCGTCCGGGAGGAGGGATTTCGCCTCCGCGATCTTCTCGCTGAGTTCCTTCTGCTGATCCCCGTAACTCTTCCTGAATCCATCAGGATCGTTCTCAAACCATTCTGCAACCTTCACGATCGCGACACGCTCGTTTACATCGTTCAGGCTCTCGACATTCGCCTGCAACCCGAACCGGTCCAGCAACTGCGGTCGGAGTTCGCCTTCCTCCGGGTTCATCGTCCCGACAAGGATGAATTTCGAAGGATGGCTGACACTAATTCCTTCCCGTTCGACCGTATTCACAGCCATCGCAGCCGAATCAAGGAGAACGTCAGCGACATGGTCATCCATCAGGTTCACCTCATCGATGTACAGGATGCCGCGGTTTGCAGCGGCGAGGATGCCCGGCTCGAGCGCTCGGATCCCCTCTTTGATCGCTTTTTCGATGTTTAAGGTTCCAACGACCCGATCCTCGGTCGCGCCAAGCGGGAGATCAACAACACGGGTTTTACGGGTCGTAATCTCGAGTTCTCCGCCATCCGCCATCTTATCATAGCAGATGTCGCACATCTCGTCGGGATTGTGCGGGTCGCAATTAAACGGACAGTTCGCAACAACATCGATCTCTGGCAGCAATTCCGCAAGCGCCCGAACCGCTGTCGATTTTGCTGTTCCTTTCTCCCCCCGGATCAGAACGCCCCCGATTCTCGGATTGACGGCATTCAGGATCAGTGCTTTTTTCATCTGTTCCTGACCCACGATTGCGGTAAACGAGAGTATCTGCCTTCTTGTACGGTGCATCTGGTTATCTCCGCAGTTCTATGAAATTTATCATATCTGTTATTTCGTGCTCATGTTTCCTGGATAGCGATTGTAGACGTAACAGGAGTGATCTCTATTTAAGGATTTCGTATCACGATTTTTAGTGTATAGTCCCGAAACCTTTGACTTTATATATCCATCATCTCCACATTGGGCGACGA
>Ga0190315_1000942_pt1 | contig 12643 bp, 15 predicted proteins | sample 48701101_MG_FD_161673 | JGI IMG/M metagenome (GOLD analysis project Ga0190315, IMG submission 161673) | Hydrothermal vent sediment bacterial communities from Southern Trench, Guaymas Basin, Mexico - 4870-11-0-1_MG | ecosystem: Environmental > Aquatic > Marine > Hydrothermal vents > Sediment ...
TCTCAAATTCTTCTCGACTAATATCGCTGGGGTAAATTTTTCTCATAAGTTATTCCTTAATTATTGATTATTTTAGTCTATTTTTTGATTTTAACACATATAAAAGATTTTGAACAGGTTCTAAGACAAATTTAATCACAGCAATTTGGAGTAATTGTACTAAATCTAATCGTTTATCTTCCTTAGCACGATGTATCGTGGCCGTGAGCAGAGATGCATAACTGGCATTAAAAGCATAGAGTTTTTTTAACACCACATCTGACGGTTTATCTGTAAAACGTCTTTTGGTACTGCTACGTTCACCTAAAAGTTCGGAAATTAATTGATGGCCTAACTCGGTAAAACGTGGGCTGAGATGGACATCAATACGCACATTATCAATCCCCTTGAGTAACTGTTCAAAATTGATAGCAACGTAGCACGAAGGTTGTAGGGATAACACCGTTGACGTCGTGGATTCATCTGACGATTTTTTTTTCTTAAATAAATTGAACATTTTTTCCAATTTTGCGAGTTATCAGTTTAAAGGTAGACCCCTCTCCCAAGGCGAGGGGGCATGTGTCTTGTTTATTATATGTACAACGGATTTAGGAACCTTCGATGTGCTACGCTAAATAAACGGATTTTTGATTGGCCTGATTAAGATTGGTTTTTGGCCTACCAAAGATTTATACAACTCAAGCATTTCATCTTGATTTGTGTATTTTGGATAGTTTAAATTGAACAGGCAAATTCAAAGCCAAGTTATTTGTAATAACGATAACAATCAATAATAACAAGGATTAACAAGGAAAGTGGGAATTTGGCAGGCGGATTTTGTGATAGGAGTCGTAGGGGCAAACACACCAGTTTGCCCTTTCAATTGATGGAAAGCCCGTTATTCCTTGCTTCCCCCTTAAGTCCGTTAATAATCTAAAAAATCTTAAAAAATTCAAAAACGATTATCAGTATTGTTCATATAACTGCTTGACTTTTTTCACATAATTAATCGTTTCCCGATAAGGCGGAATCGTATTACCATAGCGTATTACCGCATTTTCACCTGCGTTATAAGCCGCCAGTGCTAAGGATAAGTCGTCATTAAATAGGGTCAGCAAATCACGCAGATAATGTGCCCCACCGTTGAGATTGGCCATCGGATCAGTGCGATCATGAACATTATAGCGTTTAGCCGTCGCCGGCATCAATTGCATTAATCCTAGCGCGCCTTTTTTCGATCTCGCTTTGGGATTATAAGCCGATTCCACTTGCACAACCGCATGTAACAAAGCTTCCGATAAACCAGCATTTAAGGCTGCTGCTTCAATCAAAGGTGCATAATCAGAGTATTTAGGATGTTGACTCAAAGCGGGCTTGAGTAGTAGCGGCTCCGGTGGATTGTAAGATTGCACTAAATAACTACGCGCATACAGCACTTGATCACGGCTTTGGGGCGGTATATTGGTTAAATGTAACACGCCATTAGCATCAAAATATTTGTATATAATAGTTGACTGACTAGACGTGTTGGCATCAGCGAACACAGTTTGCGCCCCCAGTATCAGCAATAAAGTAATAGATAGAATTGAATGTACTAATTTCATGAGAGGGTTACTAACCGAATAATTTTTTTATAAATCAATGAGTTTGTATTAAATCAGTATAAACTCACATCAATTTTGATAATTAGACTTCTCCCGATATCCCCGTAATCCATTGGCGTACAAGATACTTTGATATTAAAAATCAAGGATTTAGCTTCCGAGACAAGTCTATTGATGTGATAATTGTTCATTGAAATGATGGGTGAGTGAGTTGTCTATGTTGATAAGAAATGCTGTTCATAAAATACTGGTTATCATCCTTTTTTTAATCACCACCACATTAGCCGCGGCCGGTTTTGATTGTCAAAAAGCCTCAACTGATGTTGAGAGGATGATTTGCGACAAGCCTCAACTCAGTGAGGCTGATAAAAAAATGGCTGACGCTTATCAACAATTGCGGAAAGTGTTGCCCAAATTAGAGCGTGAATTGTTACGGCTAGATCAACGTGAGTGGCTCAACAACCGCGACTTTGAATTGTTAAACTGCGCCAAGCAAAATTGCGAAGTACACTTTTATGAGGTGAGAATTAAACAACTCGGGCCCGTAGAACAAACCGATTTGAACTGTAGCACACAAAAAACATCGGTTGAAAAGATGATTTGCAGCACTCGTCTCTTAAGGCACGCTGACGGGCGGATAAGTCAACTTTACAACGATTTGCAAAACGAGTTAAAGCAAGACAGATATCACATCAAATCACAGGTATTAAAGCAAGATCAAGAGTGGTGGGTGAGATTACGAGATACTGAATTGAGTCAACCGTATTGCAAAAGACGCTGCGCGTGGCGGTTTTTTCAACGCCGAATTGAATTTTTAGTACGTTACAGGTTCTAAATAGAATAGATCATAAACCACTTGAATGGGTTAATAACCCGTTGATTTATCAATATTATGAATCAAAACAGTAACTACAAGGATTATTTATAATAAAGGATAAACCAAAACGTCAGTGTCAAACAGTCTTGATTCATTTGTTCATTAGAGTTGTTGCGAAATAACTTAAGTATTTTATCTAAAATGGGCAATTAAAAAGGTTTAAATTTCACTTAACACATTGAATTTATTGGCCTAATTTTGAATAATTTCGTTTTATTTTCAATCATCAAATGGTGATCGGAAAACAGAACTAAATCATTGATTAATAACATTAAAATTTAAACTAATGGCCATTTTTAGGTTTTAAATTAAATGACATAACACACAGCCTTTAAAAGGATTTTTCAATAAAATTCTCTCAGGTTTTATTTTGCAACAAGTCTATTCACTATTAAAACTGCCAACCATAAGCCAGAAACACACTGATGATTTGATCCTTCTCAACCAGAGGGCTGTCATAAATGTCATCCCCAAGACGCTCGTATTCAATTTCTGCAAATAAAGTCGAACGTTTACTGAGAGAATAAGTCGCCTTGATAGCCGCAATGTAATTCAATGTTGCCTCACCTGTGTAAGCAGAACGATTTGCCCTGACTTCTCTACCCTTTACACCATAGTAATAATTGACTAACTCCTCACTTTGCCATTTGAGCCCAATACTCGGTGTCAGAATAGTCATTTTACCCGTTAAAATATAAGTATTACCGACAGAAACCGTGACTTCTTCCCCCTCACTCTTATGGAGTAAATCAGTCACAGCCGACAGCTTAAATTCAAACTGACCTTCTCGCCATGTTGTTGCGATACCCCCGTCAAGTGAAAAATCACGATCTGCCATGCCATTTAAAAGGGCATGATCATCAGCATCAAAGCCCTCTAAACGAGGCGTGAGGATCAAATCAAAATGACCCTGCGCCCCCTCAGCCACACGATATCCTGCCTCTAAACCCTCAATAAAAAAATTTCCGCGCCGCATAATCATATGAGGCAAAAACAAGATTCGATGATCAATCGCTTTATAAGGTTCAGCACGAAAGAGAACCCCTAAACCAACGATACCGTGCCAACTGTCACCCGGTTGATAAAGTGAACCCGCAAAAAGAACAGGGCTAAATCCAAACAGGGCCATACAAAAAAATCCATAAAATTTTGTCATAAATCCCCCAATCCAGTTATCAATTCCACGCAAGCGTGGAAATCAATTATCAGTTCCAATACAAAAATTTATTCTACCTGTTTACACTATTAAGTAAAATAATCTGACAACGTTGTAAGGTGGGTTTTATATTCGTAGAGACGCGATGCCTCGCGTCTCTATATGCCTCGCGTTTCTATATGCCTCGCGTTTCTATATCGCACAGACGCTAGGCATTGAGACGCTAGGCATTGAGACGCGAGGCATCGCGTCTCTACGAATATATCGCACAGACGCGAGGCTTTGAGACGCGAGGCATTGAGACGCGAGGCATCGCGTCTCTACGAATATATCGCACAGACGCTAGGCATTGAGACGCTAGGCATTGAGACGCGAGGCATCGCGTCTCTACGAATATATCGCACAGACGCGAGGCTTTGAGACGCGAGGCATCGCGTCTCTACGAATATATCGCACAGACGCGAGGCATCGAGACGCGAGGCATTGAGACGCGAGGCCTCGCGTCTCTACTTGCTATATCGCACAGACGCGAGGCAGAGACGCGATGCCTCGCTTAGACTTAAACTCTATGCTACTCTGTGGTATTTTATAAACAGCCTAAAAAAGTGTCGGGCCAAGTTTCATTCTTAATTCACATTTAAACTTCACGTTTTTTTCAAGAGAGCATGATAACAAAATCTTCGACAATCCCTATTTTACTCACCTTAACACTCACAGGCTGTGCAACTGGCGGCTTTATTTCCTCTGGACAATGTCCTCAAAATATGACCGTGAAAATTGATGGAAAAGCCACTGAGACAACCCTTAATTCTATTCCGGGTTTGAGCAATCCAGGTATGGAAATTATCGAGGGCCGTTTTAGTATAGGTTTGATAACCAAAGAGATGGGAATATTTGAACTACTTGATTTTGATGCCAAAAATCTAAAGGTGGGGAGCTTTACAGGAGAACAATTTCGCTTAACCAGGCGTTATTTCGAGGGCACATGCAGCCATGACAAGTACAAGCAAGACTCCAAATTGATTATTGAACAATACAACGCTGACACCGATCAAAAACTGAGAGGCTGTTTTTATGGCAAACTGGACTGTAATAGTCAATTGATCGAAGTGAATGCACCGATTTCTGATACAGTGCTTTAAAATTCAGAACATCATGAGCTCACTGTTTCATCAGTTCAAAATCCTTTATAAATAATCCACTTTAGAGTTCAGAAAAATCAAACCCATTGTAGGGGCAATCCCTTGTGGTTGTCCATTACACCCGATAAGGATAAATACCATGACACTGCATATTACTCTTGGGCCTCTTCTCGCTCTAGCAGCCGGCATTGCTATTTTAATTAAGCCCAAACTCTTAAATTACATTGTAGCCGCTTACTTAATCATCGTAGGCGTAGTCGGTATTTTTGGTATATAGCTACATTGATAATGGTGGGCAACAAAAACCCTTGCCACCCGACATTGCTCGGTGGGCAACAAAAACCCTTGTCCACCCTACAACTGATAACTTCCCAAACCGTTGAATAATCATTCTTTTTTAAATGAAGGGCAGCCAGCGCCCCATTTATCCGTGCTAGTGCCTATTTACAATGAAGCCGACAATATCGCGCCATTGATCCACGACATTCGCACCGCTTTGGATGATCAAATAGCCTACGAGCTGATCTACATTGATGACAATAGCACAGACACCAGTTGGGCCATCTTGCAAGAACACGCTAAAGATTTTAAAGCGTTACGGCTCATACGGCATCAAAAAACCTATGGGCAAAGCATCGCCATTTTAACCGGCATTAAAGCCGCCCAGGCCGACTGGATCGTCACACTTGATGGCGATGGGCAAAACGATCCGGCCGATATTCCGCGTTTATTAGCCGTTTTACAAAACCCCGAACGGCCTTTACAACTACTAATGGTTGCCGGTGTCAGACGCTTTCGTCATGACAACCGCCTAAAACGCCTATCCTCACGGATTGCCAACAGCATACGCCACCGTTTATTACACGATAATACCCGAGACACCGGCTGCGGCCTCAAACTCTTCTCGCGCAAAGCCTTTTTAGCCCTACCGCATTTTAACCACATGCACCGTTTTTTACACGCACTGTTTTTACGAGAGGGAGGGCAAGTGATCTCTATCGAAGTCAACCACAGGCCCCGTCAGCATGGCAAATCAAAATATGGCCTATTTGATCGCCTCTGGGTAGGTATAACAGACTTATTAGGCGTAATGTGGTTACAACGTCGCGCAGTCAAAGCGGAAATGATTGAGGAAGCTCAACAACATGACCAATGAAACCTTATGGTTAATAATAGGCTTTACTGGCCAAGTGTTTTTTTCATTGCGTTTTTTAGTGCAATGGTGGCAAAGCGAACGTCAACAACGCAGCGTCATACCCCTTGAATTTTGGTACTTCAGCATCTTAGGCGCAGTAACGCTTTTAGCTTATGCCATTCATCGTGCAGACCCCGTATTTATAGTAGGGCAACTCACAGGCCTATTTATTTATATGCGAAACTTACATCTCATCAAAAAAAATCAAAATTCTCCCAACCTATCGAAAGAGGGGTAATATTAGGGATTTTGAGATAGGGTGGGTAACAAAAACACGCCCGTAGGGGCAATCCCTTGTGGTTGCCCTTGAAAATTTTCCCACTCACCTCAAATCAAGATCACAGCGCTGAATCAGCGTTCTGTCCAGCCGGCAAAGTAAAATAAAAAAGACTCCCCTGGCTTTCTGCGTTTTCTACCCCAACTTGTCCACCCAGTTTTTCAACAATCTGTTGCACAATGGATAAACCTAAACCATGGCCTTCTGCACGATCTTGGTGTAACCGGGTAAAAGGTGTAAACAAGCTCGCTTTCGCCTCCTCAGTCAGGCCAGGGCCATTATCGCGTACCCAAAAACGTATTTTACCCTCGTCTAGGGTATCAGCACCCGTTTCTAAAAGCGGTGGTTGTCCGCCATACTTTAAACCATTACTCAAATAATTCGCCCAAACTTCTTCAATCCAAGGTGCGTAACCCAATGCAATCGGCCAACTGTCAGGTAAACGGATTTGAGCTTGAAAATCTCTTATCATATAAGCCAGACGTTTTTCGATAACTTGCCTGATAATTGGCGACATATCCAATGGTTTTGTTTTAACATCATCTTGTCCTGACGCTCTTGCCAGTAACAATAAAGCATTCACAATATCAACCATCTTATTACCCGATTCAACAATCAACTGTAAACATTTTTGATCAAGATCACCACAAATATGGCCTGATGAACAGTGAGTTAAGAGTCGATTGCTCAGGCCTAAAAGGCCATTTAAAGGGTTTTTCAGATCATGAGCGACAGTGCGAGCAAAAGCATTTAATTCAGTATTGCGCTTCTCAAGTTCTACCGCATATTCTTTTTTGAATTGCAGTTCTGCTTCCAATTGTTGTTGCAACTGGCGAAGTTTTAAATGCGTGGTGATACGGGATAAGACTTCTTCATGCTGAATCGGTTTCGTGATGTAATCAACCGCGCCAAGTGAAAATCCTTTGACTTTATCAACTGTCTCAGACAGCGCAGTCATAAAAATGATAGGAATATCTTGAGTACTGTCTTGTGACTTCAAAACTTGACAGACTTTAAAACCATCCATACCCGGCATCATCACATCCAACAAAATTAAATCGGGGTGTGCATACTCCGCTTTTTTGAGAGCGGCTTTACCTTCCTTAGCCACCAACACTTTAAAACCGGCATGGGTTAAAAAGTCTAACAAAAAGCTCACATTAGCGGGTATGTCATCAACAATTAAAAGCGTTTCTTGTCGCGAATTGAGGGTGTTCATAATCACTCGTGGTATTTTTGATAATAGACGGCACGACTTAGTGACAATTATTTTTGATATTGAATGCTACACCACGATACCGTTAAAAAAAATGCCTTGTCGTGAATAGTGATTACATGACAATCAGGGTAGGAGTGCAAACTTGAGTTTGCGAATTGAGTTTGCGAATTGTACGTTCCAACTTGAGTTTAGGCTATAACCGAGGCGCTTCCACTTTACTTAACACCGCTTTCAATACATTATCAACATCATGGCCTTCAATTTCCAATTCAGGCGCTAAAGTGATACGGTGACGCAAGGTAGCCAGTACAATGTCTTTGACATCATCAGGCGTCACAAAATCGCGCTCTGCCAACAAGGCCGTAGCACGCGCGGCACGAATCAATGCAATACTACCTCGCGGCCCTGCCCCTAAACTGACTCCAGGCCAAGTGCGCGTGTTCCGCACAATGTTCACCACGTAATCATACACGCGATCATCCACTTGTAAATTAGCAGTCAAACGTTGTAGCATAATCACGTCTTCGGGTTTAATGATGGCATTCACAGCACTGACATCTAAGCCTTCTCCTACTTTAGTTGAAGTGACTTGTTTTACTAAACGAGTTTCTTCTTGTTCGCTGGGATAGTCTATGCGTATTTTTAATAAAAATCGATCCAGTTGAGCTTCGGGTAACGGGTAAGTACCTTCTTGTTCAACCGGGTTTTGAGTAGCGAGTGTCATAAACGGCTTAGAAACGGTAAAGCCCCTGCCTTCAATGGTAACTTGTTGTTCTTGCATGACTTCTAACAAAGCCGCTTGACTTTTAGCCGGAGCGCGATTGATTTCATCGGCTAACAATAAGTGCGTAAAAACAGGCCCTTTGCGAATACGAAATTCCTCACTTTTCATATCGTACATAGCATGGCCTGTAACATCGCTAGGCATCAAATCAGGGGTAAATTGGATGCGTGTAAAACGGCCATCAAAGGTTTTCGCCAAAGCTTGTACTAATAAAGTTTTGCCTAAACCAGGTACCCCTTCAATCAGCACATGTCCAGCAGCTAATAAGGCAACCAGCACTTGATCAACCACTTCCTGTTGACCCACAACCGCATGACAGACTTCTTCGCTAATCTGTTGAACAATTTCGATAGCACGATTGACTTCTCCATTGGAAGACGAAGTCTTTATTAACATTAATCTTTTCCTTTTTGACTTGACACGAGATCGTAGAGACGCACGGCCGTGCGTCTCTACAGCCGTGCGTCTCTACAGATACCAACTTTAAGCCTTTACCACCAACACAGCACACTCAGCTAAACCAATCACACGTTCTGAAACACTGCCAACCAAGAGTTTTTCTAAGCCAGTACGACCATGACTGCCGACAACAATCAGATCGCAACCAATATCTTCTGCCGTTTTAACAATCGTTTCAGCGTACCTGCCCGTCACGATTTGACTTTCTACACTGATACCTTGCTCTTGCAAAAAGGCAGTGAACCGCTCAATGACGGCTTCCGCTTCCTTGCGGCGTTCTTCTTTATGTGACGTGTAAACAACCGATATCACCGTGACTTTCGCATTGAAACCCTGAGCCAATTTGACAACAGTGGCAGCCGCTTTTTCACTATAACGCGAACCATCAACCGCCAACAGGAAATTTTTACCTTTAATCTCAGCTTCTCGCGGCGTGACCAGTATATTGCAATTTGCTAAACCGATCACTTTGGCAGTGCTACTACCCATCATCAGCCGCATCAAGCCCGATTTGCCACGTCTACCCATAACAATGAGATCGACCTGTTGTTCTTCTGCGGTTTCGACAATGGCTTCATAGGGCGATTCGCCACGGCAAAGTTGAATTTCAGATTCAACATTCGCTTCAACCGCTTTAGATTTGACAGTCTCCAAATAACTATAAGCTTTATTTTCAGCCTGTTTTATCAAATGTTGCAGTGCAACAGCATCCTCTTCAGGAGAAGCGTTTACCACTGACGTAATAGACAGGTGACTGTTTAAGGTACGGGCCAGCTGAATGGCTTCACGTTCTGCACCTGCACTAAACTCTGAAGCATCAGTGGCTAACAGTATTTTTTCACGCCCCCAAGGCGATAATTGTGTAATCATCATTTAAATTCTCGCAATAAATACCATGTCAGAAGTTATTAGCTCGCCGTCGCTAAGGAGTTGATGCCGCCTTCTCCAGTTGGATTTTTTCTAGCCGTATGCCACGCCACATAGCGCCTAATATAACAACAGCCCCTAAAGTTAAAGCGAATATCATGATAATGAAGCTCGTATTTCTCAGGATATATTCAATGCCCTGATCTATGGGAGTAATCATATCAAGTTGGGCCATATAAACGGGAACCATTAAGCCACGACTGAATAACACAATGACCATAATTAATCCCATGACTAATTTGATCATATAAGGTTTGACATAAGTTGTTCCTATGGCACCTAACTGGACACCAAATAATGAACCGGCTAAAATAATCATCGCCAAGCGGACGTCAACAAAACCACTCCAAGCAAATTTAATCGTGCCGCCCATACCCATGACAAAAGCCACCACTAATTCCGTTGCGGAAGCCATAAGACTAGGGGCACCTAACACATAGATCATGGCGGGTACACCAATAAATCCCCCTACAGCGATAGTCGCTGCTAACATACCCGTCGCAATGCCTAAGGGTAGAATAAACAACAGCGAGACTTTAGCCTTTAAGCTCTTGAAATAGACCATGGTTCCAGGAATGTGAATAGACTGCACCCAACGTGCTAACCGGCCTGCTTTTTCTTCAGTGTCGTCGTCACTTGAATGTCGAGACTTCCACGCATCATATAAAACATAGCTACCCACTGTACCTAATATCACCACAAAAGCCACGCTGACATAAAGGTTAGAACCGGAATCACCAAAATTTTGGCGAATAGATTCTTGTAAATGGGCACCGATTAACACACCGATTTCTGCAAAGAGACCAAAAATCAGTCCCAATTTAAAATCCACTTGACCAAATTTAGCGCGTTTCAATGCACCCACAAGGGCTTTGGGAAACTTGTGGCACATATTGCTTGCCACCGCGACAATACCAGGCACACCCAGACTCATCATCGCCGGCGTGAGTACAAAAGCGCCACCTGAGCCAATAAAACCACTGACTAATCCACCTACGAAACCCACGATGAATAGGTATAAAACGTAAATAAAGGGTAAATCTATAAAATTGGGGGGTAATGATTCCACTTATGACTTTCCTCCAGACTGCTTGGGTTTGATACCCAATAAATCCCAAAATTCACCCGTAAAGTGACCATGAGCAAAAGAAAACACAAAAGCGATAGTGATGGGTATAATAAAAGTCCATCTGCCCTCTGCTGTCCATTGAATCACTTGGATTTCAGCGAAATAAAGGATGCTGTAAAGTGTTATCACCAAAAGACCCCATAAGACGGTCTTGATAAATTGGATTTTGTGTTTTTGTTGTTTATCCAGCATTGAATATCCTTGATTTATGATGAATGTTGTTCGAGCGAAGCTCTGAACGATGTTTTACAAACGTTATATTTTCAAATACAACTAAAGAACAACGAGCGGTTGGCCATTTATCGACCATTTCTAAGTTTTATCTGCGGAACAGAAAGTTTGCAAAGCTAAATCAGCGTTCTATTTTTAATTTCAAAAACGCCTATTTTCTGCCAAGAGTCGCACCTATAAAACGCACACGCATACTACTAGAAAAGGTAAAGTCAAGTCAACAATCAATGAACAATTATCAATGAACAGTTATAGGTTAAAGTTTTGAGTCGCTAAAGCGACAACAACGAACTTGATAACGGATAATTGATAATTGATAACGGATAATTGATAACGGATAACTGATAATTGATAATTGATAACGGTAAAAAACGATGCGTTTATTACTCCTAGAAGATGACACGCTATTAGGTAATGGAATTCAAGCCGGTTTAATGCAAGTCCATTACGCCGTAGATTGGCTGACAGATGGCGAAGCCGGGGAACATGCACTTCAGGTTGAAAATTATGATGCCCTGATTTTAGATTTGGGATTGCCCAAAAAAGAAGGCTTGAACATACTGAAAGATTTACGGGCGCGTGGTGATAGTTTGCCCGTGTTGATTTTAACGGCCCGTGATACCGTAAATGATAAAGTCATCGGATTAGATAGCGGAGCCGATGATTATTTAGTTAAGCCCTTTGATTTAGACGAATTGACGGCCCGTCTTCGCGCACTGCTGCGCCGTCACAGTGGACGAGCAACACCTGAAATCGCTTATGGCACCCTACGTCTTGATCCCGCAGCACAAACATTGACTCAAGCCGGAAACCCGGTGATGCTCTCACAACGCGAATTTGTCATTTTACAAACCTTATTAGAAAACGTTGGTAAAATCTTATCGCGTACACGCCTAGAAGACAGTTTATATGGCTGGGAAGACTTGATCGAAAGTAATGCCGTTGAAGTCTATATTCATCACCTACGCAAAAAACTCGGAAAAGAACTGATTCGCACAATACGAGGAATGGGGTATCTCATACCAAAACAACCATGAACTTCTCAATTCGCAAACGCCTATTATACTTACTACTCAGCACCTTATGTGCCGCCTGGGGCATCGTCACCTGGCAAGTTTATGTCAGTACGCAACACGAAGTAGAAGAATTATTTGATGCCAATTTAGCCCAAAATGCTCGCGTATTACTTGGATTGATTCAACATAAAATAGCCGAACATGAAGAAGAGGAACATGAAGAAGAAATAGAATTTGAAACCGATTTACATAGCGGGCATAAATATGAACACAAACTCGCCTTTTTGATACGTGCCAAGGATGGCAGCATTTTGATTCGTTCAGCCACCGCCCCCTTATTTCCCAAATCGCATCATCATTCAAAAAGCTATAGCGATTATCAAATCAAAGGGTATTGGTGGCGCGTCTTTACCCTCAAATCAAAATCACTGATAGTACAAACAGCTGAGCGTTACGATATTCGTCAAGAACTGATTAGCGAAATGATGTCCAGTATGCTCATAGTCTTATTGATGACTTTACCCTTAGAACCTGTTCAAAATCTTTTATATGTGTTAAAATCAAAAAATAGACTAAAATAATCAATAATTAAGGAATAACTTATGAGAAAAATTTACCCCAGCGATATTAGTCGAGAAGAATTTGAGA
>Ga0190315_1000944_pt1 | contig 12631 bp, 15 predicted proteins | sample 48701101_MG_FD_161673 | JGI IMG/M metagenome (GOLD analysis project Ga0190315, IMG submission 161673) | Hydrothermal vent sediment bacterial communities from Southern Trench, Guaymas Basin, Mexico - 4870-11-0-1_MG | ecosystem: Environmental > Aquatic > Marine > Hydrothermal vents > Sediment ...
AGCCCCTCTTTGGAAGGCGGATTACGTTTTCTCAGCTTCTTCCGGAAGCTGAGAAGCAAACAAAAATCCTTTAATCCTGTCTGGCAAGAAAGAATTTTGCAAATATGTGAATCAGCAAATCGGATGCGCAATAATTTTTTACGCTGTGTATAATAAAACATAAAGTAACCCTGAACGGTTCACCCTGTTAAATAGGGTTCCCTTTGGGAAATTTAACAAGGTGAGCCCTGAATCCTTGAGCCCATACACATTGTATCACACTGTGAAAAGCAATGGCCTGTACTCTTCTCCCTGCCGCCTTACGCACCGCGCCATCATCTCGGCCTGGAGGCGAAAGCAGCGGCGAAGGGTCACTGTTTCCCCGCTGACGGGATGCCTGAGCTCTCTGGTCAGGAACTTCTCGTATTCGCTGAAGAATTTTTTCATTCCCTCTCTTGTGAGGTACACTCCTTTTCCGGTGGAATGGGAATGAAAATGATCTCTTGAAAGAATGCGATTGTTGATCAGATTCAGGACCAATCTGTCCCCGGCAATGGGTCTGAACTCTTCAATAAGGTCGCAGGCAAGGGAAGGCCTGCCGTAGTCGGGTTTGTGGAGATAGCCCAGGTAGGGGTCAAAGCCCATTCCGTCCAGCAGTGATGAAATTTCATTGAATATCAGGGTGTAGGTAAAGGACAGGAGAGCGTTTACAGGATCAGGGGGCGGGCGTTTTTCCCTGCCGTTAAAGACGAAATCTCCGAGGATCATCCGGCCCAGCCCCTGATAGTAGGCCCTGGCCGCATTTCCTTCGATGCCTAAAAGCTGCTCGATGGATTCTGTATGTGGGACGGCTTCTGAAAATGCCTGTACACTCTGGATATCGGCCTTCAGATCAATTTCCGGGTGGTTATAGGAAAAGGCTGTCATGATGCTCAGGCAGTTTTGAATCTTGCCGGAAATGATGTTGCGGGCAAGCTTAAGCCTGAAATCAGGTCTTTCAAATCCCCTGAACTGGGCGAGGCGCAACTCGATATTTTTCGTGGCAGGTGATGTGAGCTGGCCTATCAGTCTTCCCCGCCTGGTCAGGATGGCCATTTCTATGCCGTGCTCGAAAAGCTCGTGGACCGCCTGGGTGGTGAATTGCACGTTGCCGAATATGAGGACCGCGTCTATTTTGTGGCACTGGACATCCAGCAGGACCTCATCGTCCTTTTCCACGATCAGCCTGTCCCCGGTCTTTCTGAGGATTGAGTTCTGCTCGGTGAGATAGAGATTCGCCATTTTAAGGAATACTTCGTGCCCTTCGTGTGCTTCGTGGTAATATTCTTATAATATCCTGTCAGAACTGGCCTTTTTCTTGAGAAAATACGCCTCAAGATCAAGTGGTTTTGGATAATACAGCACCTTGTGTTTCTTCTTTGGCTGATCAAAGGGCTTCATGATCATGCTGCGCAGGAAGATGACTCCAAGATACTTGAACCCCTGATCGAAGCTGGTAATGTCTTCTTCATCCAGGGTCAAAAGGAGCTTTTCAAGGGCCTGTTTTGATAATTGTAAGGCCTCTCTTGCCTTCTCCGGCCTCTTGCAAAGGATGATAAAGTCATCAGCATATCGAATATACTTGTAGCCTTTCCGGAGCAATTCTTCGTCAAGTTCATCCAGGAACAGGTTGGCCAGAATGGGGGAGACAGGAGAGCCCTGCGGAATGCCCCTTTGTGACACAGTTAATGATTTACCATCCCATATCTCTGCTCCCAGCCACATTTCAATAAGTCTTTGTATCTGCACATCAGATACAATCCTGTTGAATTTTGCGAGAAGCAGGCCGCGATCCACATTATCGAAAAAGGCATCGATATCCGCATTTACCACCCATCGATAACCCTGGTCATGATATTCCTTTATCTTGTAGATCGCCTGTTTTACTGAACGTCCAGGCCTGTAAGCAAAGCTGCACTCCTCAAATTCCTTTTCAAGAACAGGCCCGATGATCTTCAGGGCAGCGGTCTGGACCACCCGGTCACGGACGACAGGGACACAAAGTGCCCTGACCTCGCCGTCTCCCTTTCCCTTGTCAACCAGGATCTTGAGGAGCGGAAGAGGGAAATAGGTGCCTGAGGCAATTTCCTGTTCCAGGGCGTGCAGGTTGCTTGTAAGATCCGCCTCGAATCTTTCGATGGTAACGCCGTCTACCCCGGCACAACCGTGGTTGCTTTTGACGGCTTGGAAGGCGGAGGAAAGGGAAGCGAGGTTGATGGTCATCTTTTCATAGTCAAAAAGGATTGTGGTCAAAGATCACCACATCTCCTGTCACCGGTGAGCGGTAAATGAGCTTTTTGGCTTTGCCATGAAGCGCATGGGCGACGGCGAGATAAAGCCAGACAGGGGCCCTGCCTGTCAGGACTATCTCATTACCTTCATCGGCCTGTTCAAGGGCCTTTTTAATATAGGTTGACAGATCGGAAAGCTTGGCAGTCTCGCTAAAAAATGTAGCGAGGTCGATGATAATCACATCCCCAATCCTCCTGTATCTGGCATAGCCAGTATGGCATCATAGCCGAGAACCTCCCACTCAGGATTTGTCTGCACATACTGGCCCTTTATTTTTCGGTTAAAGGTTATGGCTGCAGCCACGACGCTGTTTACTTTTTGGCCGCTAGTAAAGTCAATCGTGATCTCACTTTCTTTGATGTCGTGCTTTCTCTTTAACCCTTTTATCAATGTCCACATAGCATCAGATAATTCATTAAAGTCCTCAAAATTCCAACCTCTGGCAGAACCAAGGGCTCCAGAAGGTGTAGGAATCAATTCGGTAGGGTCTTTAGCTAGAATGAAAAAAGTAATATCCTTCAGAGAGTCATACCGTCTGCAGATATCCAAGAACCAGTTTACCTGCTCAACGGACTTCTTAGAACAAATAATAGTCACGCTTTGCAATACGCCAATATGATGCCTTAGTCCCCTCAAGGGCATTTCCCATGACCAATATAATGGTGGCTTTTTGTCTTTGAGGACTTCCATCCTCTTGATATCCGCATCCAAATCATTTGAAAGGGTCAATCCACTTGGCACCCCATTATTGAATTTGCCTTTGTCTGTATTAAGATTTGAAAGAAACAGTATGAGGTGTCTCCTTTTCTCGGGTATTTCATTTTTAAGGTATCTGGTGCGGGGTCTGAAGAATGCCTCTCGTTGGCGGTAAAGAAGTATTGCAGAAACCAGGAAGGACAAAATATAGGCCCATCCGGATAGAGAAGGGATTCCCCTGGTTCCAGAAAACCATATATCCAGCGTCTCCTTGATAGCGTCACCGGCCCAGCCTGCACTCAGGGCAACAAATGCGGCTGTAAACCAGGGGGATAATTCCCATAACTTTGAGCGAAAACACCCTAAGCGGTTGGTCATAATGGCTGTTTTTATTGTTTTTTAAGAGGCCAGACCGATTTTGTTCCTTTTAGGACATACCATTTCCCAGCCTCCAAAAGACCTCTTTTTGCCTGAAAATCATTAATTCGTCGCTCGACTTTCTTACCTTCGGTGTCTACAAAAACCAGTCTCTTCCCATAAATTTCTTTTAGCCAAACGGCCTTTTGGTCTGGTGGCAGGCCTGACGGAGGTTTTCCAAGCGGCGCTTTTGCAGTCGATACAGGCGCATCCGATTCTGTCTCCGGGACCTGGGCAACCGTTCCTTCGAATTCACCCCGAGTGCCGAGGGGTTTTTTCTTGTTGGCCGGATTAGTGAACCAGAGTCCTGGATACTTGATATCTCCCTGTTTGTATTTGGATAGGGACAAGAGATCGCGAAGATGGCCGGAGGGCTCAGGGGCCTTTTTGCGAAGATCCTCGATTTGAGCCCGCAGGTCTTGCGCCGCCTGTGGCTCAAGGGATCTGTAGCGTACAGATCCCTTTTCGATATTTCCTCCTGTAATCAGGATACTAACGCTTCCCAGGCCAAGGGGTTTGCCCATTCCGATTTTATGCGCCAATATTGGCTCAATATGTCTCTCCCCATTGTTTTCCACAATCTTGTATTCCAACTCCAAGGCATAGACGAGTGCCCCAAGCTCTTCCTCCGTGAGCCCTTGGAAATCCATGGCTGAAGATAAACTGGATCCTGCCTTGAGATGCTCCAGGATTTTCCTGTTGCGTTTATTGTGCTCTACTTGGGTAATGTAATTTTTGTTGGATACTTTTTTAGGATTGTGATGAAAATAGAACTTACGGCCCCTTGGACCGGAACCCGGACTGCTTCCATCTACAGCATAGAAAGGAATGCGGTGTTCCGGCTTGGGAGCAGAGAGCTCTCTCAAGATCCATTCCCTGCTTTCCAAATCAGTTTTTTTGCCAATTGCGTCAGAGAATCGAACTTTACCCTGAAAAGGCAGGTCGTCCCCGAGTATTGTCCCGAATACGGAGCACGCAAGGCACAGGCCATTTTGAGAATTACATTCCCCGCGCTTGTAATTTGATGCCCGGTAACAATTGCTGCCATAGGTTTCTGCGAACAAGACCATGCAACTGTTGGTCAGGGCCTCAAAGACAGAGCGAATCATTCCCCTTATGCTTGTACCCGGGATTATTGGGGCCTCGCCACGACGGTGAAAACGTTTGAAGGTACGCGGTTCATCTTTAGTTCCGCAGACATCTCCCTGAGAATATGACGGGATAAAAACGGGTGTGATTGTATGAAACCGCAATATGAGATGTCCGGAATATGTATCTTTTGATAGGCGATGGTGCATATGTATTTTGTGCCGTTTTATTGGATCTTTGGTCCACTCTGTGCGATCCGGTTCGTTTTTCAACGGCACAAAGTTATACGGATTGATCAATGTCATGCCCTTTCCTCCTCGGCCCCCTTCATAATCAAATGCACGCACCGGACAAATTCGCCCTTTGATTCGTGACGGTACCTCCGAACAACCAGACGCGGGGTCTTTCCATCTTTTTTCGCTTCGCCTGATAGAACAGGGTAGGCTTGGATCTGTGGAATCTCCTGTGTGTAAAACAGGGGACCGCCATCAGGGTTGCCTTGCGGGTCCTTTGATGGATCAACCCACTCTCCCCAGAGAATCAGGTCAGAATCAGGCCCCTCCGGATCTATTTCAAGCTCAAGCCTGCTTGAGTTGAATTCTTCAGGCAGCTTTCCATCATCGGATAAAATTACTCCATGCACTGTGCCGTCAGGATTTCGCCGCCACCGGTACTCGCCCGTCTCTCCAAAGAGACGTCCGGCAGGCCATTGGTCAAGATTGTCCCAGCCAGACACGTCCTGAACGTAGGCGATTTTCGCCTTCATTCTCCCCTCAAGCCATACATAGCGAAAGTCCATCGGCAGCTCCGGATGGGTCTGCATTTTGGAAGCAACGCCAATTACTGGCCTCATATATACTTACCTCCTCTACCGGCAAGGATCATTTGAATGGATTCACTATCTTGATCTTATTTTCCACCATGAAACTATGTTGCATATCTTCAGAATAGAGAATATCTGCATCAGAATATAAGGCGCTGGCTACAACAAGACTATCCCAAAAAGAAAATATATAACGAATCCGTAATTCAGATGCCCTTAATAAAATCTCCTTGTTTATCTCCAGGATTGAATATTTATCATAGAAGGATTCGATCAATTCTGGTATGTCTTGTTCTGGAAATTGAATCTTCTTAATAAGATTAATGCATATTTCATTAATTATTTGTGTGCTTAGTGTTATTAGCTTTTGTTGAACTATAGATTTAGCAATAGATGTCTTTTCTCTGTCTTGTGTTTCGATAAAAGAGTAAAGCCAAATGTTTGTATCGACGAAATAACGTTCCTTGTCGCTATTAATACCGCTCATAGATTTCTCTTCTTGATAGTGGTGTAAATTTTTCAGCCTTGATTGGAGAACTTAGGAGTTTGTCAATCATATTGATTGATACCTTTTTTTCTTCCGTCAATACAATAACTTTTACATTGTTTTTTATCTTATCTCTGTATGTTTTGGGAATTTCTATAATTCCATCTTTGATTTTTGTTCTGAATTCAATTGCGTACATATTTCTACATCCTTATATATATGGTCTACTCTGATATGAGACTATTGTCGTGGTCTGACTTTGTCTTGAGCAAACTGACGTAATTGTTGAAGGCCGGTGCAACTGTTTCCATAAAGGCCTTGATATTGGTAACTCCGACGCTTTGATACAGAGACAACGTTGTCTCCCTGGCTTTAAAATGCTCAAAAAGAGGGGTCTTGCATTCCTCTATGCCATAATGGGAACGTTCAGTTTCACTGCTCATGAGACTGCCAAGATGTTCGATATGCCTATATGCTGCCGGATAAGTCAGAATAATCTCCTGAACGGTCCCTTTAACCCGGCCAAACCCCTTGCTTTTGCCAAAACCTATGGGGACCAACCCCTGTTCAAAATCCCTGAATACATATGCCATCAATCCAAGTTGCCACAGCTCGAAGTTGACGACAGTAATTGTCGTGGTAAACGCGGTATTTTCCAGGGCGTGAAAGCGCATGTTTGCACCGCCTCCGCTGTCACCGTCCGGTTGATACACGCCGCCGGTAAAGCGATCTATACCGATCATATCCCGGTAAATAGATCGATACCCCCTCTCGATGTCGGCGTCAGTGAACTGGATGCGGCTGGCCAATCCGGCACATCCAAAGAGCTTGCAGGCAGGACACGCCGCAGCATAGCTGCTTTTACCGTCAGTCTTGCTTTCCAACCGCTTGGAACATCCAAGTGTCTGGCTGTGGTTTTCTTGATCCCGTTCAAATGGATCGCAGGCAGTCAGCCAGGGAGGGGCGTCTTCAGGCAACAAGGACCGGATGATACGTTCGGACAGGGCGCGGAATGGACCGCGGATGGAGGTTCCAGGGACAAAAAACGACATATGGGGAGGACGGTCGTTGCATTCCCTGGCTACTGCCTCAAGCTCCTTTTCGCTGGCATGACTCATGAACAGGCAATCAGGAAATCCTTCTTCCTTCTTCCCCTTGTATTGGGCATACCTTGCATCTTGAATGAGTAATGGTCCCTCACATTCCAGCTTCCACTTAAAAGTAGCCTCACAAAGTTTGCGCTTCAGCATAGGATCCCCTCCTTCCAATCAATGGATCCATATATCTCTCCTCCACTGACAAGGACTTCCCAGAGGGATTTGGGATCTTCAAAACCCGTGACTTTGCAGACCCTGTTGTCTGTTTCCCTGAGCCTGATCTTGCCCAGTCCACCGGCCCGCTTACCTCCAACATAAAGCCCGTGTTTGAGCAGACTCAGGATCAGGTTGATGATTTTTTTGTCCTGGCTGTTGACATTTTCCGCCACCATCTTGAAGCCAAAAAAGGGACTGTTTTCCGAGGGTTCGATTACCTCATAGTCAAACTTGGCCCCGTCTTTTGCTGCCCCTGTATCCCGATCAATGCCCACGCCGTCCCGGATGCGGTTATGGATTTCTCCACTAACAGGCTGTGCATCTTCAAATATCAGGCGCGAGGCATAGACCGTGGATCCAAAGAGCTTGCAGACATCGCAGAGTTCTTTTTCTGCAAACTCGGCGATGCGCTCATCCTTTGTCTTGTTTTCTCCCTCATCTCTTTCTTCTTCTTCCAGCTTAAGGAGAAAGACGCGCGCCTTTTCAGCGCAACTGCCCTTTTCGAAGAGCGTGCAGGTCTTGAGCCCCGCTGCATCTCCAACCATGGCAATGATGCGCTCCACCTCTGAACGGATAGCTCCGCGCAGGGTGCTTCCCGGGATATACGGGACTCCGTCAAAGCTGCGCATGAAAGGCGCGTCGGTGTCATCCGAGGCCCTGCCCGAAGAAATGCATAACGGTGTAATCAGTTCGAGCTCACCTTCAAAACAGTAGCGATTGTACAGTTGTTGATGTCCGAATGGAATGCTCATGATGGATCTACCTCCTCAAGGGGCATGCCTTTGCCAAGCGTCTTCTCATAACAGTACTGGCCATAGACATAGTTCCAGAAGCGGCGCATGGCAGATAGACTGTGGATATCGTCAGCCCAAGGGCAACCCTCCAGATATTTTTGATCTCTGATCCAGTCTTTCAGGACTTCACCCAAAGGCATTTCATCAATTTCGTTTCTCAATGGTGTCAACCAGGAGCCAGGTCTGCCGGAACGCTTTTCTTTGAGCCTCAGCTTTTCTATCTGCTTGTCCAGAAATTTACCTACCTTGTCTTGAACCTCTTTAGTAGAATGGGACGATTGCAGAAGGTCACCCACTGCGGCCATCTGAGAAGGTGTCAGGTTCTTCGGGGTAAATGCCATTTTGTAAAAGACCCTGGCCCTTTTCAGGATGTGCTTTTGGGCATTCAGAAAGGCCGCTCTTTGTCGCAAGGCAAGTGTCAATCGACTGTACATGAAACCACCTCCCTCTCAGGATCAAGGTGAAATGGGTGCCACAGCATGGCCTGTCCAAACCCCTCCCGGTTGTTGTCGCCGATCCAGCCAATGCCGTCGCCATCAGGAATGACCGGTTCTCCTTTATTCTTTGCCTTAAAAAGGAACACACTGCCTGCAGTGACCGCCAGACGAGGTACCCGCGGGAGTTGAAGCGGTATTCCATCAAAGCCAAAGACCATACGGCTGGATGCATAGGCCAGGGATGGTCCTGATTCCCAATCATCCGGTTCTATGTCCATGGATTTTAGAAATGAAATATCTGGTGCAGTGCAATCGCGCAGATACTCATCATGGAATATGGCATCGCTCAGCAGCGTAACTACGAGCACTTTTCTCTTAAATCCTTCAAAACGTTCCCTGGCCGTGCCCCAGGAAGGCAAGCTAAAGGATTCTTGTTTTACATCCACCCATCCCTGGCCGCGGGAGCGCCCAGTGCCAATGCAGGCAGTAAACTGACCTGAAGTAAGTCTTTCTATTACACCGGCCAAATCGACAGGGACCTCAATGATGGCCTGGAAAGTCTGTCCATTCTCTATGACTCGCTGACTATACAATTGTCCACTACTGGCGCTGCCCAGCACCGGATTGATGGCTGTGCGAGTAATAAGACGTTTCCTAACATTGTATTTTTTGCATGTTGTGGGATTCCAGAATCCCTCGAAATAGTCGAGAGGCTGGTTACACTTTTTTCTTGGACAACGGACCTCTATGCCATCAGACAAAAGTAGATCAATGACACCGTGTCCCTGGTCATCTTTTTTAAAACCGCCATTGTATTTGCAGGAGCGGGCAGAGAGAGGAATGGTTTGGCAACCCTCTATCCGGGCAAATCCAAAGCGAGGCTCTTCAGACAGAAAGAGACGCTGGAAATGATCATCTTCAGGCCTTCCTCCCTTGTCAAGATATCGCTGTGCCAAGAGGCCGCGCAGAGTGTTACCTGGAATAACATCCAGCGTTTCAATAAGGTTATGGGCCGGAGGTCCTGCAGATAAAAGCAACGGGCTCTTGGTGGTGATACTTATAGCAATTTTTTTCACACTGAACCTCCGTTGATCCTAATGCCTCCTTCTAAAATACCACGCCCTACGGCCTTTCGGCCACCAAGCCTATCCACCAGTCTCCCTGAAATATCGAGAAATTGTCGTTCCGCAGGGCTTATGGAGTCGACGATTATTAACTGTCCAGAAAAGATCACAGGGGGGACAGCTTCCTCGAAAAACAGGTGGTCAGGTAAGGCCGTGCGGCGAAAACGGGAAAGACATATGCCCGGCCTGATTTCAGTATCAGGATGGATAACAGGATTTGGATCACTGTCCAGGAGTGCCTTAAAGAGGGATTTTAAGGAGGCATCAAGCTCCGCCTGTCCTACCTGGAGCATGGCAGGGACAGCAGGACTGCCAAAAAGCCTGCACAGGGTGCAGGGGTTATCTTTGCAAAGCGGACCGTTGCTGTCATGGATCCACAGATCGGCAGGTAGGCCGTCGGCCCGCAGCAGCCGCTCAGCAAAGAAACGCCAACGTCCCTTGACCGATGAGCCTGAAATGCAGGGCAATCCTTCGTCGTTGCGCACGATCATGCGGTCTACCAGCCCCGCTGTTGCCAAACCGGTAAAGGTGCTTACAGACGTCCGGAATTTGAGCTCATACTGCAACTCGGTCATGGCTTTCTTCCTTTTCGGGTGAAATATAGTGATTCATCGTCGACTTGTTTTTTTCCAGGTTGAATAAAATCGTAAAGTTCCATGATTTCCGTAAGAGGTGTAGACCAGCAATTGTCGTCCCGCTTTCGAAACGGGAAGACCGGCAGGGTGGTTGTCACCAGCCTATTCAGGGAAGCACTCCTTTCCAGATCACCGGTAACTTTTAGACGTTCCCTGATGCGAAGGGCATCAAACTGGGCCTGCATAGGTCCCTGGAACAAAACAGGGTAAAGGGATTTCAGCTTGGATCGTGGAATCCTGGAACTTTTTAGATCGCGGATGGTGGTCAATAACCAATGGGCTTTGGCGGTTGTGTAAGGACGTTCCGTCAACTTGATTTCCAGGCCGCTATTGAGGTATCTGGTATACTCATCTTTGCGCCGGTCCTTGATTGGCTCGCTCCCGGCTTCAGTGAGTACTATGAAATCAAGGGTCCCGGTCTGTTCTTTCTTTGTTTCTGCGAGGCGCGCAGCCTTTGTCTTGGCGATTTTCATAAGTTCGCCAGCCAGGTCCATAAGATCGCTTACAGGATAATGGGCATGTGCAATTACTACCCCTGCAGAAGTGGTAAGGCCTTCATGAGAAAAGGGTTCAGGCAACCTCCCTTGCCTTATATACTTGTCCTGAAGCTTCCTGGTTTTTTCCTGGAATCTTTCCATGAACAGAATGGCCACATCCAGGGCGTTGTGACCTGGAACCGCAAGCATCAAATCGTCTCCACCCGCCATGATGAATTCTGCCGGAACAAAACGGTCTTTCTTTATATCAACCACTTCCAAAACCGCTTCTACCGCCGCCTCTCTGGTGGCCTGGTCCATGATCTCGGAAAAGGCCTTGTAAGCAAGTTTTGCCTCTTCCTCATCGGTGAATTTTTCTCCCAGGGCCTTTACCACTTCGCCCATACGGTTACCGTCCGCGTAAATAAAGCCCATGTAATTAAAAGGCCTGGAGGCCTGACCGATATCATCAAAATCCTGGGGAAGAAAGATCCGGTAACCCCTGTCTTCAGTATATTGAGCAAGGGTGGTAAAAATGAATCGGTCTGTATAACGGCTTATCAATTTCGAGGCGGGGCTTAAAAGCCACTTACGTTTCTTCCCAGACTTAATCTCTTTGTAGAGATGCTCGCTGATTTCCCGTCTCTTGAGTAAGCAGGCCCGACAAAGTCTGTGTTCCCCGTGTTCGTGAAGAATTTTCTCTGCGGGTTCTTGGCCACATGAAGTGCAGGGCTGTACCCACCGACCCGCCAGAACTGGAATGCCTTTGGATTGACCCAGCTTATTTTGCTGACTCTGTCTCACTCCATGAGACATCCATTCTGGAAAGGTTTCACCATTGTCGTCTTTTTTACGTGGCACGATCTCGACCGACACACGTGCGGTTACGGTTTCCTGTCGATAGGTTTTTAGGACTTTGTTCTTGAAATTCTCCGCATCTTCTTCGCGCCTGAAGAGTATCCGGCCCGTGCCACCGCCAAGATACACAAGCTCATAATCATTTGGGTTGAAGGTCTTTAGAATCTCCTTCGTCTTCTTGCGGTTTAATAGATCCAAGAGCATGCTCGCTCCTCGGATTTCCCTCATGATTGGAGAGGCAAAGAGATAGGATTTCACTTTTTGTGTCTCTATCACCACGAGAAAACACATCGAGTTTATATCATTCATTAATCTTTTCTCCGGTGCCAAATTCATAATTATACATTCACAGTTTATCAATCCGTCAGATAAAAACAGGCTATAAGCCTACCTTATACCTCCCCAGCCCAAAGCTGCTACCCTTTGCCTATACGCACATACTCACACATATTCTCCCAGCCTGATATATGGCCGGAACGGCCCGAAAGCGCCCTCTCCCGAGCGTTCGGGGATGTTTATGGCTTGTAATTCCTTCGCTCTGATTCTGCCGATTAGTCATCTCCGGCAAGTTCTTTTTCAAGCTGCTCCAACGGCGGAGGCCAGGATCTGCGCAAGATAAACGCGTGGATCTTTCTTCACAGGGGCTTGGCCTCCTTTAAAATTCTCCGCCGCAGGAGCCAGTACAGCCCGTCCTCGGAAACCACATCAACCTTTCGGCCGAGCAGGTCATGCAGATCCGCGACAAGGGTGCTTAGATCGATCAGGCTACGGCCCTGATCCATTTTTACCAGAAAATCCACGTCGCTCGCAGGTCCGGCTTCATCCCTGGCAACAGATCCGAATACCCTTACGTTGCGCGCCCCGTGCTTGTCGGCAACGCGCAAAATGTCGTCTCTCTTCGCTTCAAGGAGCTTATCTATTTCCATTTCATGGCCCCTTTTTTACCTTATCATGGCACGGCCTGGATCATTGTGTCAAACAACTTCATACCTCCCCAGCCCGAAGCTGCTCCCCTTTCCCGCATGGATATATTCACCCAGCCTGATATACGGCCAGAACGGCTCAAAATCGCCCTCATATGTAATCTCTCCCATGAACCCGCCCAGCTTCATGCGGGTTTCCTGGCGGTTGGACCAGCGTTCCCAGTCATGCCAGTAAAGAGCGCGCTTGAC
>Ga0190315_1000945_pt1 | contig 12627 bp, 10 predicted proteins | sample 48701101_MG_FD_161673 | JGI IMG/M metagenome (GOLD analysis project Ga0190315, IMG submission 161673) | Hydrothermal vent sediment bacterial communities from Southern Trench, Guaymas Basin, Mexico - 4870-11-0-1_MG | ecosystem: Environmental > Aquatic > Marine > Hydrothermal vents > Sediment ...
CTTTGGTGGGGTGGAGGAGTGAAGGAATGGGTTTTCGATCTCCACTAGAACCAGTTTGGGAGAGGTCCCCAGTACCTTTAAAGAGTAGGGTGGGGATAGAGCCAGGATGGACCCCAGCTTTTCCCTTTTTGTCAGGACGTAGGCCTTGCTTACAGAGTCCAGTGCATTCTTCAGTTCCTCCACGGATTTAAAGTTTCGGATCTTCTTTCCCGAGTAGAAGGCCAGGGAATATCTCTTTTCTGCTTTGTAAGTGTAAAGGGGCGTGCTGTCATTTTTGACCATAAGGGGCACTGCGAAGGCTGCGGACTTTCTTTTGGAGTAGATGGGCATGGCCACCATAAACACCAGTAGGTAGGCTATGAGGACTGGGGGGATGAGCTTGAAGGGGAAGATTTGGTTTTCCTTCCAGGTACCGGCTATGAGGAGGGCCCAGGCGGGGAAAGTGGGCAGGATGTAGTGTGGCATCTTGGCTTTGGCCAGGGAGAAGAAAAGGGTGGGTAGAATTATCCACGAGGTCAGGAAGATAGTGCGATGGGGATAGAGACGCCAGAGTTCTTGCAGCTTTCTCATGGCGTTGGGAAGCAGGAAGGTCCAGGGTAGGAGTCCTAAGAGGATCACTGGAAGGTAATAGTAGAAGGGAGCTCCTCGGTGGAAGCGGGGGGTGAGGTATCTCAGGACGTTTTCCTCCCAAAAGAAGTGGTAGCAGTAGCCAGGTTCTCTAAGCTCCGCTAGCACAAAGGTAGGAGCGGCAATGAGCAGGAAGACCAGAATGGCCAGGGGCCAAGGAATGGAGATTCTCTCCTTGTCCACCAGAGATTTGTATAGGAGGACGGGTAAAAATGTCATAAGTGGTATGGCCATGCCTACGGGTCCCTTGGTGAGGAAGGCCATGGCCATGAAGAAGGATGCTAGGCTCCAAGCTCCCTTTTTCTCTTCTTCTATACCTTTCCAGGCGAAGAGAAGGCTGGCCACGATAAAAAATGTGAGAACCATATCGAAAATGACGATATGGGAGTAAAGGGCGTATATGAAGGTGGTGGCTATTATGGTAGCTGCCAACAGGCCCTTTTCTCTGCCCCACAGGGCTTCCCCCATGAATAAGACCACTAGGACTCCCAGGAGGGCTGCCAGTGCCGATGGCAGGCGGGCTGAAGTTTCCCCTGGTCCTAAAGCCAGGAAAGAGGAGGCTACCATCCAATAGTAGAGGGGAGGTTTCTGGTAGCGCACCTGGCCGTTGAGGGTGGGAGGGAGCCAGTGGCCGTCCCTCACCACTTCTAGGGCTACCTGGGCATTTCTGCCCTCGTCAGGATCCAGGAGGGGGTAAGCTCCCAAACCTGGTAGAAAGACAGCCAGGGAGATAAGGAGGACCAGGAGCCATGATAGGTCACTCCTTAGATTCAATGGCCTTTAGCTCTCCTTACCGAACTTCTCTTGGATCTTCTTTTCCAAGGTCTTGAGCATGTCATCGAAGGACTTGTTTACCAGAATGTTGTTGATCTGGACCCGGTAGTTGTTGATCATGCTTACCCCTTCGATGAGAATGTCGTAAACCAGCCATTTGCCATTGTTGTTTATAAGCCTGCACTCCATGGAGATGGGCTTGGACTGGCTTGGGGAGAATACTTTTAGAAATACCCTGGCATAAGGGGGATCAAGTTCTTCTTTCCCATACTCAATTTTCTCATCTGAGTATTTCTCGAACTTGTCGGCATAGTTAGCCTTGACGAACTCCTTAAAGAGTTGGGTGAATCTCTCTCTCTGCTGAGGGTTCACCCGTCTCCATCTTATGCCCAGCACCCTTCTGGCTACTTCTTGCCAGTCAACGGATTTCTCAGCGATTTTCAGGATCTCTTGGCTTTTCTCTTTGGGTTTGAGTTTGGGGTTCTTCAAAATGGTTAGGGCGTCTTCGATTTCACTCTTCACCTGGTCCATGGGAGATGTGGCGGAGGTGGGGGCCGCCAACACAGGCAGTGCCATTAAGAGGATCAACAAGGCTGTCAAAACCTTACACTTCATGCTTTCACCTCTATTTTTGGATGAGTTTCCTTCTATACTGGTAGTAAGCGTTCCTCACAGCGATGTAAGGGTCTATGGCTGATTCTATCAGGCTCTCGTAGGTTCCCATGGTGAGGGAGGTTTCGTTGATCTTGTCTAGGGCAAAAATTCCTGCATAGACCCAGCCGTTCACCAAATAGTAGATGGGGTCTATAAGGGTATCGAACACGGTGCCTAGAGAGTCTCTGACACATGATGTTCCCCAAATGGGCCAGTCTATATAAGCCACCTCTTTCACACCGTAGACCCCCAGGGTTTGACCAAAGTCTTCGTCCACTCTTTTCAAGCCCATCTGGGATGCGGGATCCAAGAGTCCCCCCAGTCCCACGGTGGAGTTGATGGCGAATCGGCATAGGACTGTGCCTGCTCTCTCTAACTTAAACTGGAGGAGAGAGTTAGCAAAACGCACCGGGGCGTGGAGGTTCAGTATGGCGTGCCTCACTCCAATTCTCACATCTTCAGGGAGGATGAAGCCATAAACCCTGGCTAGGGGCTTAAGGGCGTTAAAGTAGAGCTTATCGTTGACCCAGAAGAAGCCTCTGTTTACGGGCTGGAATGGGTCGGGCATGGTGCCTTGAATCACTTTTCCCTTTTCCCTAGCTTTTCTAGCTTTCTCCTCTTCTTCCCATTTCTGGGCCAGTCTGATTCTGTTGGTGTCTATCTCATCTTTTTGGGGACACACCTGGGCTTCTTCTTTAGGGGTTAAGGGCGTGAACTCGGCGGATGCTAGAATGAAGGGAAAGGGGTCCGAGGCCATAGAAACAGTGGCCCAAACCAACATAACTACTACTGCTGTGGCTTTGAATATGCTTTTCATCCTCCCAAATCCTCCTTATTTCCCAGGGCTTCCATATATCAAGCGGCCAATGGCGTCGCTCAGGTCGAAGGGGGGTTGGGTTTCTCGGATGTGCCCACCTGGTTGGATCATCCGTTCTGATGCCCCGGGGGTTATGGACACGTACTTTTCACCAACGAGCCCTTTCGTCTTCACAGCGGCTATGGAATCTTCGGGGAGTTTTACCTCGGGATTGAGTAGGAAGGTGATAACGGCAGTGTAGTCTTCAGGGTCCAGTTTTATATCTTTCACCCTTCCCACTTCTACTCCCCCTATCTCCACGCTGGCCCCTTTTTTTAATCCGCCTACGTTGGAAAATTTGGCATACACCGCATAGCCTTTGTATCCAATGACCTCCATCCTACCCAGTTTTATAGACAGGTAGGCCAGACAAGCTATGCCTATCAAAAAGAATATACCGACGGCAAGTTCTAAATCAAACCTTTTCATCTTTCCTCTCCTGAGAGCATTTACCTTTTGCTCTGAACTCTTCTTCCAGTTTTTCTATAATAGGTTCAAACATGTCTTCCATCTCTTTTCTCCCTCCCGTAATGAACTGGCGCACCACGGGATGGGAAGATCTCATGATCTCCAGGGGGGTTCCGAAAGCCACGACTTTACCTTCGTGGAGCATGGCTACCTTGTCTACTAAGAAGAATATGTCAGGGATCTCATGGGATACCACGATGCCCGTGAAACACACCCTCTCATGAGTCCTTTTTATGAGATCGTTGATGGAGTGGGCAGTGATGGGATCCAGTCCCGTGGTGGGTTCGTCGAAGAGCATAATCTCCGGTGCAGTCACCATACACCGGGCCAGGGCGGCCCTCTTCCTCATACCTCCGCTGAGCTCTGCTGGGAATTTGTATTCCATGCCTTTCAGCCCCACTTGTTCCAGTTCATACAGTACCTTTTCCCTTATCTTTTTTTCATCCATTTTGGTCTTTTCCCTTAGGGGGAAGGCTATGTTGTCAAAGAGTGTGAGGGAGTCGAAAAGGGCTCCTCCCTGGAAAAGGAATCCTATCCGACTTCTCAGCTCTTCCAACTTCCGCCCTTTGGCTGTGGTGATGTCTTCGCCGTCTATGAGCACTCTCCCCTTTTGACCTTTCATGAGGGCTACCACGTGTTTGAGTAGCACGCTCTTTCCCACGCCGCTTTTACCGATAAGGGCCAGGACCTCACCAGTTTCCACCTTCAAGGTGACCCCGTTTAAAACCTTTTGTTTTCCCAAAGTGCTGTGTAGATCTATAACCTGGATCACACTAGCTCCTTTCAGAATAGCAAAGAGGTGATCACATAGTCACACACCAGGATCAGGACGCAGGATGCCACCACTGCTCGGGTGGTGGCTTTGCTTACTCCTTCAGCTCCGTAGCCTGTGGTGTATCCGAAGTAGCAGCAGATCCAGGTCACCACCAGTCCGAAGGTCGTGGACTTGTACAGGCCGTGGAGGATCTCTGTCAAATCTATGTACTGGGGCATCTCGCCGAAGAAGGTGCCGGAGCTTACCCCTAGGAGTTTGACCCCTACGACATAGCCTCCGTAGATACCCACTACGTTGAAAATGGAAGCCAAGAGTGGGAAAGAGATGATGCCGGCAAGGAGGTTGGGTACTATCAGGTATCTGAAGGGGTTAAGCCCCATCATTTCAAGGGCGTCTATTTGTTCGGTGATGCGCATGATACCGATTTCCGCTGTCAGGGCCGATCCTGCTCGGGCGGTGATCATGAAAGCGGAGATGACAGGTCCCAGTTCTCGAATCATGGAGAGTGCTACCGCAGGTCCCAGCAAAGCATCTGCCCCGAACCTTTGAAGAGCGTAGTAAGACTCTAGGGTGAGAACCATCCCGGTGAAGGCGCCGGTGAGGGCTACGATGGTGACGGATTTTGCTCCTATGAAGTTGATCTGCCTGATGAGGCGTCCTACTTTGAGGGGGGGGATAAATGTCCAAAAGATGGCTGTGGCTAAGAAGAGCCCGACTCTGCCCAGGATCCTTACAGGGGAGAGAACGGTCTTTCCTATCCACCTTATGCCCAAAATGGCTGAATCCAACATGTTCACCTTTGGACCCGTTCTACGGGGCTATGAACGAAATTATTCTGATATGCTAATATACTAAACAACAGAAGAGATGCAAGGGTTCCCTTGGTTTTTTGTGGAATCGTGATTAACAAGGAATAACATTAATTTCCAGTACTTTAGGCCTCTTAGCCCTTTACCTTGTTGTGGTGTTGGGCTAGATTCTTCAACAGAGTCTGTGAGGAGGTGGAAGTTTTGCTGGCTAAGAGGATCATTCCCTGTCTGGACGTGATGGAAGGCCGGGTGGTTAAGGGAATAAACTTTGTTGATTTGAGGGATGCGGGGGATCCTGTGGAGAACGCTCGTTTCTATGATGAAGAGATGGCGGATGAACTGGTCTTTTTGGACATTACGGCCTCTTATGAGAAACGCGACATCATGATAGACGTGGTTCGGCGCACTGCTGAGCAGGTCTTCATGCCCCTCACCGTGGGAGGAGGGGTGCGGAACTTGGAGGATGTGAGAAACCTGTTGGTGGCGGGGGCGGACAAGGTTTCCATCAACACGGCGGCGGTGAATAGCCCTTCCTTGGTGGCCGAAGCCAGTAGGGCCTTCGGTTCCCAGTGCATAGTGGTGGCCATAGACGCCAAGAGAGAGGGTGATTCCTGGGAGGTCTATATACATGGGGGCAGGACTCCTACAGGTATAGATGCTGTGGAGTGGGCCCGGAGGGTGGAAGATCTGGGAGCGGGGGAGATTCTCCTCACAAGCATGGACAGAGATGGAACCAAAGACGGGTATGATATACCCCTCACACGAACCATTGCCGAGGCCGTCTCCATACCTGTCATCGCCTCTGGGGGAGCGGGTAGTCCCCAGCACCTTTACGAAGGTTTGGTGGAAGGCAAGGCTGATGCCGTTTTGGCTGCGTCTATTTTCCATTACAGGGAGTATTCCATCAGGGAGGTGAAGGAGTATCTCAGGGAAAGGGGAGTGACGGTGAGGCTGTAGAATGCTCTGGCTGGCCTTCTTTTTTTCATTGGCCCTTTACTTCTTCTCCTTTCCACCTTTTGACCTTTTCTTTCTTGCCTGGGTGGCGCCTCTCCCCTTGACGCTGGCTGGGGTCTCCCTCTCATCAAAGAGAAGGTTTCTCCTCTGGTGGTTATGGGGTACTTTCTTTTTCTTTGCATCTCTTTACTGGCTTCCCGGGACCATGATGGCCTATGCCCCTGTGGCTGGATGGCTGGCCTGGGGGACTCTAGGAATACTGGCTCTTTACTTAGGCTTGTATTGGGGGTTGTGGGGGTGGTGGTCTTTGCTTCTGGTTGAAAGGGGAGTTCCCCCCTTCTTGGCCTTCTCTGCGGTCCTTTCCTTTCTGGAACTGGTTCGTGGCCACCTGCTGACTGGTTTCCCTTGGCTTTTGGCTGCCCATTCCCAGGCCCCTTTCCTGCCATTTGTTCAGGGGGCGGCGTTGGTGGGGGTTTACGGCCTCTCCTTTTTCCTGGCCTGGAGGTGGGGAGTGGTGCTGGATTTGTTGATGGGTTCCAGACTGAGGGGTGGTGTGGCCCTTCTCTTACCCATGTTGCTGATCGGGTGGGGATGGGCAAGGGTGGAGAGGCTTTCCCATGGTAAGACTATAAAGGTGGCTTTGGTGCAGCCCAATATCCCTGCCCGGATGAAGTGGGATCCTGCCAGAGCCCGGGAACAGGTGAAGCTGCTGGTGAGAATGTTGAAAGAGGCCTCCCAAGGTGAGGATCTTGTGATCTTTCCCGAAACGGTCTATCCCTACAGCCTTTTTCAGAACCCTTCCGAGACTCGCCCTTTTTTGGATGCTGTAAAAGGTTGCTCCGCCCTTGTCCTGGTGGGCACCAACCATGTGGTGACGAAGGGGGGGCGCCTTTTTTACAAGAACCGAGTCTATCTTCTCTCTAAGGTGGGAGTCTTGGGTGTTTACGACAAGGTACACCTGGTGCCCTTTGGGGAGTACGTTCCCTTGGGTGATTACTTTCCTTTCCTCTACGGCCTAGCAGGGTATGAAAGGGGTTTTTTGCCGGGGAGAGACCTTTCTCCTTTACCCATGCCTAACTCTCCCCTGGGGGTGGGGGTCTGTTATGAAACCATCTTCCCGCCTCTGGCTCGTGTTCAGGTGAAAAAGGGGGCAGGGCTTCTCGTAAATGTTACCAACGACGCATGGTTTGGAAGAAGTCTGGCGCCTTATCAGCACCTTACCGCTGCCCTCTTCCGGGCCGTGGAGAATGGAAGGTGGCTGATTCGCTGTGCCAATACAGGGATTTCGGCTTTGGTCTCTCCTGAAGGACGGGTGGTGGTCCAGACGCCCCTCTTCACCAGAAGGATTCTCAGAGGAGAAGTGGAAGCGACGTCCCAGATCACTCCTTACACCACTTTGGGGGACTGGTTACCTCTTTTATCGGGCTTTTTTGTCTTTCTTTTTCTTGTCGTGGGATACTTTAAACCGGGGTATTTTTCTGATAGATAGGGACCAGTAGGCTGCGGGGAGGCTTCTTTGACTGATTTGGTGGAGGTTTTTAAGGCTCTGAGTGATGAAACTAGGCTCAGGATAATGAAACTCCTGGAGGATGAATCCCTTTGTGTTTGTGAGATCATGGCTGTGCTGGACATGATCCAGTCTCGGGTCTCCCGCCATCTGGATATCTTGAGAAGAGCTGGTTTTCTGGTGGCTCGGCGGGAGAAGAAGTGGGTGATCTACACCTGGAATAGGGAAAAGGTGAACTCTTACCATTTGCCCCTTCAGGAGATGCTTCGCCTGTGGCTCAACGATGATGAGGCGGTCAGAAGGGATCGGGAGAGGCTCAAAGAGGTGAAGGCTATGGGCTTGAGGGGGAACAAGGGCTGTTGTCGTTGACGGAGGAAGGGGCTCGGGTTACAAGAGCCAAAACTGCCAGGGAGGTAGATTGGTGAATTACCAGGAAGTTGTTATGAGGCTGGAGAAATTTTGGGCCGACTACGGCTGCGTTGTCCAGCAGCCTTACGATGTGGAGGTGGGAGCGGGGACAATGAATCCTGCCACTTTCCTTAGGGTTTTGGGACCGGAGCCTTGGATGGTGGCTTATGTGGAGCCCAGCCGTAGGCCCACCGATGGCCGGTATGGTGAGAACCCCAACCGTCTGCAGCACTACTACCAGTACCAGGTGATTCTCAAGCCCTCTCCCGATGACGTGCAGGAGCTTTATTTGGACAGTCTCAGAGCCTTGGGAATAGATCCTTTGCAGCATGACATTCGTTTTGTGGAGGACGACTGGGAATCTCCCACATTGGGGGCTTGGGGGCTAGGCTGGGAGGTGTGGCTAGATGGTATGGAAATCACCCAGTTCACCTATTTCCAGCAGGCAGGGGGGATAGACCTGAAGCCTGTGTCTGTGGAGCTCACCTACGGTCTGGAGCGTATCGCTATGTACATTCAGAGGGTGGATTCTGTCTTTGATCTCATTTGGGTGGACAACGTGACTTACGGGGACGTGCACCATCAAGGCGAGGTGGAGTGGTCCCACTATAACTTTGAAGATGCTGATGTAGAGGTGCTCTTCAAGATGTTTGAAATGTGCGAAAAAGAGTCTCTCCGCCTCATCGAGAAGGGTTTGGTGTTGCCCGCCTACGACCACTGTCTCAAGTGTTCCCACCTCTTCAATCTTTTGGATGCCCGGGGGGCCATCAGCGTTAAGGAGAGGACGGCCTACGTTGGGAGAGTGCGTCAGCTGGCCCGCCTTTGTGCTGAGGGTTACCTTAAGCAAAGGGAGGCTATGGGATATCCTCTCCTGAAGAAGGGGGCCTTCGGATTCTCCGCCCCTGTTGAGAGGTGAGGAGGGAGGGACTGTTTTACTCCTGTCCAGATTGGCCGTGGGGCCTAGCTTCTCCTTTTAAGCTTTCTTGGGGAGCGAGGTGAGGGTGAATTTCTCCGGTATGGAGCTCGTTTTAGTGGTGTTTTCCCTTCTCCTGCTGCTGTTGGAGGCATTTTTTTCTGGTTCGGAGATTGCTCTTTTGAGCTCGGATCTGGTGAGGATCGGGGAACTGGCCCGGGAGGGGGATTCTAGGGCCAAGAAGGTGAACTTTTTCCTTAAACACCCCGAGAGGCTTTTGGGTACCACCCTTTTAGGCACCAACCTCTGCGTGGTGCTGAACGCGTCTTTGATTACCTATCTCCTTTCCGGCAGAGTGGGAAGGGGGCATTCCGAATGGGTGACTACTCTGATTCTTTCTCCCATGGTTCTCGTTTTTGGAGAGGCCATACCCAAGAGCCTGTCTCAGAGGAGACCCACTTCTCTAGCCCTGAAAGTGGTCACCACTTTGAGTTGGGCCTATCTCGCTTTTAGGCCTTTTTCCACGTCCCTTTTGGCCTTGGCCCGGCTGGTTGTTCCTGGATGGAAAGGGATAGACCAACGCTTCTACTTCACCAGAGACGACCTGGCCCTTCTGGTGGAGCAGGAGGAAGGGGTTGCAGATTTGGAAGAGGAAGAGAAGGAGATCATCCATAAGGTCATCTCTCTACCCGAGGTGAGGGTGAGGGAGACCATGAAACCCATCAATCAGGTGGTAGTCCTGGAAGAGGGTGAAACGGTGATCAGGGCCGTGGAGATTTTCCATAAGTGGGGTTACTCCAGGGTGCCTGTCTATTCTGGCCACGTTTACAATGTGGTGGGGGTGGTCACCATTTATGACATCCTCAAAGTAGAGGATCCCACCATTCCTGTCAGCGAGGTGAAGAGGCCTGCCTATTTTATTCCGGAGTACAAGAGAGTGGATGAACTCCTCCAAGAGATGAAAGAAGAGCGGGTTCCCATGGCGGTAGTGGTGGATGAGTATGGTGCTGCCATAGGGATCACTACTGTGGAGGACTTGGTTGAGGAATTGGTGGGGGAGATAGAGGACGATTTCGATCGCTCCCTTCCCCATGTTGGAGAGGTCCTGGAGGAAGGAGGTGGGTATCTGGTGGATGCCAGGATAGAACTGGATTTGCTCGGGGAGGAGTGGGGCATAAAACTGCCTAAGGAGGATATCTATGAGACCATAGCTGGGTTCCTCCTCTACCGTCTGGGGCGGGTGCCTCATCAGGGGGAGGAGGTGGTGCTGGAAGGGTGGCGCTTCCGCGTTGTGGAGGCCGATCCTAGGAGTGTCAGGAAGGTGTGGCTGGGAAGAGTTAAGGATGAAAACGTTGGGTTTAAAAAAAGGCGTTTTGAATGAAGGTCACTTTTATTCACGCTGCTGATCTCCACTTGGGAACCCCCTTCAAAGGTTTGGGGGAGGTCTCTCCTTGGCTTAAGAAGAGACTTATCTGGGCCAACTTTGAGGCATTCAGGAGGCTGGTGGACCTGGCCCGTGAGGCGGATATGCTTCTGCTGGCTGGAGACCTGCTGGAGGTTGGGTTGCCTCATCTCCGGGCCAGGCTGGAGTTGGTTCGGTCCTTGGGAGCCCTTGCCGGGGAGGGCGTGAGAGTCTTTCTGGTGGCGGGCAACCACGATCCCTATCCTTTCTGGAAGGAGGTATCTCTACCCCAGGGAGTCCACCTTTTCTCTCCCCAGGGGGAGGCGGTGGAGGTGACGTTGGGGGGGAGCCGGGTTGGCATTAGTGGTATTAGTCACGGTGGAAAGAGCGTGAAGGAGAACCTGGTTCTGAGGTTGGTCCCTGTGGAGGGTGACCTGCGTTTGGCTTTACTTCATGCTTATCTCCAGGGTCAGGAGGGCCATGATCCATATGCTCCCTGTTCTCTGGGGGATTTGGTGTCGCGGGACTTTAACTACTGGGCTTTGGGTCATATCCACAAGAGACAGGTGGTGATGGAAGACCCCTGGGTGGTGTATCCCGGTAATCTCCAGGGCCGCCATCCTGGTGAGGTAGGACAAAAGGGCTGTTATCGGGTGGTGTGGGATGGGGAGAGGTGTCAGGTGGACTTCCGTCCCTTGTCCCCTGTAGTCTGGGCTACTCGGCTCCTCTCCCTGGAGGATGTAGATGACTCTGAGGGTCTGGCTGATCTTCTGGAGTCCGTTAAGGAAGAGGTGAGATGGGAAGGTGGTGTCCTTCTCAGGGTGGTTCTTGAAGGTCCTTCCCCCCTTCACTCCATGGGAGATGAGGAGTGGGTTCAGCTGGAAGAGGTGCTCAACGAGGCTGAAGACAGGGAGGATTTTGTCTGGCTTATCCTGGAGGATAGGCTTTTGCCTCCTCTGGATTTAGAGGGGTTGGCTAGTCAGGAGGAGTTCCTTGCCCAGTTGGTGAAGGAGGCCATGGAGCTTAAGAACATGGTGAAAGATCCTTCTCTGGGTGAGGAGTTAGGCCTCTTGTGGCGTAGGAGGGACGTGGCCCGGTGGCTGGGGGAACTTGGTGAAGAGGAGAGGGCCAGGCTTGTGGATGAGGCTTTGAAGAGGGCTCTCGTTTTCATGTTGGGGGAGAGGTGAGGATAAAGGAACTCTATGTGGAGGGTTTTGGTGGGCTGGGTCCCCTGTCTCTATCCTTTGCTCCTGGCCTCAACCTCATCTTGGGGCCCAATGAGGCGGGCAAGACCTGCCTTATGGAGTTTATCAGGGCAGCCCTTTTTGGGCTTGTTAAAAGGGACGGGGCTTATCAGCGCTATCTACCCTTAGACGGCAGGCCTTACGGGGGCAGGGTGGTGGTGGAGGAGGATGGTGGGAGGGAGTTGGTTCTGGTGGCTTGTTTTCCCGGTCTACCTCGGCTGGAGGGAAAAGGAGAAGGAGAGTGGATATTTCCCAGGGAAATGGGGGCCTTACTCTATAGTAGGGTCTTCTCCCTGGGATTGGCCCAGGTGAGTAATCTGACCCTTCTCAGCGGGGAGGAGATGGCCCAGCACCTCTATTCCACCGCTTTAGGTCCTCTGGGGAAGGCCTATGCACAGGCCGTAGAGGAGCTTGAGAGGAGCAGGGAGGATCTCTTCAAAGCCAAGGGGCAAAAGCCCCTCATAAACCAGCTCGTTAGAGAGATTAAGAGCGTGGATGGGGAGCTGTCTCGGCTGAAAGCCCTCCCCAGCAGGTACGAGGAGCTTCTGAGGGAATTGAAAGCCCTGGAAGGAGAACTGGAGAGGGTGACGGAGGAGTGGGCCTGGGTGAGACGGGAGAGGGAAGAGTGGGACATCCTGGCTAGGGCTCATCCCCTCTTTTCTCAACTGGAAGAGATCCAGAGGTTGTTGGAGGGAGAGGGTCTACCTTCCTCCTTCCCTCCCCAAGGTCTGGAGCGCCTGGGGATATTGGAGAAGGAGCTGGAACAGTTGGAGGGTGAGCTGGAGGAGGTAAGACTTCTTCTAGAGCCTGTGGAGAAGGCTTTGGCCCAGCCTTTACAAGGTGGGGATATCTTGTCCAGGGAGGGGGAGATAATGGCCATTCGAGAGGAGTGGGCCCTCATAAAGGAGAAGAGACGCCGGCTTTTGGAAGTGGATGGGCATCTATCTGTCCTGGACGGAAAGATAAAGGAGGGTATGGACTACCTGGAGCTGAACTCCTTGCCTCCCAGACCCACAGGAGTGGTTTGGGAGCGTCTCAAAGGGTTTATGGAGGGCTTCTCCGCTCTGGACAAGGAGCGCTTAGCCTTGGAGAAGGAGCTGGAACTCAGGGAAGAGGAACGGGAGAGGAGAGAGAGTGAACTGGAGACCTTGAGGGGGATGGCTCCCCAAAAACCTCCCCTTCCCAGGGACGAGGTGATGGCCAGACAGGAGTTCGTGAGCAAGGCCAAGGAGCACA
>Ga0190315_1000946_pt1 | contig 12626 bp, 12 predicted proteins | sample 48701101_MG_FD_161673 | JGI IMG/M metagenome (GOLD analysis project Ga0190315, IMG submission 161673) | Hydrothermal vent sediment bacterial communities from Southern Trench, Guaymas Basin, Mexico - 4870-11-0-1_MG | ecosystem: Environmental > Aquatic > Marine > Hydrothermal vents > Sediment ...
GGAGGCTCAGGAATATGAATAATACTACGAGTACAGCAACCACCCATAAAAATCCCTTACTGTACTGTTTAATATGCATCTTAAGGTATAAAAATAGGAGAAGGGGGTTAAGGTTAATTTTACTATTTTTTCTTCCCCTCCCTTGTTGCGAGTGCTATGACTATACTCAGGATACTCACCAGTGCGAGCATTCCTGATGGCGTGAGTGCGGGTACCGCTGTTGGTGGTGCTCCCCTCGTGATTGGTACTTCCTCGCTCGTTTGTTCACCATTTACACTCAGCATGAAGCTGTAATCACCTTCAGTTGGTGGGTTTCGCACGAAATCCCCGGTTGTAATCACCACTTTCGTCAGTTTTAGCCACGCCGGGAGTGATAACTCAGCATTTACAGTACCCGGGGCGTTATCCGTTGGCAGAGTTATGCTTCCCTGCAATGTTACAGAATCCAATGTCAACGGACCTACAGATGTAGTACCGCCCGGACTATAATCTACGTCTTTTGTACCTGTTGTTGTTGAGGAATTGCCATCAAAGTAAATTGTGGCGACTACGTCTACCTTTCCCGATGGGTCACTGCTGTTTGAATACAGGGTCACCTTACCAATTAGCCTGGTTCCATTATAAAGCTCTGCGGTCCCTACCTGTTGCCATCCTGAAGTGGGAGGTACCATGCTGTATCCAGCGGGGATACTCCCGGTCATCGTCACTGTGTCGCTATATCCTGCGGGATTCTCTGCCACAAACACATAGTTTGTTATTGCTCCAGTCGTGCTCGTTCCAGGGATTACAGAAAAGCTGAACGTTGAACTGGTCGCTATCGCCTCTGAAGCACATAGTATTGCTATAACCATTACCATCGTCGTCAGTGCCACACACACCTTCGCCCTCTTCTTCACCATCGCTCATATCACCTCCATCACTTTCACCGTAACGATAGCCATGAAGACGAAGATAAGCGGATTGATTGCCGCTGCGACAATCCTGCTAAAAAACACCGCTCTCTTGCCCCCGCTCGCGCTCAATAACTCCTTCGCTATCAGCAGTATGATCAAAACAGCTACGGCAAAAGCGCTAAAAATCGCTGCCTGACCAATCGCCGCTGTCGTTGTTGTTGTCGTAGTTATAGTTGTAAGCATCGCTTTTACACCTCCTCCATACTCATTTCTCTCTCAGGCATTGCTTTTCTCCTCCTTTTTACGCATACACATGCACAAGAATGTTTCATGTTTCTAACATGTGCTTTTAACATAGGGAAAAGCAATATATAAGCCTTTCGGTACATATATAAACCTTTCGGTTTAGGTTTAGGCTTAGGCTTGGGGCTACTTCGCATTAATGGCAGATAGATAGGAATGTTATGTTTTTAATGATAAGATAGGAAACAGGGGTGAAGGATTAATGAATATATCAAAAGAGAAGAGGGTGAGGGATGTGATGACGAGAGGTGTCATTACGGTGCCGTTTGACACTCCAGTAAGCGAAATAGCAAAACTCCTGGTACGGGAGCGTATATCGGGTATCGTGGTAACTGCGCCAAGCGGAGAGGCAGTGGGTGTTATATCGGAGATTGACATAATTAAAGTTTTTGAGAAAGATTGGGACAAATTAACGGCAGAAGATGTCATGTCTACGGTTGTGAGGACAATAGACCCGGAAACGACGTTAAGAAAAGCTGCAGCGATTATGCGCGATTTGAACATCCACCGGTTAGTGATTCTCTCTCTAAAGCCCGCTCCTGGCGTTCCCATAGGGATATTAACGGCGAGTGACATACTGAGAGCGAGCATCGAGTAACATACCGTGCATACGAAAGCAGATAGAGCTGAGCGAAGAAAGAAGCGATTAAAGTGCTCAGGAGTGTTCTGGTATTGAAGGCGATTCATGGGATGTGAGGGTTTATATGGTATGGAGATGTAAGGGTGAAACAGTGTAGAAGGGAAAGGGAGAAGGGGATGGTGAGGTATGATAGAAGCATTTAATAGTGGATTAGAGCGGGAAGGCGAAGGGGGATCCATAGATAAAAGCGTTTCTTTCGAGATTAATACTTATGAAGACCCATGGATGGACAATGGCTTAGAAAATTTCTTCAGGGTGCTAAGGGATTTAGAGTCCTGCGAGGTTGAATTAACAAGTGGCTCAATAAAAGTTGAAATAAGGAGTAAAGAAGGGTTTATTAAGGAGCTAACGGGGAAAATACTCGAAAAGAGGCGAAATTTGCTTGTTACTGATAAAGACAAAAAGACAGGTGAAAAAAAGGAAGTTCGAAAAGACCACTTGCTATTACAAGAAGAAAAAAAGATTGGAGGAAAAGTAGCGTTTAAGGAAGATTTATATAAGCCGGAAAAAACAGCTGAAATTGTTTCTAAGGTGTTTGAATTAAGAGAGGGTAAAAACAGGTGCATCTTGTGCGGAAATGTCTTCGATAAGGGTGTTAAAAAATTGCAGCAGGCTAATTACCCATTTGTTACAAAAATAGCGAGTCTGAGTGGTGTAAGAAGCTATAAGGACGGGGAAATATTATCTCTTAAGGAGTACTATGAAAATCTATGCCCGCTTTGTTACCTCATTGGAGTGCTCGCATGGACGGACGAGGCAATGGTTTATAGAACCTTTCCAGGTGAGAAATCTTTTTTGTTTCTACCAATCTTTGACAACTTGAAGAAGTTGCATGAATTCAAAAGCAACTGCGTGGATTCTGGAATACTCAAAAATACTGAGGAGAGATATTCAAATATAAAAGTCAATCCAAACTCTGAGGCTGTGGAGCAAACTCCAGGTGAGTTCTCAACGCTACTGTGCTTCTATGAAAAATTTGTGGAGAGTGCTTTAGAGGAAGTTACCGCTTCGGACTGGGCAATTTTACAAATCCCCTTTGGAGCGGTTAAAAATATAAAGATGGATTTTGTAAAAATTTCGGATGGGATACTGGGAACTATCAAAGAGTTAAAGGACGAAGGGACGCTGGAGCGAATTTACTCGGATTCAATAAAGAAGATGTATTTCTTTTCAGAGGGGGAAAATAAAAAGGCTGTTAAGAATATGACCAGAGAGATTCAGGAGAAGTTATCCAAAAACTTTTTATATGATGATTTTAGAGCATTTACCAGGAGTTTACTCCCGCGGAGAGGTGGCTATGTTTCATTCTCCACTGAAGTGAGGCGGAATTTGGAGGAATTGATATTTGTATGGAGGTGCAGAAGAATGGGAGTGCCTAAGGATAGGCTTGATGCCATAAAAAGTGTTGGAAATATCATGGCAAAGGTGTCCAAGAACAATGCAACACTGCTCTACAAAATGGATAAAGCCAGAACTGTGGATGAGTTCTGGAGCGTGCTGAGGGAAATAGCGAGGAAAATTACAGGTATGGAAGAGAAAGAATTGAGGAAGATCAGACCCAAGGCATTGGATGAGTTGATCCATCTCGTTAAAGATATCGTCGAGATGGATAAAGAAGGTTGGAAAGAAGCAAGAGATTTGCTTGTTGTCTATTCTTCCATGTATTATGCAATAGACAAAATGCCTAAAGGAGGTGAAGCTCAATGAAGTGTGTAAGTCTGGTATGGTTGTCGCAGACCGACTTAACCAACCTGAATGCAGGGGAGGGCGAGGCGAATTTTATCGATGTCAAGAAGTACAAAAGAAATGGCAGGGAATATCCCTACGTCTCAGGACAGGCGATGCGGTACTACCTCAAGGAGGCAATCAGAAGAGGACTGGACGATGAATATGAGTATATGTGTGTGCCTAACGACAAGGGTGAAACATGCGGGGACATTAAGAAGTGCATTGGATGCGACCTGTTTGGGTTCATGACCACGATAAAAAAAGGAACAATACTGCCAACGCATCCGGAAGGGCATCCAGGAGGTGCCTTTACAAGGGTGTCGCCCGTTAAAGTTGCACCAGCTATGGGCTTATTACCGTTTGATGACAATGCAGTTGTTGATTTTCTAACAAGAAGACACAGAATGGCAGGAGGAAAGATGGAAGGTGATATTGTTAACGTTGAGATTGGAGTCAATCTGTACAAGGGTGGTATAGCAATAGATATTGCGAGAGTGGGAGGAGAAGAGAGAATTAACGAAAAGGAGAGGACAGTTAAGATTGAATACTTTTTAGAAGAGGAAGAGAGGAAGAAGAGGATATCAAAGGTTCTTGAAGCCCTTAGATTTCTATCGAACTACTCGAAACAGGCAAGGTTGCTTACTGACTTCACGCCCGATATAATCCTGATTGCGTTTCAGGATGTGTATTCGCACAGATTGCAGAAGGCTCTGACTCTGAGTGGTGGAGTAATAAATCTGGAGCGGTTAGAGGCGGTGCTCAGCGATGTTCGGGAGTACAGTCCATGGATAATTGGAGGAGTTATGCCAGGGGTAATAGAGGGCGAAGAAGAAGTGATAGCGAAATTAGAGGAACTGGGAGTGGGGGTCAAGCGAACAAATGAAGCATTAACGGAAGCGGTGGAGTATCTGGGAAGACAGAATTTAGAATAACATGCTCGGTCTGAAGCTGAGGGTGGACTGCCCGTATTTCACGACGTTCCGAAGACCGGTATCTACATCTACCATTTTGACCACCATTATTCCGCCTTACACCACGCTTAGGGGTATGATTTCAAATGCTCTTGGACTACCAAGAGATGATTTAAGGGTTCAGGAATGGTTTAAAATCGGTATAAAACCTCTCAATCGTGAATTTGAGAAAAGTAGAGAGCTGGCGAAGATTCTGAAGTTGAAAGGTACAGGAAAGAGTTATCAAAGAGATTTCCCCTCTGCACCAATGTTCAGGGAGTTTCTGGTTGATTCCGCTTATGAAATATTTCTGGTTGGAGAAGAGAGTAGAATTAGAGATGTGCACTCTGCACTTTTAAGTCCGAAGCGACCACTGTATCTTGGTGGCTCGGATGAAATGGTGGATGTGGATGTTTCCGAGCCGGTGAAAGTTGAGGAGTTAGAAGCGGAAGAAGTTTGGAGCGTTGTGGGAGGGATTCACGAGGGATGTGTAGTGGAAAGAGTGCCATACAAGTTCGTAAAGGTTAGAAAGACATTTAACGTGGAGTATAAGACCGTGTCGGTTCCGATGCAGTATCCAGTGAGGATGAGAGAAAAAATAGGAGTAATTAAGTTGGAAGAGGGAGAGCATATATGGGTGACCTGATTCCCACGAATATAGACGATTTTATTGAAGATTTCCTTAAAAATAGCCTACAAATAGATGTTTTAGATTATCAAAAACTCGAATCAGGCGGAGAAGGGTATACCATTCTATATGTATCAAATTTAGAAGAAGCACAGATCAACGTTTTAAAAAGTGCAGGTTTTGAACAAATTAAGAGCGATTTATGGATTTATGAAGGATTTGAAGCGAATCTCGAAGGTTTGAAAGATTCAACAAGGGGGTATTTCGAGAATTTACAAAAAGAGAAGTGGAATGAACTGATATATCTTAGACAACAAATTGATAACACGTTTTATACCAAACATGGTAAAGAAGCAATGTTCAGAACCACGCATAACACCCCAAGAATTGTTCTTAAATGGCATGGACGATTGGCTTTTGATGAATCAACACTCAACGACTTTATAAGTGATCTAAACAAACTATTAGGAGTGGGTAAAGTAGAAGAACTTTTCAACAGTTCAAGATTTATAAAAGGAATAAGATATTTGAGAAATGTTACAATAGCATACGATTCGAGTAAAATTAATCAGATTGAAGTAGCTAATAAGTACCTTGAAGATATTATTGGCACACCCTATCTCAAGTATTGGTTTCAGTTTATCAGTGTCCAACTACGGCTTATAGAGGATGGAATTGAGTTCTTAAGGGGGGAGGTGAAAGAAAAAGAAGATGAACATTTCAGGTAATTTGCCAATAGCAAAACTTGAACTCAAGGGCGACGAGAAATACTACCAAACGCTTGAAGGGCATACAATAGACGCTCTCGCGATACTCAAGGGATATATTCAGAGAAGACGGGAGGTAATCGTTCAGTTCTGTAAAAGATGGGAATTAGAAGAGGAGAAGTTTCTGAGGAACCTATTTTTGACGGTATATCTCCATGACATCGGCAAATTAACAAAAGAATTCCAGATGAATATAAAGCGGAATAAAAGGTCGCAGAGATATCCTCACGCATATTATGGCTTCTTTTTGCTTTGTGAATCCTTTACAGATGGAACAATTGAGAGAACAATTGAGATACCGGTAGAGCTTGCGGCAATTCTTGGGCATCACACACAGCTTTACGAGCAGGTATATAGTGATGAAAACCAGTTTGAAAAGCCCACATTTTTAGAGAAGGAAATAGGGGAATTCGTAAATAACGCTATGAGTGTGTATAAAGATTATGGTTTCGACGAATTTTTTGAATTTAGAGGATTTGGTGTAACAATTCCGGATTTCAGCTGGAAGAAAATAGGGAATGCCAGAAATAAATTTGTGAGAGGGATAAACAGGTATGTAAAGGAGAACAAAAACTGGGAGCGGACAAAATCCATATTCGCTTATCTCTTTGCAATACTCCAGACGTGTGATGATTATTCGAGTGCTTACTTCTCAAATTATATTATGGAGTACAGAGGAGAAGAGAGGATTTTTGATGGTGTGTTGAAGAATCCCGAAGTATACGTGCCTCTATTAGAAGTGGATAACCCGGTTAAGAAGGCTCTTGGAGATAAAGAGCCTTACAAATTCCAGAATGATTTAGTTGATGCTCCAAAATTTGTAACACTCTTCGCACCATGCGGCAGGGGGAAAACAGAAGCAGCCTTACTATGGGCTCTAAGTGCACTGAAGAAATACAGAAGGGACAAGATTGTTTTTGCAATGCCAACACAGACAACGAGCAATGCAATGTATGACCGACTACTAAAAATTTTTGGTGAAGAAAATGTTGGACTTTACCACGGAAGAAGCTTTGTCAAACTCAAACAACAAATAGCGGAAAAGGAAGAGGCAGAGGAAGAGGGAGGGTGGGATTTTGATGATGAGGAAGAAATAGAGGAGATAAAGAGCGAGACTTTTAAAGGCAACATCCTGTTCAAGCCGATAACCATCACTTCAATTGACCATTTGCTTTATGGCTTCGTAAAAGGATTCAGCCAGGCGGATTTTGCAGTGGGAAATTTGCAGAATGGCGTTATTATTTTTGATGAGGTGCATTACTATGAGAAATTAACGCTGGAGCATCTATTAACGCTATTCAAAATTCTGGTAAAGATGGACATTCCGCATTTACTCATGTCAGGTACTCTACCGGATTTCATGCTCAGGGAGCTGGATTCCCGATACAAGCACATTACAGATTGGGAAGGACTGGAATACAGACCTTTCAAGCTTGAAGTTCAAGAAGAAACAGCATTTAGTGAAGATGCTATCACAGGAATAATAGAGGGCTATAAGAAAGGGTTAACGCAGTTCGTGATTTTAAATACAGTGGAGAGGGCGAAGCAGTTTTATCTGAGGCTGAAAGAGGAGCTAAGAGATTTTGAAGAGCCGAATATAATGCTCTATCATTCTCAGTTTACTTACAGCGATAGAGTGAAGAAAGAGGCAGAAATTTACAGCAGGATAAAAAATAAGCCCTTCTTGCTGGTTGCGACGCAGGTAATTGAAGTTTCACTGGATATTTCGTGCGATGTTATGCATACCGAGCTTGCTCCGGCAGATGCTATGGGTCAGAGAGCGGGCAGACTCAACAGAGGAGGTAGAGAGTGGAGGAATGGGATTGAACACGTTTTAAAAGTTTATATGCCAGAGAACCACCTCCCTTACGATGAATCATTGATGGATAGGGTGAAGTTGATTGTCAGGGATTACGAGCGCCCAATGAGTTATAGAGAGCTAAAAGAATTCTGTGATGTGGTCTATGCAGATTATGAGCTTGAGATTCCGAATCCTGAGTACAATCTGTGGTCTTTGTTCAGGGAATCTACGGTTTTTGGAGAGTACTGGAAGGATATTGCATATGAAGATGAAGAAGGGCGGATGTTCAGGGTTAGAGAAGATAAGTTCCAGCATGTGGATGTTATTCCGGAGTGTATTTATGAAAAAGAGGGCGAAAATGCCCTGAGAGTGGAGAATATGGTAAAAATACCACTTTATCTCCTGTTGAAGGATATGAATGAAGGGACGGGTTATTTCTACCTCCCAAGAGGTCAAGAAAGGAAGAAAAGTACAAAAATATATCGGATTTGTCGTTATCCATACAGCTACGAGATTGGGTTTGATTATGGTGCGGAGGATGAGGTATTGATACTCTAACATTTGAAGAGCGCAGATTATGCCCCGCATCACCGGTAACCTGATAAACGCGTACTACGTATGCAAGAGGAAGTTGTGGCTAAGTGAAGACATTGGCGATAATAAATAGAGATAAACCGCCATCAGTGGAAAAGGTGAAATACTGCGAGAATTGTGCATATAACGATTTCAGCTGGTCGTGACAGTGATACCTTTGCAAGCAAAAAGCTTTACAAAAACGTATATTTTTCCAAGATCTCACGACCAGTATTTCATCTAAATTTCCATTTTTCGGCCTTTTTTCTTGTCGTTTGCGGTTAGAATGCCGTTTTCACATAATTCGGTGTATTCGGTATGCCATCCGGTTCCGGGTCAGGCAAAATTCCACTCTTTCTTTCATAACAGGGCTTCACATCCTATCGCCTGTGCGCTTCCCCTACCAGTTCACCTACATTTTTATAACCATTATTGCGAATATACTCCTTCAAATCCTCCTTTATCCTTTTAAATATGCCATGACCCTGAGTTACCAGCGCACTACCTATCTGGAACAGGCTTGCACCGTTCCTCGCATAATCTATCACATCCTTCGCGGAGAATATGCCACCAACCGCAATTATCGGTATCTTCAACTCCTCATATAGCGAGAAGACCACCTGCTTCCCTCCCGCTGTGAGTGCCCTGCCCGACTTACCACCATAACCCGTGGGATTGCCAAGAATGGGTATATCAAGCGTGCGGTCAATAGGTCTGCATATAACCGTATTAACCGCCGTGATAGCATCAGCACCTGCCCGTTCCAGTGTCATCGCCAGTCCAGCAATATCACCTATATTGGGTGATAACTTAACCGCGAGCGGGATATGGTGAGGATGTATAACCTCCCGTATCGCCTTTATTATGCTCCTTAACAGCTTGGGGTTGTTCTCCATGGATACAAAATCACTATGCGGGCATGAAGCATTGAACTCCAGCATCTCTGTCTGGTAGTTCAAAGCGACCTTCGCCACCTCTCTACTCTCCTCTACATCCCTTGCAAATACGCTCAGTATCAATGGCACATTTGCACGCTTCGCATCTTCTATCTCCGGTCCATAATCTCTTATCCCCGGATTCGGCAGCCCCATTGCATTCACATAGGTCTGAGTCTGGGGAGCGACCTCAAAGAACGTTGGATTTGGATACCCCTCCTGCTCCCTCACTCCTACCGATTTGGTCACGAGCGCACCGGCACCCGCGATTGCGTATCGGTAAAGCAATTTCCCGGAGACACCGAAACCCGCCGCATTCGCAATTGGATTGGGGAACTCAATCCCGCAGAGATGCGTCTCCAACAGAGGCTCATATTCGGGTGTGAACTCAGGTGATGGAAGTGATGATAAATCCGAACCGCAGTTAGTGTTATTGTTATTGATTTTTATCCTCTTCCCACTCTTCGCTCGCTTCCAGCATCCAAATTCCGTACCCTCCAGCTCCTCCGCATCAAATACCGGTCCTTCGGTACAAACACGGTATCCACCGAGGTCACAGGCGCCACAGGCTCCACAACCACATTTCACTATCCGCTCGACCGCAATCTGAGTGGGTATTCCCGCACGCTTCGTGATTCCGCAAACGCGCTTCATCATCAGTTCCGGACCGCAACAGAGCACCTGGTCAAAATCTTCACCCCGTAGCGTTGATGATAGCAATTCTGTCACCACACCCCTGAAACCCTGTGACCCGTCTTCTGTCGCTACTCGCACATCACACCCTATATCTTGAAATTCCGCTACATACAGTAGTTCCGATTCGCTACGCGCACCCACGAGAACCGTTATATCTTTACCCAATTCACGCGCTCGCTTAGCCGCGAACAGCAATGGCGCTACTCCATATCCGCCGCCAACAATGCAAATCCGGCTGCCGTGAATCCGAAATCCCCTGCCATACGGTCCCCTCAGCCCTATCAAATCACCCTCACGCTTCTGATGCAGGCTGTGTGTGCAATCGCCCCTATCGGCAATAGCGAGTTCTATCTGCTCACCCCCTCCACTTACATCCGCAATTGAAATCGGTATCTCATCCACACCGGGATTCCACACCATAACGAATTGCCCGGGTTCACTTGCACGCGCTATCGCATCCGCGATAAATAAAAATGTCTTTACCTCGCTATTTGCTACTTTTATACGCGCTATTGGATAGAGTGCAGGTGCAGTAAGTGGTGACATTGCATCTCTGTTTCTGCTTTCTTCTCTCATTATATCAATATATTATCTAAAGCTTATACGCCTGTAACCCGCCATTTCCACACCGCTCAGTTCTACACCGCCCTCCACTGCCTTTATCTCCGCGCCCTCAAACTCAGGCATACCGCATAACAAATGCTGCTCAGGGTGCGTGCCCGGCTTGATATTGCAACTTATTACAATTCGCCTGCCAGCCGAGACGACAAATTTCAGGCGAGCCGATGCTGGATGGTCTCCCGGCAATACAATCAATGGCGAATTCAATTCCCTTATCATGTATAGCACGCATCTCAATCCACTCACTATTCGGTCACCCGTACCGAATGCGGAAGCAACGAGTAAATCATCGGGCTCCAGCGCCAGCACAAATTCGCCTTTCGGTGTATCAACAAATAATTGCCTTCTGATACCTGCTTTAACCACTCCCAGAGTGCCACTGTTGCCCTCTACAACGAGCATCTCATCCCCTCTCAGGGATATCATATCTTCTCTACATTCTCCGACTGGCAAGCGGGACAGATTACCCTCTCACCCATCGCATCAAACTTGTTACCGCAGTCTTTGCATCTGTATCGCTCCAGTTCCAGCTCCTCTATCTCTATATCGAGACTCATATCGCCTACACTACACATAGCTATCACCTCCTTCCTTTATACACAAATTCCACACCATCCTATTTATTAGAATGGCTATATAAAATCTTCCATTCCGCCTTCCTTAAAATCCCTCTCAGCGTCTGTATCTCACCCGTCGTGAGTCCCGCCCTACCAAGGAGTCTTCGTAACATCAGCATAGTTCTCTCTTTCTTATGCTCCTTATACTCAATCTCGTCCAAAAAAGTCTGGATATGGCGAAATAATCGCTCCTTGTCCTCAAAACTCGCTAACTTCAGCGCATCTGAAGTGGACACCGTGTCCGTATCCGTGTCCGTATTCATATCCCTCAATTCATATATGACAACCGCGACAGCGTGTGAGAGGTTCATTACTGGATAATCCTGACTCGTTGGGATGCTAACAACCATATCACACCGCTTTAACTCCTCATTCAATAGCCCTATATCCTCCCTGCCAAATAGTAGTGCTAAAATCCCATCTTTATTCTCTTTCTTTATCCTCTCTTTTAACTGATATGGCGTTAAAGCCCCCATCCTAAGCTGTTTGCTTCTTGATATACCTCGCTTTGATGTCGTGCCTACAACAATACTGGCGTCCTCCACCGCTTCTTCTATTGCACTCACTATTCGCGCTCTGGCAAGTAAATCACGTGCATGTGAGGCGACAGTTCTCGCTTTAGACCCTATACCGGGTGGCTTCACCATATAGAGGTCATAGAACCCGAAATTCTTTAATACACGCGCCACTGAACCTATATTCTCCTCGCTCTTCGGTTCCACAAGCACGGTTCGGAGCTCCACTTCCCTACGCTGCCTTTTATTTTACACTTACCCCTTATAATTATTTGACCTTATCTTATCCTGATGTTGACCTTGTTGTAATACATGAGAACAATTGAATGGGATGAAGAGCGTGAGGCAGTGCGATTGATAGACCAGACGCAACTGCCGCGGGCGTATAAAATAGAGGTATGTGAGCGAGTTGAGGAGCTTATAAGAGCGATAAAGGAGTTAAAAGTCCGTGGCGCTCCCGCTCTCGGTGTTGCAGGTGCACTCGGTGTCGTCCTGGCATGCAAGAATGCAGCCACTGCTGAAGCGATAGAAATAGAGAAAGCGGTAAAGCAACTGGAGAATGCGAGACCAACGGCTGTTAATCTCTCCTATGGCGTTAACAGGGCGTTCAATGCAGCGAAGCGCGGTGAAACACCCGAGGAGATGAAAAGATACGCACTTGCGGAGGCGAAGCGGATTATTGACGAGGATATAGCAGTAAATAAGAAGATAGGGGAATACGGCAGTGCGCTTCTTGATGATGGTGATGTTGTACTTACGCATTGCAATGCCGGCAGACTTGCATGTGTTGACTGGGGCACCGCTCTTGGTGTAATAAGAACGGCAATAATGCATGGCAAGCGGATAGAAGTGATAGCATGTGAGACGAGACCCCTTAATCAGGGCTCACGATTGACTGCATGGGAACTGATGCAGGATAAAATTCCCGTTACGCTCATCACTGATAGTATGAGTGCCGC
>Ga0190315_1000947_pt1 | contig 12623 bp, 11 predicted proteins | sample 48701101_MG_FD_161673 | JGI IMG/M metagenome (GOLD analysis project Ga0190315, IMG submission 161673) | Hydrothermal vent sediment bacterial communities from Southern Trench, Guaymas Basin, Mexico - 4870-11-0-1_MG | ecosystem: Environmental > Aquatic > Marine > Hydrothermal vents > Sediment ...
GAAGTCCTAAGTTCGGATTCTTTATATCTCCATCCAAAACAACAACATTCTCTCCCAGTTTGTGCATTGCTAAACCAAGATTTACGGTTATTGTTGTTTTTCCCACACCCCCTTTGCCGGATAAAATGCCTCTAATCATTTTTATATACAGTATAGTATTTTTTCTTTCCAACAAATCTACCTTTCAAAATATTATCGAGTTCCATTCTTTTGAGGTATTCATTTGCTCTATTTCTCGATATCCTCAAAACTTTGCCAACCTCGGAAGAAGTTAGTTCTCTGTCTTTCAAAAGAAAAATTATACTTCTTATTTTCTTTAAATCAAAATTATTTTTTCCTTCAATCTTTCTATCAATTTCTTCTATCTTATGTCCGAGTTCCATCAATTGTGATTTGATTTCTCTTTCTTCGCTAAAATTTCTTTTTGGCTTTCCTATTAAATCTTTTATTCTGAGCAGATCTTCAGAAATTTTTATTTTATTCATAATATGTATTCACTTTTTATATTAATTTTCTATTTGATATTTTCTCTCTCGTTCCACTCTTCAATATCTTTCCAGGGCTCTCTGCTCACTTTAAAGTTCTCCCCACTAAGAACCAATCTGTAATTTCTCCACAGGAATCTTTCATCCAAATAGATCACAACTGCCTTGTCCTTTTCTGACCTGATTGCTCTTCCGCTTGCCTGAATAGCTTTCTGGATGGCTGGATAGATGTAAGCATATTCCATTCCCTTTCCATAATTTTTATTATAACAATCTATGAGGCTTTTTGTTTCTAAATCCGGAGTCGCAAGGGCTACTCCGGCAATAATTATGCATTTGAGAGAATTATTTGGAAAATCAATGCCCTGATCAAAGGACCCGGATTGCACTCCAAACAACAAACTTTTTTCAGAATTTATAAATTGTCTGAGCAAATTAGTTTTTTGTTCTTTTGTCAATTCAGGTGTTTCTCTGAAAATGTTCAAATCCCCTCTTAGAAAATCGTGAACCTTATTCAAAAAATAATAGGATGGAAAAAAAACCGCAGTATTTCCGTTAACAACTTCAAATATTTTGACTATTATTTTGGCGTAATTATTGTATTGAGCATCTCCTCTTTTTGAAAATTTTGTTGTTGCGATGGGAGCAATAAGATTCAATCTGTTTTCTGGCGGAAAAATTGATTTAAAGGAAACAGTCTCATAATTTCTAACTCCCAATAAATTGGCATACATCTCTAGAGGTTGAAGGGTTGCAGACATTAAAATTGTTGAATAACTATTATTTATTATATCTGAAGTCACTTTCTCTGGAAGCAGAGCCTTCAGTTTCAACTCAAACTGCTTCCCATGTTTTGTTTCCTTCCTCTTTATAATCCGAACAAAATTTTCATCGCTGTTTATCCAGTTCTCAAGGAATCTTAATAAACCAGAGCAATAACTTCTCTCTTTTCCCTCTTCTCTGACAAGATCGCTAATCTCTTGCAATCCATGCATAAATTCAGACGGAAGAGAATTCAAAAGTGATATAATTTCTTCTTTATCAATGTATGCTTCATCATTAAAACCCAATTTATTTCTTGCAATTTCTTCTATTCCATGTCTAAAATTATCAATATCAAGACTAAATTCTCTGTTCAGGTCTTTTGCTTCATTAATCGCATTGTTTAAGACGAAGGTTGTAAGTTTTGAGGAAATTAAATCAATCGCTCTTCCGGGAAGTTGATGCGCTTCGTCAACAATAATTATGGACTCCTCCAATCTCTTGTTTATTTTTGCGAGAAATGTTTCAGAAACGAATGGATTAAAAAGATGAAAATAATCCGCTACAACGACAACACTCCTCTTTGCAGCCAAACATAAAATTTCATAAGGACAGAATTCTTTACACTTCTTTTTAACTTCTTCAGAACTAAGAATTTCCTTTGAAATCTCTTTTATTTTATTTTTTGCGTCTTCCGTAAGTTCGCCTTTCCTGAAAACTTTATTGTAAAATTCGCATTTTTCTTCTTTCTTCAGATAATTGCAAAGTTCCTGAAAATCCGATTGACCGAGATCATCATAAAAATAATGGCATAGCCATCTCTTTCCAATTATATCTACAGCTTTTGTTTCTCCAATTTTCTTCAGGGTTTCAAGGGCAATCAAATGCTGCGAATGTCTGGGAGTTAAAAAAAATACATTTAATCCGAGTTTAGACGCAGATTTTATAGCGGGATAGAGGACTCCAACTGTCTTTCCAATTCCAGTTGGAGCATGGACCAACAAGTTTTTTCTATTTTTGATACATTCTTCAACTTTTTGAATCATCTTATCCTGATTCTCTCTCTTTTCCGGATATGGAAATTTCAATGGCATAATTGTTTAGAATTGATAATTAAGTGAAAATATTTTTATTTCAGATATTTCAAAGTTTATATCTGAACACAAAAGATTTCTGAGTTTTTCCTTATAATGTATTTTCCATAATTCGCATAATTGATAAATATTTGTAAGTCTCTTATTCCCAATAATTACTTATAACTTTCGATAAATTCCGCCAAAATTTCTGCTTTCCCCCCGGTTGGTTTTGCAAGTAATTTTTTGCATTTCAAACATTTTACTGCCGTGCTCGCCTTATTGAATACTATCTGCTCATTACCACAACTGCATCTTACTTTCAAAAATTTGGAGAGCGCCATATTATATTAAAAGTTTAAATATTAATATTTACCAACCGTCACCCAATAAATTCATGAAATGCAAGTATTGTGGAAGTAGAAGGGTAATAAAGAAAGGTTTTAGAAAAAATTTAACTGGTAAAGTTAGAGAGCATTTGGGAATGAAAAGATTAAGTTCCAGAGAATTAATAGTTAAGATATTTTTGTTCTTGGTTTTACAGAGTGTTTTAGTGGTTAGAAGGTGACGATAAGTTTATATTAATCAACACAAGAATTTATTAAATTTATTATTTTCATTTGGTTAGAAACTGAGCAACCATTTCCACAATGGAATAAATTTTATTTTCCCTTTCTTCCCGAACCATCTCACCTCTCTCTCATCCTCATAATCCCAGGTAATGCAAATTAGTTCTGGTTTATCCTGTTTAAATAATTCTTTTGCATGCAGCAAAGCCCTTATCTCTCTTTCTTCAATTTCATCAAAAGAATTTGCATAGCCTACTTGAATTAACTGCTTTATTTTGCTCTCCTCTTTAATTAAAAAATCAATCTCATAGCCTTCTTTGGTTTTTAGATAATAAATTTCCATTAAAGGATTTTCATTGGTTTTTCTTAGCAATTCCAAAAATACAGTATTTTCAATAACCTTCCCCGTATCTTCCGAAAATTTTTTAATTTTAGCTAAACCAACATCGCAAATATAAACCTTTTTTGGAAAAAATTTTCTGTGATATATGCTTTTTTCAAATCTTTCAATAAAGAAAACCAACAAACTATCTTCCAGTTTATCCAAATAATTGTAAATCGTGCTTCTCGTTTTTACCCTTAATGTTTTTTCAATAAAATTTTGGATTTTTGTAACGGAGATCTCTTTGGAAAAGTTCTGTAAAAGATATTCAAAAATTATTTTTGCAACTTCTATGCTCTCTATCTTGTGACGCTCAACAAAATCTTTGTAAAAAGCAAGTTCTAAATACTCCTTGAGAATTCTCTCTTTTTCTTTTAAAACAACTTCCGGAAAACCCCCAAAATCTAAATATTCTTTTAAATATTTTTTTATTTTTGTTATTTCCGAAAGAGTATAGAGCTTTTTAATCTTGAAACCTTTAGCAGCTAAAAATTCTATAAATGAGAAAGGCAGAAGAAGGTAAGTTAAAGATCTTCCTCTAAGCTGGGTTGCTATTTCCTTTGACAAAAGCTTTGAACTAGAGCCAGAGATATACAGCTTATATCCATAGTTTAATAAAGTTCTTGCCAATCTTTCCCAATTTTTTAAATTTTGAATTTCATCTAAATAAATAATATTCACTTTTTTCTCGAAATATTTTTCATAAAGGCTTACTATTTTAATAACATCTTCAATATTCACTCCGCTAAATTCAGCACTTTCAAAATCTATATATATTCCGCCATGTTCTCTCTTTTTTTGAAAAAGATAAAATGTTTTTCCAGCCCTTCTCGGTCCAATAATTGAAATTGTTTTGTTTTCTATTGGTTTTGTTTTCAAGTCCCTTTCAACAATCTTTTCCTTTGAGACTCCTTGCTCTACTTTTGAAAAAAATTCCAAAACAAGTTCTTCTTTAAATACCATATTATTATATTAAAAGAATACAATATTTATAAATTTTTGTATAGAGTTTGTACAGGAAAGTATAATCATTATAAAGTTTTCGACTTTCAAGGCTTTGAGGCGATGTGCTTTGTCCGGACTGCACGAGAGGGATTTAGAAATTTTTGTAAGAACTTTCGAAGAAAATTTGTAGAGCAAATTTTCAGGATGAGAAATTAAAAAATTAGCGATATTACTTTTTCACAGATTTTATTTTTCCAATCATTCGAACATTAATTATTTACCAACCCTTACCTAATAAATTGACGATAACTTTATATTAAAGTTTAAATATTTATTAGAAAAATAATAACTTTGAATTTAGAGCCAGTCTGGGATTTGCTTCGACTTCTTATCAGATTTTTGGTCCTCTCCGAATTAAATAATCTAAGGGGCCTCAGTTATTTTCCGCAATCAATTAACCTTATTGAATAAATATTTGCGAATGAATTAAAAATTTTTGGCAAACCAATATCTTAAGGAAGAGTATGAATTACTGATTTCTTTTTCAATAATAGTTATGGTTTCAATAAATGAACTTGATATGATTGTTGACAAAATAAAATTTCTTGAGAATGAAAAGAAAAAACTTGCAAATTTTCTTGGCAAAATTCCAGAATTGACTTGGAAGGTTTCAAAAGTTGATTTAGGAAATATAACTATCGGCGGGGAAGACGGAGGTTTAACAAAGAAATCCGGCCATTTGCTGGATTTTGTTTTTTTAAGAGCGGTGAGTGTTATTTTCAATTATGAAAGGGGAAAATTGCAAGATGTTGCTTATTATCCCACAATTAATCCAACTCCAGAAATAATTTACTCTTCAAATGCATTATCCGATGTGGATTTTAGAATATTCTGGAGTTTGCAGAGAATGAAAAAAGAAATTAAAATAAGCATAGATGCGATTTCCAGATTTTCACCGGATCTATTTTTAATTGATGGAAGTTTAATGATTAATCCTGCTGATGTTCCAAGAAAGGAGAGTTCTGTTTATATGGATTATATTGAAGTTAAAAAATTACTAAATACTCTGCATGAAGTAGGCAAAAAGGAAAATTGTATGATAGCGGGAATTGTGGAAGATTCGAGAAGTTCTGCTTTTTGCACTTATATTGCGGAAAATATTTTAAGCGAAGTAAAGAGCAAAAAAGTTCCAGAATTAATAGATATTTTAAAAAGAACCAGGGATACAAATTTGCTTTATTATCTGCTGGAAAAAGGAGAGGCAACGAAAATTATAGATTTGGAAGAAGAAATAAAATGCTTTTATCTTAAAACCGTTGAATTTGACAGACCAATAAGAGTGGAATTTTTTGAAAATGAGAAGGAAATTGCGGAAATTATTTATACGATTTCCTCGCAGAGCAGAACTTATGGATTGCCAAATGTTTTGATAGAAGCAGATCAAAGAGCAAAACTCTCGGAAAACGACATCGATTATTATACAAATCTAATTGCATCAAAACTGGGGATTCAGAATGTTTTCTTTTTGAGGAGGGACAACAGACCTTTTTAGTTATGCTGATTTTTATAAATTATTACATCGTAATATCCTCTACCCATCCAAATAAATCTAATTTATCATTTTCTAACTTAAGTTATGGTGAGAAAAAATGGGGAAAATTACAGAGAATGCAAAATATATAATAAAACTTTCATTAGAAGCGGATTCTCTCGTTGAGAGACCGGATATTGTTGGTGCGATCTTTGGCCAGACGGAAGGCTTGCTGGGTCCGGGAATGGATCTAAAAGAGTTGCAGGAAAGCGGAAGAATTGGAAGAATTGATATAAACTTCAAAGAGAGCAAAGATGAGAAAACAAGAGCAGAGATTTTGATTCCTTCAAATTTATCTGCTCCAGAAACGGCTTTATTGGCGGCATCTCTCGAAACAATAGACAAGGTCGGGTATACAAAAGCAAAGGTAACTTTGCGGGAAATAAAGGATGTACGAGAAAGCAGAAGGGCTTTTATAAAGCAGAGAAGCAAGGAAATTTTGGAGAAATTGTATGAAAAAACACCAGATACAAAAGAAACTTTGAATAAAATTTCCGAAGATTTAAGAATAAAAGAAATAAAAAACTATAATGGATTGGTTGGAGGTCCTGATGTTTTAAAGAGCAAAGAAGTGCTTGTTGTTGAAGGCCGAGCAGATGTTATTAATCTGTTGAGATATGGAATAAAAAATGCCGTTGCAATTGGAGGATCTAAGGTTCTGCCTCAAATCAAAGAGATTGTAAAAAATAAAATCGTTACCGTTTTTCTAGATGGAGACAGAGGAGGAGATTTAATTTTGAAAAGACTTAAGCAAGTTCTCAAAATAGATTTTGTTGCAAGAGCTCCGGATGGAAAAGAAGTGGAAGAACTGACAAAAAAAGAAATTTATCAATGTTTGAAAAATAAAAGGAAAATCGAAACCGCAATTAACAATAAATCAAAATTGCCCGAAAACCTCAAAGAAAAACTCAAACCAATAATAAAAGACATGCTTGGAACCAAAGAAGTCAAATTGCTGGATTCTAATTTAAGGGAAATTCACAAAACAAGTTATGATGAACTTCCTCAATTGTTAAAAATAGCGGATCTGGATAATGTTTCAGTTATTCTAATGGATGGAAAACTCACAAAAGAACTTGCGGAACAAATAGGGAAAAAAGGAATAAATTTGGTTGTATGCTTTGATTCGGAGAGATTCAAAACAAAAATGAAAGTTTTATGCATCCACGATTTTTGATTTTATTTTCTTTTGATTTAATTTTCTAAATATATAATTTTTATCCATATCTCCATCTGATATATTTTTTGTGATTCCCTAAAGACACCTGTGACCTAACCACCAAAAATTTCTTCGGTTTCCATTTTCCTTTCAATATACTTTACTCCGCATGCAATCTTTTTGTATATATTATTGCACCCTTTGATAGACCTCAATTAAAATTATGAATGTTATCAGCACTTGAAAAGTTTAAAAAACAATACCCCTTCTGAAATCTATTTCTGCTCGTGGAAGGGCAATTGCAATTCAAGGCAAAATTCTAAAGTTTAGAGATTTTATTTCTTTATAATCATATTTTATTTTTATCTCAAATTTTTTTTCTTTCATATCCTTTACATTACCGGAATGAAATTCGCAGAAAACGGAGTTTGAATATTTGTTTATTTTTTCACAAGAGGCACCCCCTTCCACACTAATTGAATCAAATTCTAAAATTCCTTCTCCGAGAGGAACAATTTTTATATTCGCGTAAGCAACTTCGGTATCTATAGGAGGCTCCTTATTTAATTTTACAACCATGTTTACAAGATTATCCGAAAAAGAATAAATTTTTTGTCTCTTTTGAACTGGTTCTCCTCTTGTCTCACGTTCTCTTAAATACTCAGAATCAGCAAAAAGAATTGGAAGATAAAAAACAAACTCTTTTGAAATTGTTGTTTCAACACTTACTTTGGAGGGTGTTTCTACTTCAACCTTTGGAGCTTCTAATTTAAATTCCAAAGTTTTTTTCTGCAATCCGGACAATTCTGTCTCCTTATAACTTTCGGGGATATCAAAAAGTCCGGGATTCATTATCTTTGCACTTACTTTGTATTTTTCTTTTTCATCCAGATTATCAAGAATTAAATAAAGATAGGTTATATCCTGGGATTTAACGTTGGTTAAGTCAGAACTCAAAGAAATTGTCATGGGCTTTGTTGGCTTAATTCCTGAACTATTGGGAAAATATGGAATAGTGCATCCCGACAAAAAGACAATGAGAAATAAAAACAAAAAGATGAACTTCTTCATAATTATCTCATAATTAAACTAAAGATATTGTATAGACAATCAATCCAAAATAAATTAAAAGCATTAAAACCGCTTTTGGTTTTGTTAAAATCATTTTTTCCGCAAAAATATACAACACAACTACCGTAGAAACTAAAAGTCCAAATACAATAGTCATGCTTTCAACAGAGATAATTACAGGAATTTTAATTAGACGGGCTATGAAAATGGGAAGTCCCAAACCAACGAGTATATCGAAAATGTTTGATCCAAACACATTGGAAGAAGCATCAGAAATATCTCCTTTTTTGGCATTACAGGCCGATACAACCAAATCAGGAAAACTTGTTGCCGCAGCGATAATTGTAAAACTTATAATAATGGGCGGTATTCCAAGAAAATGGGAAAGGGAAATAGCATGCTTAACCAAAAAATAGCTTGAAACAGCAATGATCAGCAAGGTAAATAACATTACACCTATTTCAAATCCAAGCCCGCCATTCTTTCTTTTTTTGATCTTTTCTTTGATAATTTAGATCGTCCATGTTTAAAAAATTCGAGCAAATTAGTTACATAATTTTGTGTACTTCCATGTCTGAAGATTTCAAAAATATACAAAAGATAGGTTCCCAAAAATATTATCGCAATTGAAATAGACCATTCTTTTGAAAAGAAAATTGCAGTTAAAAGAATTATAATTGTCATATTATAAAATAATCCATCTCTATGGATAACTTCGTCACTTACTTTAAAAACTATTGGAGATATAAAAACACAAACTGCGGGAATAATAAGAATATTAAATAACGCGGAGCCAACAATTGTTCCAATCCCAACTGAAAACTCATGAAAAACAATTAAACTAAATAAAGAAATCATTAACTCAGGCATGGAACTGGAAATTGCATCCAAAGTTGCTCCTTTGGCAGATTTTGAAAGCCCCAAATAATCTCCAACTTTACTAGATGCCGAGGCAAAATATTCTCCCGAATAATATATAGAAATTGAAGTTATTAGAATTATCAAAATACTTAGCCACATTATTAACTGATTTATTTTTATTTTTTCTTTGTAAAATAATCCAAAAACATTGTGTTAATAATATTTATAAATATAAAATTGTTGAAAGTAGGGTAGTACAGTCAAAAATTATTAATAAAAAGTTTTGTTAAAAAAATCTTCTACAGCTTTTTCCTCATACGGATCATTTAATACGTTTTTTATTTTTTGATAAAACTCTACACTATTCCCTCTTTGTGCTTCTATTGCTATTTTTACCAATGTTCCGTAAAACTCACAATATTCATTAGCCATTTTATCTATTTCATCTTTTGAAATATTCATATTTAAGTTATCTGCAGCGCTCTTTGCATATTCTTTATCAAAATACCCAAATTCAGAAAGATTAAAGTATAATGGACCTTCTTTTGTCCATATATTATCCTTCGATATTATTGTACGTATATCAGCAGAGGAATATTTTATTTTCAAGTTATTAAGAATATCTCTAGTACAAGAGGGTTTTACAGTTATAGAAAAATTAAAAGATTTATATTTGTTTAGATATTCTGAGCTTCCTACAATAAATGTTCTGTTTTCTTTGATGTACTCTTTAAGTTCATCTGAATCTGAAGGTATATCTCCTACAGCGGCAACTGCATGACCATTATCTATAACGATAAAAGCGGGGATGTGTTTTGCATTGAAATAACTTGCATACAGCAGCGAGTAATCTTCACAATCACCGGATTTTGATTTTACCAGTTCTGATGGGGGAATAATATCATTTGGATGGTCCGTCATAGGAATGGTTATTTCGACGGGATAATTTTCTTTCTCTCCCACTAAAAACTTATAACAATTCATTTGTGGAGCAATTTCTTTATTATTTTTTAATATAAAACCAAGTTCTACTAAAGCTTTAAAAGTTTTGATATTTTCAGGGATTTTGTTGTCGTCTATTGCTATATCAATACCAAAAGATCCCTGCCCTGTTATTTTAAAATTATAAGGTACAATTTCATGAAGATTTACATTATCCGCAATGTTATCAAAGCGGTATGAAAATCCTTTTTCATGCAAGGTGCTGTTAATTTTTTTCATATCTGTACAGACATCTTCATATTTTATTTTACTTTGGTGACCACAATTCTCCGCAAAACCCATGTAAAATATTCCGGCTCCAATTAGACCCGTAACAGCAAGAGTCCCTATTTTATTTAACACCGACTTTTTCTTAGGTCTCTTTCCATCTTCAAAATGAAACTCGCCATTGAATTCTCCTCCACCCAAACCTGTTCTCTCTAAACCAAGGTCTGCAATAAACCTGTAGAAATTAAAGCCCGTATCTTTAGATTCTTTGGTTATATCATAAGAATTGCCAGAAGCATCTATTAAATATAATTTGCCATTATCATATCTTAATTCTCCGATTCCATTCTGGTTAAATTTTTTTTCACCATATCTCGGCTTGAAAAGAGGCCTCGATTTAAAACCGTAATTATAATAAAGCCATTTCAATTCATCTGGTTTAAGAAAAACTTCTCCTCTACCTTCTCCCAAATAAAGATTGCCTCTGTCTAAATCTACTATTTTCTTACCTTCTCCAAGGTCTATTATTTTATTTCCTGCATCGCGTGTCATGATAATATGGTGATTAAAACTTAAAGATTTCTGTGTGGGAAAATATATTTTACAACCTTTATCCTCTTTTTACTTATTTTTTAATTAATAATATGGATATCAATTTATTAAAAAAATTAAGTGAAACCCCGGGTGTTTCAGGTTTTGAGACCGAGATCAGGGAAGTGATAAAAAAGGAGATTTCAAAATATGCAGATAAAATAACGGAAGATACTCTTGGAAACTTAATCGCCCTAAAAAAAGGTTCTGCCAAAAACAGAAAAAAAATCGCTTTAGTTGCGCATATGGATGAAGTTGGTTTTATTGTGAAAAGAATAAATAAGGGCTTCATAGAATTCTCAAAAATCGGGGGAATTGATGACAAAATTTTGCTCTCAGAAAGAGTTGTAATAAAAGGAGAAAAAGAAATAGAAGGGGTGATTGGCTCAAAACCCGTCCACCTGCAAAAGGAAGAAGAAAGAAAAAGAATTATTAAATACGATGAAATGTACATAGATGTGGGAATGACAGATAAAGAAAAATTAAATATTGAGAAAGGCACACCCATCTCTTTCAAATCAGAATTTAAACAATTGCAAAAAAACACTTTTATTGGAAAAGCTTTAGATAACAGACTCGGGGTTTATTGTTTGATAGATATTTTAAAGAGAATAAAAAATCCAAATGATATTTACTTTATTTTTTCATCTCAAGAAGAAGTCGGATTGAAAGGCGCAAGAACTGCAGTTTATTCAATAGAGCCGGATTTAGCCATAGTTATAGATACTTCGATTGCTGGAGATGTTCCCTCCGTTTCTGAGAAAGAAAGCGAAATAAAGCTTGGAAAAGGAGTCACAATAAGTTTGATAGAATGCGAAGGTCATGGGGCAATTTTACCGGAAAACTTAAAAAAATTCATTCTTAATCTGGCAAAAAAGAACAAGATTAAATATCAGTTGGAATTGGTTGATGGGGGAATGACTGATACCGCAATTACCCAGATAACGAAAAAAGGAATTTTAAGTTGCTCTCTGAATATACCGATAAGAAATATACACACGCCACACAGCATTTTTCATGCCGAAGATTTAAAAGAAACAATAAAATTGGCAGAATTAATTGTTAAAAATTGGAAATAGTTAATTTAATTATTCCTCAAATCAAGAACTTAAATTAACTTATACTTTTAATATATATAATTATGTTCAAAGCAGTATTGGATGATGTCGGTTTGTTGAGAGAAAGTTTCAATGCAATTGCAGAAATAGTTGATGAAGGCACATTTAATATTAAAAAAGATGGAATATCTCTTGTTTGCCCTGACAGAGCAGTTATCGCAGTGGTAGATTTTTTGATTCTTCCAACGGCATTTGAAAGTTATACCTGCGATAAAGATACCGAAGTTGGTTTGAATATTCTCAAAATATTGCAATTTATTAAAAAAGCAAAACCAGACGATAAATTAATTTTGAGTCTTGATGAAAATGAGGACAGATTTGAGTTAACTCTGGAGGGGAAAACAACCAGACAATTTGCAATTCCGATAATTTCAGTTGCAAAACAGGAAATGCAGGATTTGAGCAGATTTAAATTTGAGAACTCGGCCGAATTGGACCCGTCAATTTTAAAAGAAGGAATCGAAAACGGTGCATTGATTTCCGATGGAATATCTATAAAACTTTCGAAAGATTCACTGGTTTTGAGGTCAGAGGGAGATTCGAGTTATACGCAAATAAAGATAGATGCCGGAAATCCACAACTTTATTCTATAAACTGTAAAGAAGAAGTTATTGCAAGATATTCAATAGAATATCTGAGCAAAATGCTAAAAGCCAGCAGATTATCTGAAAATGTCAAGATAGAGTTCAACAAAGATTATCCATTGCATCTGGAATATGTTATCAAAGACAGAGCAAAACTGGGTTTTATCCTGGCTCCGAGAATCGAAGAATAATCAGAAAAAAATAAATTGATTATGCGAGGAT
>Ga0190315_1000950_pt1 | contig 12595 bp, 9 predicted proteins | sample 48701101_MG_FD_161673 | JGI IMG/M metagenome (GOLD analysis project Ga0190315, IMG submission 161673) | Hydrothermal vent sediment bacterial communities from Southern Trench, Guaymas Basin, Mexico - 4870-11-0-1_MG | ecosystem: Environmental > Aquatic > Marine > Hydrothermal vents > Sediment ...
TCTCCTCCTAAATATAATCATTATATAAATGGAGCCCACGACCGGATTCGAACCGGTGACCACTTCCTTACCAAGGAAGTGCTCTACCTCCTGAGCTACGTGGGCTTTTTAAAAAATCTTTTCTCTAAGCGGGCGACGGGACTCGAACCCGCAACCCTCAGCTTGGAAGGCTGATGCTCTACCATTGAGCTACGCCCGCATTTATTTTAAAAAATTTTAAATGGAGGGGGGAGGATTTGAACCTCCGAAGGCAAAAGCCACCGGGTTTACAGCCCGGCCCCTTTGGCCACTCGGGTACCCCTCCGCTCTTCTATAAAATTAACTTAATTTAAAATTTTGTCAAGAGTAAGATCAAATGGATATTAAGACATTTTTTGAGTTATATCCTTAAAATATAAATCAAATACAATTGCTGTTGTCCTAAGAGCAAGATGAGCAAATTTAGAATAAGCTACTCCTAAAAATAAAATAAACACAAATACTAAATGTGAAAGATAAATTATGGAGGTAAGAGATTTTATACCAGGAATACTGCGAAAGATTTCAATACCAAAGCCAGTTAAACCTACAAGTAAAATTAAATAAATTAAAAAACTATCAGGATAACTTGTTTTTACACTTTTCTCTCTTTCAGCTTGAGACCTTCCTAAAAGGATACTAATAATTCCATAAAGAAGCATAAGACCTGCGATATTTCCTAACCATTTCACAGGATGAAAAATTGGATTCCAAGGTGTATGAAATCCTAAAATATCAGCCATTATAAAAACAATAGCTGTAGTGAGAAATAAAAGAATAAATGCCCAAAGAAGAACTTTGTGAGGCAATGCTCTCCATTTATTAGCCTCGCATTTTTCAAATCTGGTATGATTTAAAATTTCTCCAATAGCAGGAATTAAATAAGTTTTTAATATAGTCCACATTCCATATCTATATGCTTGAGGTATTTCATAAGTTTCAACATAAGCATTCCACATTTTATTAATAGCTGAGAATAAAATAATAATTACAAAAGCTGATAAAGGTAAAAATATCACATCTATCATTAAAACTCTCGCAGGAAGATGTATAAACCAAATTTTATAAGAAGGACCGCCATAAGGAAAAGAATTAATATCGAAAAAGTTTGGAACCCCTCCAAATGTTGCAAAGGCAGCAATTAAAATAAGAGAAAGAGCTATTAATATAAGAATAAGAAATCCCCAAAGATTGTTATAAAAGGTGTGCAAAAATTTAAAAGGTGTTGCTTCTTTAATAACTAAAAGTCTTAAAGCAGCCATTACATCTCCAGGATTAGCCTCTCTTGGACAATATTTGTTACAATCTCCGCATTGATGGCATAACCAGATAGTTGGATCATTAAGCAATTTTTCCTTAAAACCCCATTGAGCTAAAATCATCTGTTTTCTTGGAAAAGGTGCTTCATCAGTAGATAAAGGACAAACTGTAGAACAGGTTGCACACTGATAACATTTTTTTAATGTGTCACCTCCTAATAGCTGTATTTCTTTAATAATTTTTAATTCTGGATCTACTTTTATTACTCCATTAGCCATAATTTTACCTCCTTTACCAACCTTTAAATGGGTTCTCATCAAATCCTTTTATTTCTTCATTAAATTCATTCATTTTTTTCACTGCTTCTTCTATCTCATCAATAGCTACAGTATGTAAAGTAACTCTTTCTTGTTCTAAAGCAAGTTGTTGTAATGTCTCAGCAACATTTTCCATACGTCTATTAGCAAGTTCACTTCCTTTAATAAAATGACATTGATAATTTTCACCATATTTACAACCTAATAAAAGGATCCCATCATAACCTTTACTCATAGCATCCTTTACAAAAGAAACATTAACTGCACCTAAACATCTTACAGGGATTATTCTAAAAGTTACAGGTATAGGTTTTTTCTGATAAGCTGCCATATCAAGAGCTGGTAAAGCATCATTTTCACAAACAAAAGCCATAAGTCTATAAAGCCCATATCCCTGCTCTGGCATTTCAGTTGCTCTAATCATATTTCCTACCATATCAATGGAGTAATCCTTAAAATTAATAATTCTCTGTGGACAGGCACCAAAACAGGTTCCACAACGACGACATCTTGTAATATTTGGTAAAGGATTACCTTTTTCATCTTCATTTAATGCACCAAAAGGACACTCCTCTGTGCATCTCTTACACTGGGTGCACATTTTAAGGTCAAATTCTGGATAAGCATAATCCCAAGTTCTTGGATGAACTGCATGCCCTTCTTCAATAGCAACTAAGCACTGTATTGCTTTAAGTGCTGCTCCACGAGCATCTTCTATTGCTTGAGCAATGGTCATAGGTTGATGTATTGCACCAGCTGCATATATTCCTGTTCTTCTTGTTTCATAAGGAAAACAAACATAGTTAGAATCAGCATATCCATAAAATAACTCAAGCTCATCAGGAGGTAACCCTGGTCCTTGTCTATATTCTAAATTAAGAACAGGTTCTTCTGCTGTAACAGGAACCATTCCTATAGCAAGGATAACAAGATCAACATTCATCTCCAATTTCTCTCCTAATAATGTTTCCTCAACTATTACTTTTACTTTTCCATCTTCTCCCTCAGAAACCTCAACTACTTTACCTTTGGTTAAAAAGACTCCAGGGTCATCCTGTAATGTTTTATAAAAATTTTCATAAATACCCATTGTTCTCATATGATCATAAATTATAAATACTTTTGCCTCTGGATTTGCCTCTCTTATATATTTAGCCTGCTTAAGCGAAGCTACACAACAATATCCTGAACAATAAGGTAAATGATTTTCGTCTCTCTGACCTGCACATTGAATAAAAAGAGCACTTTTAATCGGAGCTCCATCTGAAGGTCTTACTAATTTTCCATTTTTTGCCATTTCCTCAAATTGAACATTTGTAACAACATTTTTTATATTCCCATATCCTAAATCTGTAAGTTTACTTGCATCATAAGGTTTAAATCCAGCTGCTAAAACAATTGCACCAATTTTAACCTCTTCTTCTTTTCCACCTACATTAATTTTCACATTAAACAAACCTGGCATACCTGAAATATTTGCAATAGTTGCTCCTTTATAAACTTTTATTTTTTCATTATTTTCTACTTGAGAAATAAGATCATTTACTATAGGTGGAACAAGATTTTTATAAGGATGTTTAACCTCACAATGAGCTTTCATTTTAGCTACAAATCCACCTAATTCTTTTTCCTTCTCAACAAGCACTACCTCAAAACCAGCATTAGCAGACTCTATTGCTGCAGTCAATCCAGCAACTCCTCCACCAATTACAAGAATAGTTTTAGAAATCTCTTCTTCTGGTTTAAATGGTTCAGGAAATTTATAACTTTGAAGTTTTGCAACACTCATTCTTACATAATCTTTTGCTAAAGCCATTAGTTCATCTTTAAAAGATACTCCCTCTACATATTCTGCAGTATCCTCTAAAATATTACCTTCTTCACCCACAGGGAATCTGCTCCAAACTACTCCTTCTCTTAAACTTGCTCTATCTACTGCTACATTTTCAAAATCAAATACATCATAATTAACTCTTTGTGAACAAGCACAAATAGATACTGCATCAAGACCATCTTGTTTAATCTTTTCTTCTATAAATGCTCTTCCTTCTTTGGAACAAAGAAATTCTCTACTATATACTGAAGTAGCTCCTTGTTCTTTAGCTACATTTTCTAATTCTGCAATATCTAAACGTTTACCAATATCGCAAGAAGTGCATATAAATACACCTATTTTTTCCATTTTTTACCTCCTTATTATGATTTAAATAGCTTTATGATTTGAATAGCTTTCAAAGCTGCACCAGTTGCTGTCTCATTAGAACTCATAACATCAAGAGGCATTTTCGCACAGCCGCAAGCAATAATTCCATTTTCTGAAATTACAAAACCATTTTCATCAACTTTTAAACCTGGAATATTCATTCCTGCTATACTTGGTTGCATACCAAGAGCAAGAACAACCATATTTACTCTCTCATTTACTCTTTTACCTGAAAGTATATCTTCTGCTGTTACTATTAAATCCTTAGTTTCTGAATCTTCTTCAATCTTAGCAACTTTTCCTTTTATTAAATGAATTCTTGCTTCTTTTTCTACTCTTTTATAAAATTTTTCATACCTTCCAGGAGTTCTTAAATCTATATAAAAAATATATGATTCTGTTTCAGGATCTTGTTCTGCTAAATACCAACTATGCTTAAGCGAAGCTAAACAACAAATATAAGAACAGTAAGGTAAATGATTCTCATCACGAGATCCTGCACACTGAACAAAAGCAACCTTTTTGGGAGGTGTTTGATCTGAAGGTCTTAAAATTTTACCTCCAGTTGGTCCCCAAGGTGAAGCTAATCTTTCCATTTGCATGTTAGTTATTACATTAACATATTTACCATAACCTAAATTATCAAGCTTTGTGGCATCATAAGGCTTCCAACCAGTTGCCCATATAATAGCTCCTACTTCAAGTTCTAAAGTTTCCTCTTTCATATCAGGATCTATAGCATTATATTTACAAGCTGACATTATTCTCTCTAGGTCCCCTTCTGCCAAAGCTTCTTTATCAAGAATATATTTCATAGGAAATGCCATAGGGTAAGGAAGATAAATAGCTTTTGTTTTTCTTAATCCAAAATCAAATTCACTTACTCTTTCCCCCTCACAAACTTTTTCACATTCACCACAAGCTGTGCAATTATCATTTACATACCGAGGTTTAATATTAATCTTTACTTTGTAATTTCCGGGTTCTCCTGAAATTTCAGTAACCTCTGCCATAGTATAAACTTTTATTCTGGGATTGGTTTTAATTCTTCTATAGTTAATCTCTAAACCACAAGTTGGAGGACAAAGTTTTGGAAAATAATATCTTAATTGGGCAACTCTTCCACCTAAACTTGGTTCCTTTTCTATTAAAATTACTTCTGCTCCAACTTCAGCAGCTTCAACAGCTGCTGTAACACCACTAATTCCTCCACCCACTACTAATATAGGCAAACTTTTCATAATACCCTCCCAAATATTTTTTCAGGATAAATCTTCCTTTCAAATAGGAAGATTTATCCTGAAAAAATAAAAAGAGGGGGCTTAAAGCCCCCTCTTTTTACTTTCTTATTAATTTTTACGGTCCAAGTGGATCAGGTATAATCTGAACATAAGGATAAGTTTCTAAAGTCCACTCTTTAGTCTCGGGATTATAAGAAGAAAGAGTAAAACATCTCCAATTTGCATCATCAAGATTTGGAAAATCTGTTCTGTAATAATATCCAGGATAACGAGTTTCTTCACGGAAGAGAATGTGTAAAAGATGAGCTTCTGCTGTCCATACACGATGTCTATTTTCATAAGCTCTCATAAGCTCATGAAGATCTCTTGCAGCAGTAAGTTCCATATCTTCTTTAAGCATTTTAAGAAGTTCAAGACCTCTCTCAAGCATAACTTTATTGGTCTTATAGAAAGTAGAAACACCAGCTACATACTCATCCATAATTTTCATAAGTCTGTCTTGAATCTGACGAGGAAGCAAATAATTTGGATTAACTTCATAATGGGTAGTTGCATTCTTATACTGTTCAAATCTATACCAAGGACCATAAATCTCTTGCTTTAAATCTTCAGGATTTTCCTTAGGAGTAGGTTTGTAGTCCTTATTATCTAAGCAGAACTTTACCATAGCTTTAGCAGCAATTCTTCCCTCTACATGAGCACCAGAAGAGAACTTATGTCCACATGCTCCACAAGTATCTCCTGCACAGAAAAGCCCTTTTACAGTAGTCATTCTGTTATAAAGTCCAATTTCTCTCCAAGGAGCTTTATATTCCTCAGGAACCCAATCCTCATCAGGTCCACAACACCAACCACCAGCACATCCAGCATGGCTACCTAAGAGATAAGGTTCTGAAGGCATTATTTCAGAAGGAACTTTGTCAGGTTCAGCATTTAAACATGCCCAAAGTGCTGCCTGAGTTACAGTCATATCTAAGAAATCTTCCCAAGCCTCAGCAAGAAGGTGTTTAAACTCCTTCTTATCCATGGTCTTTGCTGCTTCTTCAAGAGCCCATTCAGTATGTATAAAAATTGGTCCACGCCCAGCTTCCATTTCAATAAGCATAGTATGGTTTCTTAAACAAGTTCCAATAACAGAAGCTTCACCATAAGGAGCAAATCTCTTTAATTCATCAGCATGTTTTTTAATATAGTCTTCTCCAAAAGCATTAGTTGCTCTTGCTTTAAAGAGCAAGAACCATGCACCAACTGGTCCATATCCATCTTTAAAACGAGTAGGAACAAATCTATTTTCCATAAGAACGAGCTTTGCTCCAGTCTGAGCTAACATTGCATATCCTGTTCCAGGATTCCATACAGGGTACCAAGCACGACCTTTTCCTTCACCAATTGATCTTGGACGAAATACATTAACTGCTCCACCAGTAGCAAGTAATACTGCATTAGCTTTAATAATAAAAATTTTATTTTCTCTTACAGAAAATCCAACTGCTCCAGCAACACGATTAGGTTCATTAGCATCAAGAAGAGGTCTTACAATAAAACATCTTTCAATAATTTCAGCATTTTCATAACCCTCAAGAGCATTCTTTGCTGCTTCAGCAACAATTACTTTATAAGATTCACCATTAATCATAATCTGCCAACGACCAGAACGAACAGGTTCAGCTCCACCTTTTAAAGTTAATCCCTTAGCTTTTGCTTCTGCTCCATCTAAGGTTTTACCAGTATTGGGATCTTTTTTCCAAATAGGAAGTCCCCATTCTTCAAAACAATGAACTGTATCATCAACATGACGACCAACATCAAAAGAAAGATCTTCTCTAATAATTCCCATAAGGTCACATCTAACCATTCTTACATAGTCATCTGGAGTATTTTCCCTAAGATAAGTATTAATAGCAGAAAGACCTTGAGCTACTGCACCAGATCTTTCCATAGCTGCTTTATCACAAAGAAGAATTCTTAATCCATGAGGCTTTGCCCAACGAACAGCCTCAACAGCAGCACCACAGGCTGCCATTCCACCACCAACTATCAAAATATCTGTCTCTTTTTCTACAATTTCAGGTTCTGCACACTCTAAACCTGGATTATAAGTCCAAATCTTAGGCATAGTGCCACCTCCTTTTAAATTTTTAAAATTTTTTAAGCTGTCTTAATTTTTAAAGTTTTACCAAGAGCACCAACCTCAAATTTCTTGTTAAGAACTTCTTTAGGTTTAGCAGGCTCTTTTCCTTCAACAGCCTCAGTAAAAAGCTGATTTGTATTAATAAGTCCAGGATCCGGCTCTTTACCACCTAATGTAGGATCAGCAGACCCCTCAGGTGTAGTTCTAATAGGATATTTAAATCTTATTACTACACCACTTCTAAATTTAACAGTCCACATAATATCAGTTGTTCCACGCATAGGCTGAGCAGTTCCATGAAGAGGAGCAAAATCAGCATAATGTCTTACAGAAATTGCTCCCTGAGGACAGCTTTTTACACAACTATAACATTCCCAACACTGATCAGGTTCCTGATTATAAGCCTTCATCGCTTCAGGATCAAGAATCATAAGATCATTAGGACAAATATACATGCATACTGTTTTGTCTCCACCTTTACAACCATCACATTTTTCAGGATTTACATAACTTGGCATGGCTAACACCTCCTTTTTTTATTTTTTCATTTTATGGTTTTTGATAAGGTTCCTTTTGAAGTTCTTCAATATCAGAAATATCTATTTCAGGTGCAGGTAAATATGAAGATTCTTTTGCTGCATCCTCCTTTATTTTGTCTAAACGAGCTAATACCCCATCCCATACTTCTTTACCAATGGATTTATTCTTTGCAATCTCTTCAAAAAGAACCCTATTAAAAGCTACAGGAACATCTGTAACAGCTCCTCTTGAATCAATTCTTGCTGATGTAAATGCTTCCATAATCTTTTTTTCAACATCTTCAGGAACATCTATATTAATAGCCTTCAAAGCTCCTCCAAACATATCTACGATCTTTTCTTCTACAGGTGTCCCTTTTAATTCATTTAATCTTGTTTCATCTAAAAGAACAACCATATAATGAGCCATTTTTAAAACCTCCCTTCTTATTTTTTAAATTTCCATATGAGGTAAATCTACTTCTAATTCTTGTTCTTTTTTCTTTACATATTCTTCATTACAAAACGGGTAACCAAATTTTTTCCACCACTTTACAATAACTTTGTAAACTTCTGGTCTAAAAATTACTTTTGGCGGAAAAACACCTTCAGCAACCATACCTCTAACAAAACTTCCACTAAATTTCTGTTTTTCTTTAGCATGATTACAACTATCACTATAAGCAATTTCTCCACAATGAGGACAATACCAAAACTCTTTCATATTTTGTGCTTTTATTTTTAAACCATATGGAACTTCATTAATAGGTTTAGGAAATCCAAAACTCGGAATACCTTTTGTCCAAAGAATTTGAGTAGCATACATATCATAATATTCACCTACTGCAGCATGATCTCTTCCAAACATATGATGAGTGCAACCCATATTTTGTCTAATAATTCCATGTAAAATAGATTCAAGAGGATTTCCATATCTCATATCCCATAAGCATATACTTACCAAATGTCTCTCAGGTTTAATATATCCTGCAAGATGAACCATTTCATGACCTTCAACAATAGCTTCATCTGGATAATCTCCTCTTCTCTTAACACCAATAATAGCATTTACTAAAATCCCATGACAAGGTTCTACATCACCTGTAAAAGCTGCTGCTTTCATAAGCATTTCATGCCCAACATGTGGAACATTTCTTGTTTGATGAGCAATAACTGTTCTCCAACCTCTTTTCTCAAACTCCTCTCTTGCTTTCCTTGGTGGATACCAAAATCTATCAAAAGGTGGTCTTAATTTAGGTTCATTAATAATAGTATATTTACCAGCTAAAATTATAGGATTCATACTTCTATAAATTACCCAACCAGGATGTTTTTTATCAAAAGGTTCTTTAACTACTTCTGGATTATTTTCAGGTGTACCAAAAGTTCTAGTAGCTACTTCCTCTGGATTAATTTCATATATTTCTTCTATATCAAGAACAGCAAAAGGTTCTCCTTTAAGTCTTAAAAGTAATCTATCACCTACTTCTACTCCCAATTTTTCATAATCTTCTTTACTAATATCAAAAAGTATAGGATAAGGAAATACCCATTCATTTAATAATCTTCTTTCTTTTAATACCCTTTCTAATTCTGCCTTTGTCATCGAGCCTTCTACAGGTGAAAAGAAACCATAACAAACTGACATAATCTCTCTATAAACATTTCTTACAGGAACACCTGTTTCAAAATGTAATGTAGGTTTAATATCATAGACAGCTTTACAACTTTTAGCTATCTTTTTACCTAATTCAGGATCTCTTACAACTCTCTCTACTAATCTTCCCCCATGAGGTAAAGGTCTCTCAAAATATGTTCCATTCATAAGAACCTCCTTTATTTTTGAAATTCTACCTATAAAAATACAAGAATAATATTTAAAGTCAAATTCATTTTTTAGCTATTATAAAAAATTATCATAAAAAAATAATCTTTTTATTTAGTTTTAAAATTTTTTCTTAATTTTTTTAAAAAATTTTTTTATTTTTCCTTCTATTTCCTAAACTTTTCAAAAAAATTTTTTACACTATAATGACAAAAAAATTGAGAGAAGGTTAATGAGTAATTTTAATCCTTTAGAAATAATTAAATCAGAGCTAAATCTCATAGAAAATACCCTTAAAACCTATTTAGATTCTCAATATCCCTTTATAAATCAAGTAAGTGAATATATTGTTTTTTCTGGAGGTAAAAGAATAAGACCTTTATTAACAATTCTTTCAGCTAAACTTTTTTTAGATAAAAAAGCAGATAGCAAATATTTAGAAACTATTTATAAAACTTCAATCCTTTTTGAATATTTACATGCAGCAACTCTTCTTCATGATGATGTGGTTGATGATGCTCAGTTTAGAAGAGGTAGAAAAGCTGCCAGAAATCTCTGGGGAAATCAAGCAACAATATTGGTAGGAGATTATTTATATGCTAAAGCTTTAAGAATTGCAAGTTCTTTAAAAAATCCTAAGGTAATGGATGTAATTACTCAAACTACTCTTCTTATGAGTGAAGGTGAAGTTTTACAACTTATTAATATTGATAATCACAATCTTACAGAATCTGAGTATGAAGAGGTTATTTTTAGAAAAACTGCGGTTTTAATTTCAGCCTGTTGCGAAGTAGGAGCTATTTTAGGAGGAGCTACATCTAAGGGATGTTTTTTATTAAAAAATTTTGGTAAATATTTAGGACTTGCCTTCCAAATAGTTGATGATCTTCTTGATTATTTAAGTGTAGAAACAGGAAAAGATTTGGGAAAAGATTTCAAAGAAGGAAAAATAACTTTACCAGTTATTTATGCCTTAGAAATGGCTTCAAATGAAGAAAAAAAACATCTTTTATATTTATTAAAAACACCTAATATTGAAAAAAAAGATTTTGAAACTGCAAAAAAGATTATTGAAAAAAATCAAGGATTTATAAAAAGCAAAGCCAAAGCTCAGTATTATATAAATTTAGCTAAAAATTGCTTAAATGAAGTCCCTAATAACCTTTATAAAGATTTGCTTCTTTTTATAAGTGATTATCTTTTAGAAAGAAAAAAATGATTTTTTTAAAGCTTCTTGTTTTTGATTGTGATGGTGTTCTTTTTGATTCAAAATTAGCTAATATTAATTTTTATAATTACATATTAGAAAAGGTTGGAAGAGAACCCTTAACCTCAGAAGAGATCGAATTTATTCATATGCATTCAGTAGACGAATGTATTGAATATCTTCTACAAAAATATCCTGAAAAATTAGAATTAGCCAAAAAAATCCAAAAAGAAATCCCTTATCACCTTTTTTTTAAATATATGAGATTAGAAGATGGACTGATAGATTTTTTAAATTGGGCAAAAAAATATTTTTATTTAGCTATTTGCACTAATAGAACTACTTCTACTTTACCTCTTTTAGAACACTTTAATCTAAAAATTTATTTTAATTTTATTATGACTGCTTCTCAAATTCCTAAAAATAATCCCTCTGCACTTCTTACTATTTTGGAGCATTTTAAAGTAAATCCTGAAGCTACTTTATATATAGGAGATTCAAAAGTTGATAAAGATTTGTGTGAGAAATGTAAAGTTAAAATGGTTTCTTTTAAAAATCCTAATTTATCTGCAGATTTTTATGTAAAAGATTATAAAGAGCTTAAAAAGCTTATAAAGAAGAATTTTCTTTTTCAATATTTAAACAAGAATAAATTTTATTAAAAACATTTATAACTTCAAACTTCGAACTTCTTTTAATTTCTTCTATATCTGGAAGTAAAATATACAAATTTTTTATAGCTCTTGTAAAGGCTACATAAAGTAAATTAAATAATTCTAATTTGGTTTTAGCCTTTTCTAAATACCATCCTATTTTCCCTTCTTCTGGCAGATTTTCTTTTTTACCTTTGTAAATATTGCCATTATAAAATATTAATCCAAGATCTGAGGTATAAGATTTCTCTTCCCAAGTAAGAGGCAAAATAACATGATTAAATTCAAGACCTTTTGCTAAATGGATAGTAAGAATTTTTATAGCTGATTTGTCTTTTGGCATCTCCAATTCATCATCTGAATATTTTTCCCAATATTCTAAAAATTCTTCTAAATCTCCTCCTTTAAAAGTAAAATCTAATATTATGCTTAAAAATTTATATAAATAAGCTATTTCCTCTTTTTTCTTTTTTTCTATTTTAAGTTTTTTAACTACATACTGACAAAATTCATAAAGAGAAAGATATTTATTAGCTTCAAAAAATTCACTTATATAGTTTTTCCAAAAATTAGGATATTCATTTTTGACAAAGTTAATTAAAGATATATTACTTCCTGTAAGTTTAAATTCATAATATTTTTTAAGAATTTGGGTAGCCTCATCGCAAAATCCTCCGCTCAAAAAACCAGCAAGAGCTATTTCATCTTCTGAATAATTGATAAATTTTAATAAAGAAATAAGTGCATTTATAAGTGGAGACTCTTTTAGTTTTAAAAACGAACTTCCAATAACTTTAAACCCTTTAGATATAAGAAAGGAGGAAATTTCAGTAATATTTTCATTTCTTCTTACTAAAATAGCAACATCTTCCAATTCTTTATTTTTTTCTAATGTCAGCAAAATATTTAAAATTTCTTCATTTGTTAATTCTTTTATCTTTTCTTTTATTTCTTTTAATGGTCTTTTCTTTAAATCTTCTTTAAGCTTTAAAAATTTACATCTTACTTTTCCCTTAAAATTATATACAGGTTCCTGAACTATATTTTCAAAACTCCAATCAATATCTTTTAAAATGGAAGATAATATTTTTTCTTTATTTTCAAATTTTTCCTTACCAAAAATTAATTCCTCTAATATTTTTTTCTTAAGCTCTTTATTTTCTTTAATTTGAGAAAAAAATAAGTTATTAAATTTAACCACTTCTGGAGCACTTCTATAATT
>Ga0190315_1000952_pt1 | contig 12567 bp, 5 predicted proteins | sample 48701101_MG_FD_161673 | JGI IMG/M metagenome (GOLD analysis project Ga0190315, IMG submission 161673) | Hydrothermal vent sediment bacterial communities from Southern Trench, Guaymas Basin, Mexico - 4870-11-0-1_MG | ecosystem: Environmental > Aquatic > Marine > Hydrothermal vents > Sediment ...
ATCTGTTGACTTTTAATTATATGCAATTAAAAATTGTCGTTTTAAGTGGCGGTAGTAAAAAATGGTGTTTTGATAGATTGGAGAGTGATATGATGATCTTTTGTGAATGGTTGATGGAGGGGGTTAAACACAATCTGTGCAATCTTGTGGTTACAAAAAATGATTTATCACACCAATTTAAAATTTTTCCTAATTTTTATATCCAATATCCAATAAATTCTGCTTAATAGCTCATAAAAGAATTTAGAATGTGTGCTTACTGTCATCTTTATATTTAATACTATCGCTTATTAACATATAAATATAAAAAAACCGAAAATGATTTTATTAATGTATGAATATTATTACTAACGATGCACAAAATGTGGGTGAAGGCGAAAATGGAGGCACGGGACGAAGACATGAAAAACGAGCCAAAGAGCTTGAAATCGGTAAAGGAGCCAGGTATGCAATGCCTTTTCGCGGTGTGATTGGAGCGATGGAGGCGGTTCCGTATCAGGAAGGAGGAGAAGAAAAACGGAGGTGAAAATGTGAAGAATGCGAGGAAATATGCCCCTTGCGGAGCTGCGAAGCAGTTTGATGCGAAGCAGTTTGATCAAACTTTCTCAAAGTTTGATGCATGGTTCGAGTCCATGCAGGGGCTTAGCGCCGAAGGGGGCGCTGTACAAATACCCAAAGATAAAGTTAGGAGGTGAAATAGGAAAAAAATGCATATAGTAAAAAGTAAAAGCGGTAAGAAAGCGATAGGCATAGCAATGGCTGTGACAATCGTTGCTTCTATATTCGCAATGATTGCACCCGCTTCGGTTGCAGATGTACCGACACCAATGCCAGACCTGATTGTAACCGACATCAATTCATACCACAACAACACCGGATGCCCCGCATGGTTCAATCTCTCGAATGAGATAGATGTCACCGTAAAGAATAATGGTAATGCAACAGCAAGTGCATCAAAAGTTTGCTTATACATAGATGGCGAGTTCTTTGGCAAGTTGTCTGTACCAAGTCTTGGAGCTGGCAATTCTTCAACAGTGACGTTCACCGGCTGGAAACCGACTGGCGACGATTGTCTGCAACAGCCCTGTGCATTCAACTGGTCATACCGCGACTACAACTTCACCGCCATAGCGGACTGTGACAACGAAGTGGATGAGAGCGATGAAACGAACAATGCGACAACTGTGGTAGATAGAGCATGCTACAATGGGTATATGGCAGATGAGCCACTGGGGAATGTAGCACACGGGAAACTTCATGGACATATGATCTACACGACTGGTGACGGCGCATACAAGGGATTGTACTCCGTGGGTGATACCCAGGTTACGCACTACAACATCACACTACCCGCGGGAGCCACCGTAAAATTGGCAAACCTGAACGTTTATTACTCGTGGAACAAGCCTACGGGGACATGTCCGGAGATGGAAGTGAGCATAGAAAACGCAACCGGAACCTATGTGTTACCGCTGGAAAAGGCATACAACGACGTGAAATGCACGTGTCCAGGCGCTTCATGGGTGTTAACCTCTGGCAACTACATCTATAACGTCACTGATTACATCACAGGGAGTGGTACTTACACAGTAACGGTGAAGAACGTTTGCACTAACTGTACCTACTTCTGCCCTGCTGCACCGGGCATCGTGCTCGTGTACGAGGATCCGAACGCACCACTGATTGAATACTGGCTAAACGAGGGTGCTGATCTGGTCATGGGCGGCAGGAGATACTCCACGAGTTCGAACCTTGCATGGTGGGAGTGTATAAACAATGCAACATTCACGGCAAGCACTGAGACCATGAAGGTGGAAAATGCAACGCTCGGTGTTGTAGCCCCATGGGGTGACGATGTTCCAAATGATATACTGTTCTTCAACGACGTAGTGCTTGGACGTGGCGTGTATCAAGGATATAACAGTCTATACAACAAAACAATAGACAGCATCTCAATGTATGTGGGCGCGAGCGGCAATACGCAGGTGGGTGCGAACGTAACCGACGTAACAGCACTGTATCTCAAAGGTAGCGATAACGTGGTTGGTCAGGCAGATGATGGCGACAACATGATGCCTGCTAATGCGTTCCTCGTGGTGCAATACGGGGCAGAGGCGAAACCAGACCTGAACGTGACCGCAAAAACAGAGAACTGGATAGACCTGGATAACAGGACCTACAAAGTAAGATACACGGTGAAGAACATAGGGGGTGCGGTTGCGAACGAGAGCAACACTACAATAACAATAGATGGTGTGGACGTGTTTGAGGATAGAGTTCCCGCGCTTGCTGCTGGGGCAAGTTATACGAACACCGTCGGTCCGTTCACGATGACTGGTGCGAGCGATACGGTAAAGGTATGTGCGGACAATGACAACGAAGTGGATGAGAGCAATGAAGACAACAACTGCATGGAGAACGTACTCAAGTTACTGCCAAACGTGGTTTACTTCACACCGCTGATAAGCAAAGTGCCCGAAGGCAAATGCCACAACACTACCGTTCAGGTATGGGTGAATGCAACTGATGCGATTGACCTCTTCACTACAGACATCTCCTTCGACCCCACGTGCATAAACATCACGGACGTTGAGTTCGGTCCCGCATGGACGGTCTTCCCGACTTGGAGCCATCATGGAAGCTATATCTCAATAGGTGCCGGCAAGGACGCATGCACATCCGGTGAGATCTTGCTCGCAAACCTCACTGTCCACTGTGAAGACTGCTGTAAGAGCATGCTGAGCTTCACAGGTGAAGAGAACGTCAGTAAATTCATAGGATGCACACCTAATTACGTCGCTGCGAGCTGGATTAACGGCTCCGTACAATGCGGTGTGCCCGTAGATGTGAACAAGACCGTCCTGAACCCCGATACCGGCGAGTGGGTTGATTCCATCACGGCAGAGCGCAACGAGACCGTGACGTTCAGGTCGCTCGTGCATCCCAACTGCTGCAACCTCACCATGGTTACAGTAACCGATGCAATGTCAGAGAAGCTTGAGTATGTGAATGGCAGTGCACTCGTTAATGGTGTACCACAGGAACCCGTTGTTATCGGCAATAGCCTGGTCTGGAGTTTCCCAGCACTCGATAAATGCAACACGCTGAACATCACGTTCGATGCAAAAGCGACCGATTACGGCACTGCCTGCAACACGCAGATAGTGAAGGCATACTGCGCTAAAGCCGGAGAATGGGTGTCAGGTGAGGACAAGGCTTATGTAACCGTAGGAATCCCGGTAATAGCCGTTGAATTCGCCGGTTCAGGGTCAAACGAAGCGACTGTGCAGCCTCAATCACAGTTCGACGTGAACATAACGGTTGACTCACGTGGTGCCGGTGAAGTATACGCCGTTGAATACTACCTGACGTACAATACGAGCGTGTTAAGAGCAGAGACGCAGGTGAAGAAGGAGTATCTCGGGTCTACCGGTGATACGATAGTGGTCATCAACGATATAGACCAGACGAATGGTGTGGTGTCTTATGCAGAGACGAGGAAGGTTGATGGCGGTGTAACAGGAAAAGGTACTGTGGCAACCATCCAGTTCACGGTGATTGGCGAGCGTGGAGCGATGAGTAACCTGAACCTGAGCGATGTAATTATCGTCAATTCAGAGACAAACGAGCCTTTTGACCCGATAGAAGTCGTTAACGGCACGGTTAAGATAAACAAGAACCGGGCGCCAATTCCAATTGGGACCTCGAAGCACCGGATAAACAACGTCGCGAAGAAATACCAGAGCACTGTAATCCTTTGCTCGTGCTCTTACGACCCCGATTATCCAGGCGAAGGCGGGAACATCACTTACACCCGCTGGGCGTTCGGCGATGGGCAATACGGAACCACTGAAGGCTTACCGGTAGACAACTGCACGTGCAAGGAGCACAAGTACGAATCGTGGCTGTGGGAGAATGGACACTACTTGCCTTTCAATGTCACCCTAACAGTAACCGATGATGGTTGTCCAGAACTTAGCAATTCAACCCATTTCGATGTCACGGTCTACATCGCAGGCGATGCGAACGGAGACGGTAAGGTGAACATCCTCGACGCCGTTCGGGTCGGTAAGCACTGGCGAGATGTATGCGGAGCAACAGACCCATGTGCGAACTGCACTGCTTATCTGTGGGATGACTCGCAAGCGGACGGAGCAGACCTGAACAACGATTGCAAGATAAATATACTTGATGCGGTCATCATCGGCGCTAACTGGCGACATGTCGCGTGGTAAAATAGCCACTGGGCAATAGCCAATAGCTAAGGAAACGAAAAATAAAAATAAAAGATGTGGGGGTTTTAATTTTTTCCCCATCAAACTTTTTAAAAAGTTGATCAAAAAAGGGGTGCACAGGGAAAAAGAAAGAACCTGTGCTAAGAAAGAAAAAAGAGAAAAAAAATGACGAACCGAAAAAGAGAAGGAGGAAAAGAAGGAATGTGTATTCGCAGGCACAGAATCGCAGGTCTAACCGTAATAGCGCTAATGCTCGTAACGTCATGTGTTATCGCCTACGCAGTATCAGCATCAGCAGCGCAGATAAGCGTTGTGCCTTCGTCCCTGACCGTTTTTGGGGGTGAAAACTTCACCGTTGATATCTACATTGACCCTGAGGGGAATAAGACCGCAGGTGCTGCTTACTTACTCTATTTCAACAATACGCTGTTGAATGCAACTTCGTTAACCTCCGGCTCATTCTTCAATGGGTATGATACCCTGTCCGTAGGAGAAGGGATAAATAATACCCGCGGCTGGATAGATTATGGTGAATATATAACCGGTGGGGGATGGGTAACTGATTCAGGAACGTTTACAACTATCACCTTTCAAGCAATTGGTGAACAAGGCATCAGCGAGCTTCGGTTCGATGAGATGTGGACGCAATTAAGTGACCCTGATGGCTATTCTATCCCAATAAATATCTGCAACGGAAACGTAAAGATAGTGGAGGGAGACCTGGTAATCTCCAATATATGGGCACACTGGCATAACAATACTATATGCTATCAAGTAACGAACATCGCCAATGGAACTGTTCCATCAGGTCATAACACCACGCTGTATATAGACGGTGAAGAAAAGGTGCATGATGCGGTGCCCATAGCCTTAGCGCTAAATGAAAGCTATGTAGGCTGCTTCAACTATTCATGGGCTTTCGTGCCACCAGAGGACAACATAACTGTATGTGCAGACAATAATGAAAACGTGATGGAAAGCAACGAATCAAACAACTGCTTCACTATTACGGTATCGGGGCACTGCGGCGATGTTAACAACGATGGCTCCGTCACAACCATGGATGGCATGATTGTCTTCAAGCACTATTTCCATCCAGACCAGTATCCGCTATCAAGCGAGTGGGCTGCTGATGTTAACTGCGATGGCTCCATAACAACGATGGACGGGATGATAATATTCAAGCATTACTTCCATCCGGAGGAGTATCCGTTGAACTGCTGTTAACATACTTTAGGAAAGTTTGATAAGGAAAAGAAAAGGAAAAAAGAACGGAGAGTGGGAAGTAGATGAACATGAATAAAAGAACAAAAAATGTCGCTGCTCTGGTATGTATCGCAATGTTTTGCACTATCGCAGTATCAGTAATCATTGCAGAGTTTGCTCCTGATGATGACTTCCTCACCGTGAACACTATCGCGCAGACCACCACCCTGGGAAGCAACGCAACCTATCTCTTCACTATCAAGAATACCGGTAACGAAACTGATACTTTTATTCTCACTGCAATCAACCCCGATAATGCCAGTGTCGCTTCGCTCAGTCAACCCACAATAACCCTTGATGCAGAACAGAGCGGAACGGTAATACTGAACGTCACTGATGACCTTATTACAGGTCCCTATTCCGTGCTCGTGAATGCTACTTCGCAAACAACTGGATTGAGTGAGGAGGTGGAGACGATAACCGCAGTGGTTGAGGAATGAGAGGGTGAATAAAAATGAACCATAGGATCATAGTTACAGAGATTATCACCAGAAAAATCCTGCTGATAGCGATGTCTTTGATGGTTTGCACTACGGCTATGGCAGTTCCAGCAGCTACTGCTCAACTCGCCTCTTCGCCATGGCCCATGTTCCACCACGACCTGAACCATACCGGGTTAAGTCCCTATTACGGACCAAACACGGCAACGGTGAAATGGACATTCTCTACCGGGGGAGGTAGAGGGATATTTAGTTCCACAGCAATAGCTCCAGACGGGACAATATACATGGGCACAAGCGGCTGGCACTGGTACACTCGCTCGAGATTGTATGCTATTAACCCGGATGGCATGGAGAAATGGCACTGGTCGCCTCCTCTTTATTCTTATCATGGCCTGGTTGATTACATTGATTCCACACCCGCTGTAGCATCTGATGGCACGATATACGTAGGATGCTGGAATCGCCGCTTATATGCTCTGTATCCGAACGGCACGGAGAAATGGGAGTTCTATGACTCTAAATGGAAAAAGTCCAGAGGTTTCGTCCTCACATCGCCTGCTATAGCGCCTGATGGCACTATTTATATAGGCAACAACAATGGTAAATTGTATGCAATAAACCCTGACGGAACTCTTAAATGGAGTTATCAAACAGGGTGTTCAATCCAATCCTCACCAGCAGTTAGCTCTGACGGCACCATCTATGTAGGCTCGTTTGATAGAAAACTATATGCAATAAACCCTGATGGCTCACTCAAATGGAAATACACCATCGGGATGACAAAGTCTTCGCCTGCTATTGGCTCTGACGGCACTATTTACGTCGGCTCGTATGACAGGAAACTGTATGCAATAAACCCTGATGGCTCGCTTAAGTGGACATATCCAACAGGCTGCTGGATTGTATCGTCACCTGCTATTGGTTCTGACGGCACTATTTACGTCGGCTCGTGCGACAGGAAACTATATGCGATAAATCCCGATGGCTCGCTTAAATGGGCTTATACCACTGGTGGACCCATAAGCTCATCACCTGCAATTGATGCCTCCGGTATCATCTACGTTGGCTCACAAGATGGGTATGTTTATGCAATAAACCCGGATGGTTCGCTTCTGTGGAGATATAACACCGGGAGAATCTGTTATTCTTCGCCTGCAATAGCATCCGACGGAACTCTATATACCGGAACCTGTAGCGGTAAGTTATATGCTTTTGATGTTAATATGCCGCCAGTGCTCAACCCTATCGGTTCCAGAACCGTTGATGAAGGCTTTACCCTTAACATAACGATTACCGCATCCGACTCCGATGGAGACGTGCTAACATTCAGCAGTAACGTTTCGTTTGGGGCTTTTACGCCCATCAATAGCACTGCCACTCTCTGGAGCTGGACACCCTCCTATGACGATGCAGGTGTTTATCATGTGGACTTCGGTGTTTCTGATGGTGAATTCAGCGACAACGAGACCGTGAAGATAATGGTGAAAGATGTGAACAGACCACCGGTGCTTGAATCAATAGGTGATAGAACAATTGATGAGAATGAAACACTCACGGTGGATGTGAATGCAACCGACCCCGACAACGATGTGCTTGCTTATTCCTGCAATCGAACCGATTTATTCACTGATTTTAACCCTTCAACTGGCATCGGGCACTGGACCCCTGATTATAACGATGCAGGCATTTACTACGTTGAGTTCGGCGTTAGCGACGGCAAAGGAGGAATTGACAACGAAACCATTAAGATAATGGTGAAAGATGTGAACAGACCGCCAGTGCTTGAATCAGTAGGTGATAGAACAATTGATGAAAATGAAACACTCACGGTGGATGTGAATGCAACCGACCCCGACAATGATGTGCTTGCCTATTCCTGCAATCGAACCGATTTATTCACTGATTTTGACTCCTTAACGGGCATCGGGCACTGGACCCCTGATTATAACGATGCAGGCACCTACTATGTTGACTTTGGCGTCTCTGATGGTAAAGGTGGGACTGATAACGAGACTATTAAGATAACGGTAAAAGATGTGAACAGACCGCCAGTGCTTGAACCCATAGGCGACAGCGAACTAAACGAAAGCGAAACGCTTATGATTGATGTTGATGCTACCGACCCTGACGGTGATTCACTCACCTATTCATGCAACCGCACAGACTTGTTCACTGATTTCGATACCGCTATCGGCGTTGGACACTGGACTACTGGTTATGTTGATGCAGGTACCTATTACGTTGATTTCGGTGTTTCTGATGGTAAAGGCGGAATTGATAACGAGACAGTAAAAATAATCGTTCATAACAAGAACCGACCACCTGTTCTTGAACCAATAGGCGATAAGATGGTAAATGAAAGCGAACTGCTCGAATTCACGATAAACGCCACTGACCCTGATGGCGACACGTTATCATATTCAGCCACGAATCTACCCGAAGGCGCAAATTTCGACCCCGACATGAGAACATTCTCGTGGACTCCTTCTTTTGTGCAGGAGGGGATATATCATGACGTGCACTTCGAGGTCAGCGATGGCGAATTGTGCGACTGGGAGAACATTACAATCGTGGTAGGTGGCACGAACCGACCGCCTGTTCTTGAGCAGATAGGCGATAAAACGGTGAACGAGAGCGAACTGCTCGAATTCACGATAAACGCCACCGACCCGGATGGCGACACACTGACATATTCAGCATCGAATCTACCCGATGGTGCAATCTTCAACCCGGACACAAGGACATTCTCGTGGACTCCTTCTTTTGAACAGTCGGGGACATATCACGATGTCCACTTCGAGGTCAGCGACGGTGAATTAACTGATTACGAAGACATCACGATTGTGGTAAATGACGTAAACCGGGCACCCGAACTTGAACCTGTTGCAGATGTGGAACTGAATGAAACGGAAATGCTAAAGATAGAGGTAAATGCAACCGACCCTGACGGTGATTCACTCACTTATTCATGCAACCGCACAGACCTGTTCACTGATTTCAACGTGGAAACGGGCATCGGACACTGGACCCCTGATTATAACGATGCAGGCACTTACTACGTTGACTTCGGCGTTAGCGACGGTAAAGGCGGGATTGATAACGAGACAGTGAAGATAACCGTGAAAAATAAAAATAGACCACCGGAACTCGAACCCGTAGGAGACCGAGAAATAAATGAAGGTGAAACGCTAACGATAGATGTGAATGCAACCGACCCCGACCGTGATACGCTTACTTATTCATGCAACCACACGGATTTGTTCGCTGATTTCAATCCTTCAACTGGTATCGGGCACTGGATTACCGATTATGACGACGCAGGCGTTTACTACATTGAGTTCGGCGTTAGCGACGGTAAAGGCGGGATTGACAACGAAACTATTAAGATAACGGTAAATGATGTGAACAGACCGCCTGAACTCGCTCCCATTGGCGATACAGGAATAAACGAGAAAGAAACTCTCATGATCGCTCTTAATGCAACCGACCTGGATGCTGACACGCTCACCTATTATTGCAACCGCACGGATTTGTTCACTGATTTCAATCCTTCAACAGGTATCGGGCACTGGACGCCTTCATATGACGATGCCGGTGTTTATCACGTGGGTTTCGGCGTTAACGATGGCAAAGGTGGAACTGATAGTGAGACCGTGCGGATTACAGTGAATAACGTCAACCGTGCTCCGGTGCTTGAAGAAATAGGAGACAAGCTGGTTAACGAGAATTCAATGCTCGCATTTACTATCCATGCCACCGACCCTGATGGCGATGCACTGACATACTCTGCATCCAACCTGCCCCCTGGAGCAACTTTTGACCCGAGCACGAGAAGATTCACATGGACGCCCGCTTTCGGACAGGCAGGCATCTATCACGATGTGCATTTCGAGGTAACCGATGGTGAATTAAACGATTTTGAGAATATCACAATAATCGTGAAAGGCGCACTCGTTGAAATAAGTATTGAACCAAATAATGTTACCGTTCAACCGCAAGACCAGTTTGATGTGAACATTACGATTGACCCTCACGGGAACTCAGTCTATGGTGTCCAGTATTATCTCCATTATAACACCAGTGTAGTAAGAGCAGAGACGCAGACAAAAGGACCTTTCCTCGGTCTTTCCGGTGAAACAATCGTGGTCACCAATAGCATAGACCATGCTACGGGCGAGATTTCATACGCTGAGACGAGAATAGGGGAGAGCGGTGTAAATGAAAAGGGCACCGTGGCAACTATTCAGTTCACCGCAATTGGGGAACGCGAATCACTCGCTAACCTCAACCTCAGTGATGTGATCATTGTCAATCCTGACACAGACGAATCGTACGACCAAATAAACATCTTTAATGGCACAGTTACACTATCTGGCAATATACCGCCAGTTGTAAATGGAACATCGAAGCACCGGATAAACAACGTTGCCAAGAAATACCAGAGCACTGCAATTCTTTGCTCGTGCTCTTACGACCCCGATTATCCAGGCAAAGGCGGGAACATCACTTATATCCGCTGGGCGTTCGGCGACGGTCAATATGGAACCACTGAAGGCTTACCGGTGGACAACTGCACGTGCAAGGAGCACAAATACGAGTCATGGCTGTGGGAGAATGGGCACTACGTGCCTTTCAATGCCACCTTAACAGTGACCGACGACGGATGTCCGGAGCTGAGCAACTCGACTGAGTTCCTCGTTATGGTCTACATCGCAGGCGATGCGAACGGTGACGGTAAGGTCAACATCCTGGATGCCGTTTTAGTAGGTAAGCACTGGAGAGCAGCATGTAATGAGAGCGTACCATGTTGCGGGTATCTTTGGGACGATGAACATGTAGACGAAGCAGACCTGAATAACGACTGCAAGATAAACATTCTCGATGCTGTGATCATCGGTGCGAACTGGCGGCATACCGCATGGTAGAAGGAATAGGAGCAGAAAATGAAAACAATGCGAAGCATTTTTGATCAAACTTTTGTTAAAAGTTTGAAAGGAGATGAAAAGGGAAAGATGAGAAGAAATAAGCTTGTAATAGTAGCTATTGCTATGTTGTGCATGTTTGCACAGCCTGCGTTGGCAGCACCCGTGATAAGCGTTGAACCTTCGTATCAAAACGTTTTGCAGGGTGACACATTCACCGTGAATATAACGGTTGATCCCGCGGACGCTGAAGTAATGGGCGCTCAATATGACCTATACTTCAATAACATGCTGCTGAACGCAACCGAACAGACAAATGGCACCTTCCTCTGCCAGGACGGCGCATCAACAATAATAGTAACAAACGAAATCAATAACACCATTGGACTGGTCGGATACGGTGAAGCCAGAATAGATGTGGATTATGGCGTAACCACTCCGGGAGTCCTTTCAACCATCACCTTTAAGGCGATGGAACCCGGAACGAGCAATTTAAGTCTGAGCAATGTGGTATTAAGCGACCCTCTTGGTGGCGAAATTTCAGGTGTTGTAGTCAATAACGGCTCCGTAAAAATTAATGAAACACACTTCAATATCTCCGGCTTTGTTAATTACAGTGATGGTTCCCCTGTGAGTAATCCAAACGTGACGATAACAAATCTTAACACCTCTGAAGTATTTATTGCGGATACGAACGCAAGCTCTAACTACTATCTCGTGCCAACTAACTTCGCTCATATAAGCGAAGGAGACGAACTCCATTTCTACGCCACCGATAATATTGGTAACTTCACCGAGTTTGACCACACAGTAACTCAAGCAGAGATGGACGCCAGCGGATTCGTGCAGAACATCACTCTATACCCCCCTGACACAACTCCACCTGACATCACCAATATCAGCGCAATATCAATAACAAAAGAATCAGCAACCATAACCTGGGAAACCGATGAACCGAGTGACAGCCTTGTTAAATTCGGCTCTCAACCTGGACCCGGCAACTACACTGAAACTGTGTATAATGCATCGCTTGTAACCTATCACAGCATCCTCCTTTCTGGATTAACCCTGAATACCACCTATTATTATGTGGTGAACAGCACCGACTCGAGCAACAATTCTGCTCAAAGCTCGGAACATAACTTCACAACCTTGCCTGAGATGATCATCAGCATCGGTGATGCAAGCACGGTGTCAGGCGAAAACATTACAGTTCCCATTATCATGAGTAATATAACCCGTGTCGGCACTGCAGACATCCTTCTTTCCTACAATCAATCGGTAGTTCACGTCATCGCCGTTAACGACAGCGATTTCGATTTCATTGATGCCGTGATTGACAATTCCGTCGGTGTAACACGAATAGGAGCATATCAAATCTCTTCGCCTGGACTAAACGGCGAAGTGAAACTTGCAAACGTCACGTTAAAGGCAGTAGGTAGCGGGGGAGAATCATGCACACTCAACCTCACCATTAATGAACTAAAGGAAGCAGGTCCTGAAGAGATTTCCATCCCCGCAACCACACATAACGGAACTTTTGTAGTAGTAGAGAACACACCGCCGGGAGTAACAAATCCAACAGCAAATCCACCATCTATTCCCGAGGATACCGATTCTGAGCCGAGGTGGGGCGAAACATCACAATTAAACGTTACAGTAACAGACGATTGTGGCGTCGCCAGTGTCTCTATCAACCTC
>Ga0190315_1000954_pt1 | contig 12535 bp, 11 predicted proteins | sample 48701101_MG_FD_161673 | JGI IMG/M metagenome (GOLD analysis project Ga0190315, IMG submission 161673) | Hydrothermal vent sediment bacterial communities from Southern Trench, Guaymas Basin, Mexico - 4870-11-0-1_MG | ecosystem: Environmental > Aquatic > Marine > Hydrothermal vents > Sediment ...
TGAACTTTATCTTTCTACTGTATCTCAAATGGGCAAGTAATGGTTTATTCTCCCTACATTTTATCCTAACCTCACCCTCGCAGTACTCATCATGATTGTCGGATTTCCTTATACAATCCAGCGGAAAGCTTACTCCTTCAACCGAATCAAGTAAAACATGCCCAAAACCATACTTAGACTCACCACCCAAAAACAATTCCGAGATTATGTTGAATCCATCAATAAAAATCCCGATAGGCTCTATTTTAAACTGATAAGTTTCTTCCTTTTCTTCTTTATTTCTCTTTACTTCTATCTTTGCATTCTTTTTAATCCAGATACATCCGGCAATCATCACTGGCTTTATATCTCCATTCTCATCTCTAAACCTGCTGTTTATAAACTCAATCTCATGCAGGCTCTTATCCTTTGCAGTTCTGGTTTTGTCTTCTATACCTGTGGAAACAATGCTTCCTATAAATCTATGCTCAAACTCTGCCTTTGTTATATTTCCGTATTTCACTCCTTCGTCTGTATAGCGGGGAAGATAGATTGTTTTCCCATCATAAAGATAGAAATATGAAAACCTGAAATTCTCCATAATCTGCTTACCGATATTCTTGTAATTGTTTGCCGTAGGATTCTCAAATAGATGCTCTGTTACCCTCTTTGTTACAGCGCCCCAGAGATTCCTTCCCGGAACATAATAGCGAGTGGGTGAAACAACGGAGCCTTTGAAAGGAATATATCCAATGTGGAGGGGAGTTTTTAACTTAAAGACCACATTTATCTTTTTCCATTCATCCTCACTCATTTTTATCCCTCTTTGCCCTTGCATGATACAATGCATAGGTCACTGTCCGCTCAAGAAGTTTCTTCATAAAGAGGAGTTTATCTATGTCTTTTGCAACTTCCCGTAGGTCATTACAAAATTCATCAAAATCATCTTGGCTAAAAGATTTGTTACTTTTCAAGAAATAATTGCTCAATTTTACATGTGTGTTTTCATCTTCCTTATTGAAAAGTTCAACCAATTCTTTTCTCACATCACTTGCATTCTTTTCAAGCCAGAGAAACATTGCATAAACGCCATCTTCCTGTAAAACTCCAAGTGCCTTTCTCAGATTGTTTTCAAGCTTGGAATCGCTGATTTTGCCTATCTTCTGACCGTATTCCATGCATCTATAATCAAGATTGAGCATCTGTCTCACCTCCATTGTTATTCCCTAAATCAATCTCCAGTCTGCCAAACCCCCTTGTCCCCATCCCTCCTATACCTAGATTCCTCAGATAAGGAGAGACAGCACTAATTATTTTATCGACAACATCCGGATCTATATCTTTTTGTTTTGCCAGAGCATTATCTACACCTATTTCAAATCCAAGCACCGCGCCTCTTGGTATCGCTTCATAGGCGAATAAAGCACCCTCTGCTGCCGTTCCCGTTTCTGGGTTTATCCTCACAGATGTCCTTACCTCAAGATTGTCATTCACTATATGAGAAAAAAGTTTATCAGAGACCACAACCATCCTTTTCGCCCATTTATCCATTTCTAATGGTAAAAGGATTTCTTTTCCATTTTCAGCATTCTCAACTTCAAGCAGCAACCAGCCAAGGTTCAGGGGCTTATTTGTATCTATCCCTTTAATTGCATATGCTTCATTGCCTATTTCATCTGGAATCTTTATGTTTTCTCCATTTTTATCATTTATTTCCTCAAACCAGTACTCAAGCAGTTCTTTTGTCGTAATCCACACAGTTCCCTGGATTGAGGAAACAGGAAATAGGATTATCTGTCCATCATAGAACTGCAAGATACCTTTTTCTGTTTTGTTCTCTCTGGGTTTACTTCCAAATACCTTTTCAATATCCACATCTCTGAACTTCTGTTTCTCTTCTTTCTTTTTATCATCCTCTTTTACAATCTCTGCAAATGTCCTTACAACACCAGCGATTGAAGTTCCCGGTATCTTCGGCACATCTGTCGCAGGGTCCCTCACGATCGTATTGTCCACCCTTCCCAGTCTATAGCCACCTGCACCGATATGTATCGGGTCAAGCGCCCTTGCATACACCCTTTTTGGTTCCAACTTATTATTCATTTTCTTCACCTCTATATTTTGTTACATGCCTGAAAAGAATGATCGTATCAAGTAAAAGTCCATTAATAGCAGAGTTTACGAGGAAAAATTTAGTCTCTTCTCTCAAATTATTCCACTTTCTGTCGAAGGCATCTTTTAAAATGGCTTCTGCAAACTCCATAAAGACAACTCTCTTACCTCCATCTTCAATATCTCTCCATTCCCTCAATTTTGATGTTAGCATCTCTTCAATAAAGTTTATCTGGGATAAAGAAAGATTTTCTGATAAGATGTCCCATAACTCAAGCATCTCTGAGACCTGATAAAAATAGTAAGGCCTTCCGCTAAACAGTTTATAATCCTCTCCGCCCCTATTTTTGCCCTTGTAATATATGCCATACCTGTCGGTTGTTCCCAAAAGCAACTCAAAATCAAAATATCCTGGATATAAATGGAAAATTTCCCCCTTAGAAATAGAGGATAAATCATCCAGTGTATATTTTTCACCCGCTTCTACCGTTTTCGTTGGATAAAAACTGTAATACCATCCATATCTATGCCCATCTACATTCCACCAGGGATTCATGGGCTCCTGAGTTTTAAATTCATCCCCTTCAAGCATCCTTTTTTCCGCATCAAGGAGAACATAGAGCGGAAACTTTCTTTTTGCCACCAACAATTTTATGTTCAATGGCAGTTTCCCAAGCACCTTCTCAAATCTCTCATTGTAGAGTTTTGTGATTAACTCTGTTATTTTCATTGAATCTGATGCAGGAACTATCAAGCAAAGGGATAGCGGAGAGCGGTTTATTTCAATTACAGGATAGTATTCTTCTGTTTCTATACTATTTTCCTCTGGTTTTATTATGTCACTTTCATTTAACAGATTTTTATCAGGCTCATCTTCCAGTGCAAGATGGTCAAATCCCTTCTTTAATGCCTCTTTAACGGCATCTTCCCCCATTTTGTTGTTAAACTTGAATTTTCCAAGAGATTCTATCGTATAGAACTCGCCATCTTTATTGTGAAAAACAAGGAGATTTTGTGGGTCTAAATGATCTATTTTGAGTATGTAGGGGGCGGTATTATTTATCCTATATACCCTACCACTTTTTTCATTGTAAGTAAACTCATAAAATTTACTCTTAGTTTCTAATTTTACTTTGTATTTATGTTTTAAATTTAAAATCTTAATTTCTCTCTTACCAACCTTAATTTTTATAATATCTTCATCTGACTCTATTTCAGCAGATTCATCCTTCTGTATTACCCCAAGATTTTTGAGGAAGGGAAGAATGTCTTCTTTTTTAGGTCTGTTCCAATTAAACCAGTAAAATTTATCCATATCAATAGTGAATGTGAATCTTACCCTTCTCCATTTATTGCTATATATCTCATCCCGTATTTTCCTTACAATTAAATCAAAAAATTCCTCTGTCTCCTTCCATATCCTGTATAAGCGAGCCGGGGACAGGTTCTGGGTGAAGAACCAAGATAGAATATTATTTGCATCATCTTTTATATCGTCTGGAACATTATCTGCATTTCCATCTTCCATAAAACATTCAAGTAATGTTTTCACTTCTGTTCTCCTTTGATTTTCTGCAATCCACTTTGCAATATTTAAAGCGTCTTCTTCAGGATTACCTGTTTGCTTAATACTTCTATCTTTTAAAATATTCTGGGTGGTTTTTTTCTTATACCTCTCTCCATTTTTCCAATCCTCAAAACTCTGGCTATAGAGTGTTCCGATCATCGTGCCATCAAGCCAGTTATCAAGACAAAAATTCAGAGAAATTAAAGCAACCCTATTGTTTTTATCTGCAACCTCGTCAATCCATATTGTATCTTGTCTGTTTGATAGCCATCGTTCAAGTCTTCCCCTTCTTCTATTTTCACAGATTTCACATCTCTCTGCCTTTTCATCTTTCGGTCTTATCCTGCAAATGGGACAAATATCTATTTTTGCATCTTTATTTTTCTCTTTTATCACATTAGCTAATCTATCAAATTCGGCCTCCAAATCAAAATTACTTTCAATATTTTCCTGCTCCTCTCCTTCTTCTTTTTTAATAAACAGAGTTGGGCTTATCTTTGGTATTTTTCTCTTTTCAGATGCAAATTTTAATTCCTCTGCAATAATGGTAAGCGTGCTGGATGCTTTACTCAATGTGAAGAACGACCAGAGTTCATTATCACTTTCCTTATAAATGATTTCTAAAGCCTCTTTTGCACATTCTTTTGCAAGATCTTTTGATTTGTCATTTAGATTGGGGAAGGTGAAATAAATCCCATTCGTATCTTCATAGATTGCATTACCCAAGGGTATCTCGTCCTCAAATTTATTTCTCAACTTTTCTTTGATATTCTCAATAATTCCTTCCCTCGCCTTGATCTCGGCAATCTTTTTTCCTCTGTTTATAAATTCTATCCCATCCCAGCAAATACCAAAAATTCTCCATTGTGGATTGTTAAGATTTATATTTACTCCACAAACTTTTGCCGCCAGAAGAGATTTAAACAGGGATGCAGTGGAATATGAATGATCCCAGAGGGTAACATCGTTTGATGGTATTCTTGTTTCCCCAAGGGCATGAGAGAAAGATGTTTTTAGAGTGTTCATTAAAGATTTTCTAAAGCAGGAAAGGTTTATTGTCCCTGAGATATAATCCTTAAACAACCCAATTAGAGTATCCTCTAAATCCTCAAATCTTTTCTGGAGGCATACAAGGTCTATCTTCTCTTTTTTATATCCAAATGGAGAGACTATCCAAGTGTCCGCTAAATACTGCTTCTTCCTTACAATACCCTTATCATCAGCAGAATCTTTTTGGTCACACCTTTTCAGAAGTCTTACAATGTTATCTATCTTCTTTTCATCTTTCTCATGGTGCTGTGTAATAAGATTGTAAATCATTGATTTTTCATTTCCAACGGTTATATCAAACTTGCTATCTTTTATAAATTTTATTAACTCATGTCTCAAAAATTTATCTATCTGGGCATGGATATCTTGTGCAGTTTTTTCTACAGATTTACTTTTAACAAAATCAGGATGCAATTTTCCGATATCGTGAAGCAATGCACCTATTTCTCCGGTCAATATTGCCTCTCTGTTCATTTCAATACAAATTCTTTCCACCTCCCCAAGCACGGTTGAAAACACATCTTCAAACTCTGGCAGTGCTTTTAACTGATGTTTCAAAGAGCTTTCCCATGCGCTTTTGAAGTCATTTTTCCTTTGCTCAAAACCTTTAATATCCATCTCAACATTTTTCCTTCTGAACTTCTCAGGTAATATCTCAAAGACTTTCTTTTTTTCCACTCTATCCCATAGATACCAGACGTCATAGAGGTCTCGTGGTCTTGTTCTCTGAAAGAGACTCCTTATTTTCTCTGACACAATCTCTTCAAGGGCGTATACCCTTATTTCAGCCTCCAGAGTATCGGAATACGGATGAATTATTCTTCTCACACTTAAAGGTAAATGTATCTTCTCGTTTTCTTCATTTGTTATATCTATCTTTATTTTTGTCCTGCTTTCTCCACGCTGCATAATCTGAAAATAAACACTGATCTCAAAGCCATTTTCGTTTTCCTGTGTTTCAATATCATCACTAAAGTTTATCCCGCTTTCCTCCCTCGCTATCGCAACTGCATTTTTTATCCTATTCGTCAGTTCATCATTCTCTACGCCTTCAAGTAAAGTAAAATCAAGGTCATCAGAGAATCTGTAATCGCCAATATATACTTTCCTTATACCAGTTCCACCTTTAAGCAGCAGTGGTAGAGATGATAATGCCTTCAATAGCCAGTTCTGTGCATAGTCTCTTTCAATGGTTGACACGAGAACGCCCTGTTCTCTTGCTTTTTCCATGATCTCATTTTGCGGGATCATTCAATCTTCCCCATAGTCTTCTCATCCAGATTTATAATCAATCTCCATTTTGCATTTTTTCTACCCTGTTTCGGCATTGTGGGGTCAAGGTAGAGATAATTTCTGGTTTTTACCTCAGGCAATTTAACATAGATACCCAGTGTTTCTGATAGATAACCGAGACGCCTGATAACGCCTGAATTTTCAATTCTCTTCGCATATTCTGAGAGTTTTTCCGTGTTATACTTCCCTCTCTTCAATGCCTTAGCCACTTCTATTATTCCACCGCAGTATTTCGGCTTATCCAGGCAGTCAACAATGGTTTTCTCTCTGTTTGTAATATAGACCTGACTCTCATCTATCCATTCCTTTTTCAAGCCAAAGAACTTTTTTTCTGCGATTCTGACGATCCGATACTCCACACCGAATATATTCAAATTCTGTTTCTTCTTTCTTGCAGTTGTTTGAATAAAGACTGTAGTGGGGATTTGCTCTGTCAGGCCGTAATGGTTCAGGGAACTCCAGTAGGCGATTGCATAGGGGTTGATAAGCATTGAGGCAATAAGAAACTCATGGAGGGTATATTTTCCCTTTTCTGCACCCAGAGGGATAATCATGTATTTTCCTTTCTCAATCCTTTCAATCCATCCTTGCTTTTCAAGGCGGGAGAGAATGACCTTTGTTACAGAATAATCGGATCCCAGGATATCCTGTGCATCCCTGAAGGTAAAGGTGCTCCCTTTTGATGCCAGTTTGTCAATCATATTGATTCTCATTTCTATGCACTATCCTTAACATTATTGTTTACTTTGGTGTATAGTATTGAGAAAATATCCCCTTTATCTTCAGGACGAATAACAACATTATCTTCTTTCAATTTCTCAATCACTCCAAAACCCGAGGTCTTCTTCGCAGAGAATCCATAGGTGTAGAACATAAGTTTCAGTGCTTCAGCAAGAAATCTAAGATCCTCTTCAACTTCTTCTTTTTTGAAATCTTTTCCTCCTGGATATGGGACGTAGAGAAGATAAAATTCTCCTTTTGCTCCTCTTTTCATAACTTCAAGTGATATGGGTGATTTACCTTTTACAGGTGTCCTGGTATCTCTTTTTAGCGGGGTTATTACATCCTTTTCCGGCTTCTCTTTAAAGAATGTCGGGAAAAAGTAAAGTCTGCCCTTTAAAGCATTCCCCTCTGATTCGTTTCCAAAAAGCCGCCGTATGATTTTCTCTTTATTCCCCTTATCCCATTCAACCATTCTTGAGGCAAATCTCAAATGCCCTTTCCATGTTGAAGGCCTCACCATCGGAAGACCAGTGAATTTATCTCTAACGATGGGGTTTTCAAAAATTCTGCCGTTAATAATGTGAAATTCCCCTTCATCCTTGCTTGTATAGGGCTTTTTGAGAGTGAAAGAGATTTTTATGAGGACAGAATTTTTCGGTAGATTTTTCAGATCTTCTGGTTTTGGGTAAAAGTTGTGGGTGCCTTTGGGTCCTTTTGGTTCTCTGTCATTTATCACATTATCCAATATTTCTTTTTTATTCTTAGCGATTTCTGTGTCTTTGTATGCTTTCGCTTTAGAAAGATAATAATCATGTATCATTCCAAACCCTCCAGAATCTCTTTCATTAGGGAATCCAAAATTTCATTCCCTGTTAAAAATTTCCAGTTATCCTCACCCCAAGCATCTCTTAATCGTCTTTTTATACCTTCAAAATCAATTATATCTGGATTTATAAAACCAAAAGTTCGTGGAGGGTTTTTAAAACTAAAAATCTTTTTGCTCTCGCCTATCTGACCAGCGAGCCATCTTGAAACCTTATCACTTGGATTGCCAGTTGAATGAGCTTTAGACTCATTTCTTCCTAATACCTTATTAAAAGAACTCTTGTCTCTACTCTGCCGAGCAAGATATCTTCCATTCACACACCAAAAGTTCTTTATGGATACCCATTTATATGCCTCTTGATTTATATATTTGGGTGTCATATCTTTCACGAATCTTTTAAGATCCTCTTTTTTATTAAATATTTTTAATTTAGTATCCAATTCAGACTCTACTATTTTAAATAAACCGAAATCCTGATGATAACGTTTATTTTCTCTATTTTTTTCTTCTGAAGGTTTAAGTACGGTTTTTCCTCCCAAAGCACCATATTGTGCTATAAAATACAAAGTCAGATCAAGAAGTGTCCATTCTTCGTCATATATCTGTTTAAAAGGTATAAACTCAAAAATTATTTCATCATTCTTTTCAATAGGTGTCGTCTTCAAGTTTCCATTTTTCTCAAGAACATGAAATATAAACTTCCTGCTCCAACCCGTGCACCCGAATAATTGGCATGCAGGACAAATCAGTTCGCCTAGGGCATTTTGAATAGATTTTCCTTCTCTTAACGCTTCTTTGAATTTCTCTTGATTCAACTTACATCCGTTATCAGAAGTCGGATCGCATGCACTCCCACCCAATCCTCTGATTAATGCTTCATACCACCACCTGAGAGAGCCTATAATCCCTGTCTCTCTCAACTCAGTATTTTTCCTTTCAGCATCACCTGTCCACAAAGGGGTTAGTGTTTTTATCCTAACCTTCATCTAAGCACCTACCAGATAATTTGTTATTTCATTTATTACACTCTCTATCTTATAAGGACTAATAATTTCAATAGATTCCAATACCCTGACCCTATGTTCTAACTCCTCTTTTTCTTCTTCCATTTTCTTCTTCAGTTCTTTGTCATCTGTGCTTTTTATCTCGTTTTCAAGTCCTTCAATTCTCTTTCTGTAATTTTCTATTCTCAATTTTACTTCCTCATCTAACACATGTTCGAAATCTACTATCGTTATTTTTTCTCCAGCCATTAATAAACTTCCCAGATCTTCGATTTTATCAAGGTTTAGCATGACTTTCCCATTTTTAGCTTCATAGTCTATGTGTGCAAAAAGCGGCAGTAATCGCTCTGTTGGCAAGATAACTGCATAGTAGTAATGCGGCTGATGCAAACCAGTTGCAGATCTCGGAAATGTGTATCTTTCTTTTAGTAACACTTCCAAGAAAGCTTTTAATCTATTCTCCCTTCCATAAGTCAACTTAGAGTTGTCTGAAGGTTCAGAAGGAAGGTAGTGGTATTTCTTTCCATTTTCTTCTTTTTCTTCCAGTTTTACTGGAGAGTTCTGAATAATTTCATTGGTTATTTCTTTATCTTCAAATTTTCCAATATTATCTGTTAAAATCCAGTTATTCTGACCAATGAAATCCGCCACTTCAACCTCAAAAGGAGATGGCATTTCTTTTTCTGTGGGATCAAATCTCCCGCCAAAATCTCTCGTGATTTCACAGTGTTTCAATGCAACTATTCCATCAGTTTTTATTGGAGCAAATCTTCTTCTTGCAGCCTCTCCTGGCATTTCTGCCATCATAAAGCCAAACAAATCATCATCAATGTAGAGAACTGGGTCGCCCTTCGATATAACAACTCTTCTCGGTCTTTCTAAAGGAGAAAGTTCAAATCCTTTCTCGCTTAGTCTTTGTTTTACGCAGTATTTAACACATCTCCCGGAGACATACGCTCTTGTTTCACCATCGGTTGTAAAGAACTTCTTAATTTCCGTAAGTGCTGCAACCGTTCCGTTTGCGTTTACATTCCCCTTTACTCTTGCCAGGATAGACATCAATACTCTCTTCATTTTTCTTCATCTCCTCCTTGAGTTTTTCTTCCACTTTGAATCTTCGCATTATAGAGGGTAGCTATAACAATAGCTTTTGCCTGCTTAAATTCGGTAACGTTCTCAAAGTATTGGAGATTAAATGGAATTTCTCCTACTTCTATACCACTTCTCTCAAATACGGTCATATTGCTTGCGATTGCATTAGTGAATTCATGCGGCAAATTTGCACTTCTTAAGTCCATCATAAATCTATCAAGCGTTCTCGTTTCTCCTCTATCAGCCTCTATCAGCTTATTGGCAACACTCCAAGCCCAGCCTCTAATCCTTTCTACATCCATGATATCACCTCCTCTAAATACTTGATAGGTGTTGTATCACTTAATTTTATCTTCAAATCCTCCAGGAATAGAATTGAATCCATGTCTAACTTTCTGTGACAGAATATATAATACAAGAGCCTATTAATATGCGTATGGGCAATTTCAGATTTATTTTTCTTTAAATTGTTATCTATGTTCCAGTTTTCCACAAGAAATGACGATATCAATGCTTTAATTTTGGAAATCCCATAGGATGTATATCTCTCATTTCCATGATACAACTTAAAGAACACTTCATTAAGATTCGGTATCATATAGTGAGAAAAAAATTTCTTTCCTCCACCGACCCCTTCAATCGTAAAGAGTTCTACATGATAAGCAGGAATTTTATCCCCTCTAAACATTTCTTGGAGAACCTTGTCGAGGAGATAAAATATGTATTCAAATGGTCCAGTTTGTCTTCTGAATCTTCTAAGTTCTTCCGTTGTCTTTTTTCCTTGGAGTACACTACTTATCTTTAATATATCCACACTATAGAAATCAGGAACATAACTTTTAAGGATTTCTTTTATTTCAATCCCCTCTTCAGGCACATACAAACCGTAAAGCCTCTGTCCGCATCTGCCACAAATTGAATCAGCCAATTTATTGAAAAGTTCTATTTTTGTATCCAACGTGTATATTTCTTTGGGCTCGCAAATGTAGTAATTTGGTATTTCGCTTGAAGCTACGCTTGTTGGAAATATAGGGGTTGGCAGGTCGGCAGACTCTAATTTGTCTTTTAACTGCGAAATTATTATGTCTATAACGATATCTTGGAATTTCTCTTCAAATTTTTCTTTCTTTTCTTTCAAAAGACGGTATAATTTTGCCCTGTCTTCCGATGAGATTTGTTTTGAAACATTCGCTATTATTGATTGCCCTATGGATGCTGTTAAAATTGGATTCCTTAGTCTGAGACCACTAATAGATATTTTATCAACTTGATTACTGTTTAGCTGGTCAAATAGCTTGGAGGAGAAAATTCTTTTATCTTCATCTGATAAATCCTCTTGGTTTTGCAAATCTTCTGAGGAGTTTAGGTTTATTTTAAGGAGTCTATTTCCCTTTTTTATTTCCAGTAAATATGCATTTTCATTTTTTGTAAGCACATAAGTCTTTTTGCTTCCTTTATCTTTGAATCCCACTTTAAACCCTACACTAATGTTATCAAAATCAATTAATTTTTCGATGATACGACTTAACTCCTTACTTCCTTTCATTTTTTACATCTCTTTTCACAGCCGCCGAGCCGAATTTCGGACAACGTTCTGCGGACATGCGAAGTTCGGCTTTGCCGAATTTGGGCGTAGCGAAGCGTAGCCGTATGCCCGCTGTTATCGGAAGTCGCTTTATTTCTTATATTTTTCATAATAGTTACTCCTCAATAGAGATTTAATATCATTTAAGTCTTCTTCGGTATTGATTTGAAATCCTTTCCATTCTCCCTCAGTATCGTATGTATAAACAATAAAATATTTTCTTCTTGGTCCCAAATAAGCAAATACCCTCCCAGATACTTTTATAGAGATATCATATTTTGTTGGTTCCATTAAGATATTTTCTTTATCCCAATTCTTAATTTCTTCAAGTAAGTCTTCTACAGTCTTTCTAACTTTTTTATCGGTAATATAATCCAACCTCTGTTTAAGGGTATACACCTCTATTGGCTGTGGGCGAGAGGGAATCGTCACTTCCTTAAATATAGGTATAATTTCCCGGGAATTATCTTCAAATACTATACATTGAAATGTGAACAAGGAAATCGGAATATCTATCCATTTACATCTATTTAAAAGTGAAACAGAAAAGCTTGGTGCAACTAAAAACAATCTTGGTCTTTGTGTAGGATCTATAGAAATGCTTTTCGTTCTATAAGCTCGTGTTAATCCTTCTATGTTTCTTGTGGTATAATCATAATAATCTATACCCTGAACTAACATGCTATCGTCTTCCACAACCTTTAACTCTGCTACAACTAGTGCTTTGCCAGAATCAACAAATAACACATCAAGTGGACCTCTATCAGTTCTTTTTTGATGATCAACATATTTTAGACCTTGTTCTATATATTCCGGATATTTTCTGACAAGTTCCTCTAAATCCTTTTCTTGAACTTCTACGATTTTATATTTTTTCATCAGTTCCACCTACATTTATAATTGGTGATTTCCGATAACTCTGGTATATCTCCAATGCATATATCACCCCCATTTTATATCCGCAATATTGCGTATATACATCCCTCTGGATGAAACTCCTATCTCCTTGATTTTCCGTCCTTTCATCCTTTTGCGCCCCCTCCATTCTCTTTCTCAAACAACCTATCCAAAGGACTTTTTATCTTCTCTATATCCTTATTACTCACACGCGTATACCCTAAACCCTCCCGAGCTCCCGAATATACCTTAACTCAATCTCTCTTAAACGCCTACTCCTCGCTTAAAATCACAACCGAACGTGAATACCATTCTCCTTCAGATAGCGTTTGACATCCTGAACTGAGTATTCCTTATAGTGGAATATGGATGCCGCGAGTGCAGCGGAAGCGTCAGTATAAGTGAAG
>Ga0190315_1000955_pt1 | contig 12535 bp, 10 predicted proteins | sample 48701101_MG_FD_161673 | JGI IMG/M metagenome (GOLD analysis project Ga0190315, IMG submission 161673) | Hydrothermal vent sediment bacterial communities from Southern Trench, Guaymas Basin, Mexico - 4870-11-0-1_MG | ecosystem: Environmental > Aquatic > Marine > Hydrothermal vents > Sediment ...
TCCGCCATCTGGCGTTGTAAGACGATTTATGCACCGCAGAAGTATCGTTTTCCCAGTGCCGCTGAGTCCGAGTATCGCCACAAACTCACCCTCGCCAACACTGAAATTTATGTCTCGCAAGAGCAGCTTCCCGCCAGGGAGCCTCTTTCTGAGGTGATCTACCGTTAACATGTAACTCCAGTCCCTTGTTTCAGATATATCCAAGCGACCTTCCGATTCCCCGCACGTATTCGTACGTGCTGTCATCGATCGCCACATACCGCTCGTTCTTCTCCCATTTGCTCTCAAACGCCTTCATCGCCTCCGGATCCTTCTCTGGCATATCAACAAACGCCTGCTGGATCCGCTTCTTGAGTGAAGGATCAAGATCGCCCCTCACTGCGATAGGCGACTTCGGGATCGGGTCAGATGTCCAGATCACGATGAGATCGTCCGGGGTTGCCGCACCGCTCTCGATTAAGCGGTTGTACCCGATGTCATACATCGCACCTGCGTCCACGTTCTTCGATTTCACGGCAAGCCCTGATGCGTCATGCCCGCCTGCAAACATGCACGTCTTAAAGTCGGTATCAGGATCGACCCCCATCGAGAGGAGATATCCCCTCGGGATCAGGTTTCCTGATGTTGATGCGGGATCAACGAATGAAAACGTGATCTCACTTGCGTTAGCAAGCAGGTCCTCGATGCAGGTTATACCAGAATCTGGATGCGTGACGATGCAACTGTGATACGTTGCGACATCTCCTGTCTCTGTGCCGCCAGTGATGATCGCTTCTGCATCAGCACGCTCTGCTGCCAGGACATAGGAGAATGGACCAAAGAATGCGACATCGATCTTGTCTGCACGCATAGCCTCAATAACCGACGTATAGTCAGTAGCTGTGAATGTCTCGATCTTCATTCCGAGTTCGGTTTCCAGATACTCCTGCACCGGACCGAACTTCTTCAACATCTCGATCTGATCCTCTGTCGGGATGAGCCCGATTCTAAGTGTCCCTATTGTCTCTTCTTCGGATGACTTCGAATCGAGACACCCTGATATGAATATGCCCGCTGTGATCAGCATGATAAGCGCCATGCTGATTCCAAATCTCTTTACCAAAGTTCTGTTCATTTAACCCTCCTTTTCTGCTATAAAATCAACAACCAGTTCCTGCTCGCCGCTGGGAAGCACACGGTATATCCGCAAAGTTCCGTCATCAATCTCTATCAGGTTGTAGCACTGCGTCGTCCTTGCCTTGATCTTGTTTGAACATGCGGTTCCTGCATTTACCACAAACATATCATTCAGCCGCCAGACATACGGCACATGTCTGTGCCCGCAGAGCACAAGATCAACATCACACCTGTCGAGCAGTTCAAGCACATCACCTGAATCCACAGGAATCTGTTCCTCCCTGCCGGTCATCGGAACCGGGATCAGGTGATGGTGGAGTGCGAAGACCTTGAGATCAGATGTTTCAAAGTTCTCCGCAATCCAGCCATACTTCTCCCTACCGATGTGCCCATCATCGATGTCAGGTTGGGACGAATCCACGCCGACAACCGTGACATCACTATAGGAAAGAGACGATGATCGTGCTCCAAAGAAATCCTCGAAGAGCAGATACCCGACGTTTCTCGAGTCATGGTTCCCTGGAACGATCACCTTACTTTCGCAATCGATCCTGTCAATCCACTCTTTTGCACTCGAAAACTCCGGGTAAGAGCCGTTCTGGGTCAGATCCCCTGTCACGACCACGATATCAGGAGCGATCTCGTTTGTACTCTGTACCACAGATTCGGCAACACCAGAAAGAAAGTGGGCGCCTGATACGTGGATATCCGAAAGATGCACGATCCGCGTCATGCAATCACGTCCACTCTTTACTCTCACACTCATTCTCACTCCGAGACCGGTATGAAGTGCACCTCTGAAACGATCGCCTGCCCTTCCTCTGAGAGCACAAAATCAATGAACGCCTGCTCATCCGCGTCCGGAGCCCCGTCTGTGATCATCCATAGCGTCCTTGAGATCGCATAATCTCCGCTTCGGATATTCTCGATTGTGGGCTCGGTGCCATCGAGGCTAACCGCCCTGATATCGAAGTTGACATACCCAAGAGACAGAAATCCTATAGCATCTTTATTTCCGGCAACGGTCGTCCGCGTCTTGCCATTTGAGTCCTGGATGATCGCATTGGCAGTGATCTCCTCTTTGGTGGGTGCAAGAACCACCTGCTCGAAGCAATCCCTTGTCCCCGAACCTTCCTCCCTTGAGACCACCATGATCTCTGCGTCCTCGCCGCCTACATCCTTCCAGTTCGTGATCTCACCTGTGTAGATGCCCTGGAGCTGTTCTATCGTGAGATCGCTGATCTCGTTATCCGGATGGACAATAACTGCAACACCGTCCTTTGCGATGGCATGAGTCACAAGATCCGGGTACGACTCCTTCTCAGAGTCTTTCAGGTCACGGGATGCGTCTCCGATGTTCACTGTGCCGTCGGCAACGGACTTTATCCCGTGCGATGATCCGCCTCCAGATACATAGATCTGGCTGCCTGGATGTGCCTCCATGTACACGCGGGCACACTCCTCTGCTATCGGGAGAACTGTTGTCGATCCTGCGATATGCAGTTTCATGGATTGTTCCGGGGCGCTGGTGTCCTTGTTGTCGATACAACCTGATCCAAGCAGTGATGCCGTGATTACTGCGATCAGGAGCGTTGCCATGATTGTATGTGGCAAAATTCGTTGTGTTATGCATGGTTTTTCCATTGGGGTATCACCACGATGATATGCGCAACTGATGTATATATAGTTTTTCCCAATAACTACGTAGATATTATATACCAATAATGATTACGCTGTGTACTATATACTCTGTGGTTCGCGGGATCTGGCTGGAACCAATGCCCTGCCAGATCAGCTAGGTATCTAACTCACCACAGGTTCCAGAGTTGCAGAGGGGGTTGTCCGGACTCTAATCCGTTTCTGGCAGTTTTTATGCCTACGGCGCCGCTCGCTATGCTTATAGTCACGAATGATAAGGTTGCGAATGGACAATCCCGGATATCTTCCCTGGAGCCGTTGAGCAGGGGCTGATAGCAAGGGATATCTCATGGATAACAGCGTTCAAGATAGGGGTCTTTGTTGCCGTTCTTGCCGTGCTGGCAGGCGCGCGGCGGGGACAAAATGAGTGACCACCTGATTGAATTCAAAAATATGCGCTGGGAGTGCCCCGCGCCAGGAGTCCGGCACAAAGCGTACGTCCGGGGCAGTCAGATAATTCGGCTGGTGGAATTTTCAGAGGATTTCACTGAACCGGACTGGTGCACCAGAGGGCACATCGGGTACGTTCTGGATGGGCAAATCTCTATTGATTTCAACAGCGAAGCGATCGACTTCAATGCGGGAGATGGGATGTTCATTCCCGAAGGAGAAGAGAGCAGGCACATTGGCAGGGTCGCCGGAGGCGAGAAGGCATTGGTAATTCCGTTTGAAGAGGCGTGAGTGCGTGGTTTGGGGCTCGCGCTCATCTAATCCATCGGTTTCATCGGCTCGACACCACTCGAGATCCCAATCAGCTGATTCCTTCCAGGCAGTCGGTCATGAATATGCAGGTGAGGCATAGGGATTGCAGGTCATCATGCCACTCCGATACGTACTGCTTGTCATACGTCCCAGCGCATGCACCGGTCGAGGTTTTATCGCTGTTCATAGCAAGAATAACTTAGTCACAGATGTATAAATAACCGTCTGACCACAGGGATTGTAGAATTATGGCGGTGCCCCAAGCTAACAAATGAAGAAGAGAGCGAAGTAGTGGCGCGTATGTCAAGCGAAATATAGGCGGAATGTGTCAAGCGAAAATACAGACTGAATGTGTCAGGCGAAATACAGACTGAATGCTCGCCAGATAGCGATGGCTAAGGAACTCAGAGTACATCCCAGGAAGTTAGGGGGCATGGCTCCCAACAAGTCCGAGCAATGGAAGGGACCGCCTGGAGAGTTCATCGAGGAATGCTACCACAAGCGGTTCGGGGGCAAGGATCCTGAGATCTGCAAACCGGAGGGTAAGAGCGCAGGAAAGAAACGGAAATTATTTGACTGAAGGCGGACGTGAGCGTATCCTCTGGTAAAGCCGAGTAAATGAAACCACAGAACAGTCAAAACCAGAAAAAATTAGGTTGTGCCTTCATTGACAGTTAACCCGACAGGCACCGCCATCCACACCTTGACCTGCCATCAAAGATTCCTGACGAGCAACACACACCATTACCCCAACCACCTATCATTCCCAAACCACTTATGCCATCCCCCTCCGCCATCTCCAGTTGAAATCAAGGGCATGGGTCAGGTCAGGTGTGTGGTGAGCCGCGAGATCAGGGAGACCCACGCCACCACATCTCCAGTTGAAATCAAGGGCATGGGTCTGGGGCGCAAACATGAGCCAGAAGTCGAGACGTCGGCAGGCGTATGGGATGCACCTGCGGTAACTTTAAGTCCAAAGAGTGGGACGTTCTTTATAAATCTGATCGATCAGCAAAGTATTGAAGAGCCAGGACAATGAAAGAAAAGACACTCTGGATGGGTCTTGCAATAGCATCGCTTGCACTATTCCTGGTTCCGTATACGGTCTCCATGTTTGCAGGACAGCACACCTTCTATAATGTATGCGATATGGAATCGAAGTGTTCAAAGTGTCATGAGGATGTCCGAAGTCAACTGGATGAATGCCAGACCGTGAACGCTCATAAAAACGCGGCGAACAATAAAAATTACACGACATACATGAGTGTTGGGGGAATTTCGTACGATAAAAACGCTCATGAAAATTACAACGGAATCTCCGGATATTATTCAGTGATATACACGATGGATAGTGATGTCGCATATTTCCTGAACGGCAGCAGATGGGAAAAGACAGTATGGGATGGTTCTTCTTTTATCTCCACAGGCGAATTCAAACTGATCAGCCTCGACACCAATACTGACGGTTCCATCGATACCGATGAACTGTGCAGTTTCTGCCACAATACCACGCTCTTTGGACTGTCAGGCACCCACACCAGGCGAACGGTGCGGGTCTGCGATGATGATCGCTGTCATGGAAATCAGAATCATGCCTATAATGATCCGGATCTCTTTGGAGAGGATTCAGGCGCTACTCATGTTGGTTTGAACCTCAGCAGGTCCGTTCATGCCGCATTCTATCTCAGCGCATCCAACGAATCATCGCCTTATGCCGCTGGAGAGCCGTTTGGTTATGCCGCAGGGAATGTGCACGGTTCGTACATATCAAAGGGATACTGGCCATGCATGGGCTGTCATTCCGGGGCAGGGACGAACATCACCTTCGGACAGGGAGTGCATTACGGACATGGCTATGAAGGGGAGCCGACCCGATATCGATAGCAGGAGGTAGATTCATGATCAAACGTTCATGCACACCGCGATTTGTAGGCACCCGGACATTCAATCCAACGGAGAGGGTCGTGATCAAACGTTCCTGTACTCTGGTGTTCAATACCCTCGTACTGATCGCGTGCGTGGTTGTGTGCATGATCACGTACGTGATCGCATGCGGATATGCGGGCGCATCTCTGCCTGCACTGAACCATTCTGGCGATTACACGGTGGTTTTGACTTATGGACAGACACCGTACCAGCTCGGATACCGCACAAATACATCGACCGGATGGGACTGGTGGGATGGAAGCGGGGGGAACCGGCAGAAGAATATTGTGCTGGTAAATGTATTCAGGAAGGTTATCGAAGACGGCAAGCCCTCACCGAAGCCTGTCAGCGGGCTATCTATCAATGTCACCATCACATATCCCACCTACAATTACACAACAGGTTTCTCCACGAACCGCACCACCGCAATCGCTCTTGAAGAGGATGAGAAGCATCATTGCTACTGCGGGACATTCTACTATCCGAATGATGCGTACACAGGCGCATATCACATCGATTTCAGGAATGTGATCGATTCAATCGAGATATCCTTTGACACAAACTTCACAACAACGCTCTGGGGCTGTCAGGCAAGGGGATGCCACGATGCATGGAACACATGGGATATGCAGGAGCTATCCGAACGATTCCCAACGACCACAATACATCCGAACAGGATCCTATCAGGATCGCTTGCGAGTGACTGCCAGAGTATGTGCCACAGCCCTTATGCTTCCCAGTTCCTCACAGCAACTCCTGTGCATCTGCATGAGATACAATTCGGTCATGAAGGAGGGTTCATCTGCGGTAAGGAAGGTGCGGTAACGATATTTGAAGTCGATGACGAATGCGGCAGAGCCATCCTGACGATGAACACATCCAAACCAGGGCACCCAGGATCAGATCTGGTCAGACCAAGAGTTCAGACACCGCTTGTCAATCCATCCCATGTATTCATCGCAAACTGCACCGACTGCCATACGAGCTTTACCCATGATGAAGTGGGAAGTGCAAGATACAAGATCGCAGATCCCAATTACCTCAATGGAACAGCTATCCCCAACACCGGTGTCCATTCAAGCGTGAAGTGCGAACTCTGTCATGGGCACTTGAGTTATCCATCGATCCCCTCTGATCAATATTCATTGACCGGCATGCTTGGCGACTATGCTCCGATGTTTACCTCGTATCAGCGAAGAGAGGATTCCTTCATCATCAATGTGAGCGATGACCGGGACATCAATGTAACGGTGGTCGGGGATGATCCTGCATACAATCTGACGATCTCCCTGATCGGTCCAATCGATGGCACCACCCTTCAGGATCTGAACACAAGCGACAACTGGCGCGGCACCTACTATGTTCCAGGCGTGAACGGGAGCGCATCATTTGCCACTGGATCAGAGATATATCGCCCACAGAATGCCACACGCGCAAAATATACCGTACTCGAAGACGATCCACAGGAAGGGACATGGGTAGCAAGAATATTCGGCTGGTCGGAAGGGATGATCAATTATACAATCACATCCAGTCATCCGATCGCACATAAGCCGGTCATCCATATTCCGTGGAACTGCAGCGAATGTCATAACCGGAATCCTCCGCCTGACTGCGATGGCGCACGCACCGAGATACCGATACCGAACTGGGATGAGCGTGGAATCGCTTATGCACATGCCGATATGGGTGGCGGTGGCGGCAGTGGCGGGTATGATGTGCCGTGCAGATCGTGCCACAACGCACTCCATGAGGTTGCGATCCTGAACTGCACCGATTGCCACACACTGATCTCTGGCGGACACGCCGGAATTCCGGGTCATATCCGGAAGAACTGCACGACATGTCATTTCGAGCCTCATTATGAGCCATGGAACGTCACATCGTCGACCACCGTGGAACAGACGAATCGCAGTTTTGATATCCCAAGGGGGGGAATATGCGGATTCGTCGATACGATCCCGATGTACGCCAGATGGCTCACATTCAATCTGACCGGATATGGCGAAGAACTCGAACTGGTCGTTGTCAGCCCAGGCGCGGTCGCAGAGGCGGGTGTGAACATCACTGAGTATGCCGCAGAACACGGATACGGGAGTTGCTTCACCCTCAATATGAGTGACGAGATCGGGTCTCTACGGTTCGACGGGGGGAAGGTTCTTTGCGACCGGAACAATGATACTCACAAGTTTGTGAGTGTGGAGAACCCGGAACCCGGGGATTGGTATATCTACACGATCAGGATCGATCCAGGTTCCATTCTGGCACCATCGGGTCCGGGTGCGGGGCTCTCGACCACGTACAGCTCCGGTTTCTACGCCGGATGTGTCAAGTGCCACGATTCAACGCTGCCTGTGACTCCACCGATCCTGCCACCGGACTTCGTTGTTTCTGACTTCAGCGACGGCATCCACGCAGAGGCGAACGGCGGGGATGGTGATATCAATCGGTCGTGCTGGGCATGCCACGGGGATGGTGGTGAGCCGTCCGGTCACCCCAGAAAAAATGTCAAGAAGATGAACTGCAGCAACAATGACTGTCACACCTTCGATCAATCAAAATACAGAGAACCGATGATATACGAGCATTTCAAGGATGCTGACAGACTCGATAACCGGGGAAACATCACCACCTCGAATATCAGCACCACGGTTGGGTGTGACGCATGCCATATCAACAGCATAATCGATACCGATGATCCGGTTACAAGCAGGACATACAGGGTATCCCATTACGGCTTGACCCGTGACCTGATGGCATATTCGGATAATATCCGAACGAACTGCACCTACTGCCATGAGGATGAGGAGAATTCAGAGGACTGGGGAGATGCGATCGATCCGATGGACGAGGAATCGACGATGATCGACGATGATGAGGAGGCAACCATGCATGCAGGCGATCTCTGGGAACTCAGGAATGGCTATATATTCAAGGTTGTATCTGTCGATCTTGCTGGGGACAATGCACGTGTGCAACTGAGCAGAGAGGGAGAGGTACTTGAAGAGCAGGTTGTGAGCAGGAACATCCCGTTTGAGTATGAGAAGACGATCACAGAGGATGGTAGAACTTATGACCAGACCATCGTTCTCTTGAATCTGACAGGCGTCATGAGGGGTGTGGATGGTGTGGTTGCAACGTTCGAGGGAAGAACGATCAAACGAATTCATCAGGAGACCACGAATGCCGCATGTTATGCCTGCCACATGGAAGGATATGCAAGAAACAGTCGATACAACATCATAGATCGGAGAGGGGATGTGACATATTATACAAAGGTGATTGTCGATTTCGAGTATGCGGGTAACCAGTCAAAGACGCTTTCGTCAGGTGATGACTGGAATCTCGGAGATGGATTCGTTCTCACAACAACAGCGATCGATATAGATGGGGATCTTGCCAGACTCGAACTGAGGCGGAATGATGCCACTGTTGAGGAATATGCGGTGCACACCGGTGATGTCTTCGAATACGAGACTGACATCTCTCCATTTACCGATGTATGCATATTCAGAGCGAACGTGTCAGGGATATTCAGGTCTTATGGCGATGATCTGGTTGTGCTCAGGGATGTTCGGCTGATATCGCCTGAGATCCAGAGTGTGGATGTTGAGGATGATATCAGGGTGGATGATTACAACGTATCATGGATCGATGTCGGCGAGGATTTCGGAGGGAAGGAGCCGGATACGTTCCACGTGCCTCCGCTCATCAACGGCAGGGGCATAGCGTTTGCTGACTGCGTCCACTGTCATGACATCAGCAGCGGCATGGATATAAAATGCGTCGACGCGATCGATTCGCAACTGGGCGCACACGCCCGCCTCAACTGGTATGCGGAGAACGAGACCGCATTATCGGATCCGATCGACAGAGCTTGCTGGGCATGTCACGGAATCGGAACAGAGCCATCGGTTCATCCGGACAAGAAGCCAAAGGATTGTGCGGGCTGTCATGTGCGTGAGATACTCTTCGATGCAACCGATCTGAGCGATGTGCCGCACGGAATGGTTGAGAACTGCACCACCTGTCATGGAGGGTCGGAGCATGATCCGCATGTGATCACCGCGTTTGGAGCAATTCCACGCATCGCCGGTATCGAGGTATCACCGCAGATCTGCTATCCGGGAGAGACTGTCCGGTTGAGCGCAATCGCTGCTTCCGGATGGGAACTGAAGGTGAAGAGGGCGGAGTACTTCATCGATTCCATGGGTGCGGATGGAACAGGGACACCGATGGAGCCGGTCGATGGTGCGTTCGACAGCAATACCGAGGAGATCGAAGCATCGATCGATACCTCGAAATTATCGGTCGGCAACCACACGATCTATGTGCATGCCATGGAATCGAAGGATACATGGGGCAGGGTGGCATCGGTCGCACTGGAGGTGGAGGTGAAGCAAGGCTGGATACCCGGTGCACTCTCACTCAGGACCGTCCTGCCCTTTATCTCGATGTACTGGTATGCAATCATCATAGCGGTACTCGTATCACTGTACGTGGTCAAAAAATTCTTCGCATCGTATAAAGAATCATGATTGAGATTATTGATGATGCCCAGCCAAATCCTGGCATCGCCATATCCCTCACAGATTCTATATTCCGCTGAACCTCTCTTGCTCTTATGTTAATCTCTCTTCGAGCCGTCCGGTTCTCCTCCTCCCCTCCAACAGACACCGGCTTTACAGTCTCGCGTGGGTTGGGGGTCTGCACGACCTCTGCCAAATCCGATGCCCGTGTGGATGCTGCCAACACCGTAACCGGCATCGTCACATCGTAATTTCCGGTGTAGTTCACGGTTTTTTCATCACAAACCATCTCTTCAAACGTAATGAGAGGTTTTTCTATCTGCACATCCGGTGAATCTATCCGTATTGTGTAACTGATCTGTTCGGTTTCATGCGATCTCATAAGAGTGGTGAGATTCATTTTTCCGCTCACATAACTGGCGTTCTCAGGTATCCGGTCGATCAATCTGATCGATGCCGGCAGATCGCCCGTATTTGTGATGACTATCGTGACATTGACGGTCTCGCCAATCTCTGCATGTTCCTCTTCGATCGTCTTTACAACATTCATGAATGCCCCGTGCACATCGACCGCCGGACTGTCGCTGTACGCTTCATACTGCTTGCCATACCTGTTCCATGACGCGCTGACCTCCGGAAGCGTGAAACTACCTGGTTTTCCTGCAATCAAGTGATACTGGTAGTTAATCTCTCCTTTTGGGGGGATATCAAATGTCTGGTTCAAACCATAATCGGTTACATTGAACTGTTCAGGTACCTCATCGCTCAAGGTAATCGACCTGATGGCATAATTCTGAATGTTTCGCACACTGATGCTCACATAAACCGTTCCCCCACAGCAGACATCAGGAGTGGCAAACTTTCTTATAATAAGTGGCGGTTTCAACTCAACCGTTCTCGATTCTACTTCATAATACGGCGTTCCGTATTCGTCCCTTCCTGTCGCCTCGACACGAATCGTTCCATCTGCTGGCGGCATCGAGAACCTCATCTTTACCGTTCGTAATCTCGAATCGTCGGGTCTGATCGTGCCGATGTAGCGAAGTTGATCTCCGTCGGTCAGATTCAATCCATCGAGGCTGACATTCAGGCGCACATTATAGATCTCTCCATCACCCTCGTTATCGATCGTGATCTCTGCGGTTATCTCATCACCATACAGATATTCGTCTTCATCGGTTGAGATATCGATTGCGATATCAGGTTCTTCCCTTTCCGCAACCCAGGAGGTGATCTCCGCTGCAGGAGCCCATTCCCATCTGCCTATGGACTCCAGATCATCCTTATCGGTTGCATCCTCGCATTTCAGTCTGATCTCGTCGTTGTCCCACACTTCACCTACCGTGAGCACGATTGTTGCAACCACCTCTCCTGTTTCTTCCTCGTTATCTATAATTTCGAGCATGACCGATCCTTCGCCATCGAAATCGGTGAGCTTGATTGTGAATGAGCCGGCAGAGAATTCAGGTTCGTCCCAGTCGATTGTGTGTGTGTCTTCATCCGTCCATGTCACATCATTACATGTTGCGATTGGTACTGCGGCAAGCAGGATCAGGCACAGAAAGATCGATTGTTTCTTCATCATTCAACTGACATCTGGTTTTCTGCGCATAAACGTTGTTGTGGGTTGTACATCCCTCAATCCGTACATGCTAACATTCTGTTATCTGATTGGTAATCACAGCAAATATTCAAAAGACTAAGTGGAAGGGGTCAATACATCGTTAACCATTTCATTTGGCAAAGAAAGGGTCAATACATCGTTAACTCTTTTGATGTTGCAATCCGTTGAACGCATCCTCTGTGATGCGTTATGGATATTGACGAACAAGAACGAATCGATACAGTAAATCGGTACATAAGAGGAGATAAATTAGTAGATATCTGCAGAGATGTGAATAAATCAAAGGTATGGCTCATCAAGTGGGCAAATCGGTTCAAAACCGGTGAAGAGGAGTGGTATAAATCCAAGTCAAGAGCACCTAAACAACATGGAAGAAAGACGGACGAAGAGATTGAAAGAGTGATCGTGAACATCAGAAAAGCTTTGATGGAAGGTAACGAGCACGAATCAAAGTATCTTGGCGTGGGCGCTGATGCGATCCAGTACAGGATGGATCAACTTGGTTTTTCAGAGGATGAGACACCTTCGGCATCAACGATAAAGCGGATCGTGAAAAAACATGGCCTGAAAGTGAATAAACGAAAGCGATATAAACGCGTCAAATCCAAGAAACGGTACACACTCCTGAATCCCACGCAAATCGGTGAGGTGCATCAGATGGACTTTGTTGGTCCACGGGTAACTACTCACCCCCACCGCAAAATTCATTATTAATGAGATTATATTCTATATTGCAATGGTTGCAAATAAAATATTTCGTTTGATGGATGGAGAACGCAATGCACACACCAAACCGTGATGAAATCCATGCTGCTTATCAGCAAGGGGAAGGAGCAATCGTTCAACTAATTAATCAGCTTATTCAAGAATTACAAACCATGCAGGATCAGCTGCAAGCCCTGCAAGATCAGCTGAACAAGAACAGCAAAAACAGCAGCAA
>Ga0190315_1000957_pt1 | contig 12520 bp, 15 predicted proteins | sample 48701101_MG_FD_161673 | JGI IMG/M metagenome (GOLD analysis project Ga0190315, IMG submission 161673) | Hydrothermal vent sediment bacterial communities from Southern Trench, Guaymas Basin, Mexico - 4870-11-0-1_MG | ecosystem: Environmental > Aquatic > Marine > Hydrothermal vents > Sediment ...
TTTTGATGAAATTCAAATTTTTTCTATTGCAAGTCCGCCTTACCAGGAAAATTCATATACAGGTGGCAGTGATGTTTATGCCACTCAGAAAAGACTCAGAATCTGGAGAGGAACAGAACTTTTATTCCATCCACGAGAAGAGGGTTTTATTACAGAAGGTGGAGGAGCTGAAGCAGGGAGTTATAACTATGGTTGGGGTGGTGGTGATAATGAGCTGCCTATGGTTCCTGCTGGAGAGGAAGAAAATATTTTTGTGTTCCCAGAGCCTCTCGTATTTAAACGGGGTGAGGAAATGGCAATAGAAGTAAAGCTTGATATAGATACAGATGCAAAAGTGCCTGCTGGAAGGCTTATATGTAGTCTAATAGGAAAAGTGGTAAAGGCTGAGTAAAAGTGAAAAGGGAGGAAAATTAAAAATGATTCGGTATAAAACAATAAAACTAGATATTCCAGCTAATGGAAGTAATAAAGAGACGATTTTAACTGTTACAGATGGGAAGAAGGTGCAACTGAAAGGTTTTGGTAGAACATCAGAATTTAGCTGTTTAAGTTTTATAGAGATTGAAGCAGATAGAGTTGTAGAATGCCCTTGTGAGTTTGCTGTTAATCAAGGGAATTTTATCCCGCTTGATATTGTTGTAGAGGGCCCTAAAGCAATACAAGCAGGTGGGGAAGACACAGGCGGAATAGATCACACTATTCAGTTGACTTTAGCATATGAGGAGTAAAGGATGAGGATAGCAACTTTCTTTATTGATATGCCGCAGAATACAAGAAAGACTGTTTATCTTAAGCATGATGAAAAAGAAACTTTAGGGTGGCTTTGGTGTCCAGCTTCAGTGAGTATAAAAGCAGAAGTATATCCTACGCTATGGTCTGAAGCTAAAAGAGGGTATATGATTGACCGCAAGAATAGACTATTACCGATTTTTGGTAAAAGTAAACGAGGGGTAAGGATAATAATAGAAACTGATACTAACCCAGCTTGGGATTATGCATTTGCTATATTTTACACAGATGAAGAAATCAAAGAATATGTAGAAAAAGAAATTAGATTACATGTCAGACCAGTAGATATTTATGATGAAGATTTATCTATTCCTGGAAAGAAGAATATATATACACACAAAGAAAGTAGAAAGATATATCTTATTGGGTTACTACAACAATTAGGCGGGCTGGAAGATACACGATATAAGTTATATAAGAATGAGGATGAGATAGCAGATTATCCTTATTATCCGTTCATAGGGCTGCAAATGTTAAACTTCCTTACAATAGGGACCTGGATAGAAAAAGGAGAAAGTTTAACGCTTGAAGTGATTAAAGCAGCATCAGAAAGTTATGCGAGGATGCATTTAGTGTGCGCATTAAAAGAAGTTGATATATCAGAGATACCTTTCTTGAATAAAATAAGCCCTGTAAGACCAATACCGCCTGTAGATGAAGATAGTGATTTGATAGAAATTTCTGCCCCTCAACCAGTCTTACCGCCACAAGCTCCTACTGGTTACCCGCCATATCCACAGACTCCAGATGAAGTAAGAAATATCTTTAAACCACATCCGCCGATTGTTGATCCTGACTTAAGCATTACACAGAAATCAAAAGAAACATTAGGGACAGTCACAGTTGCAAGGGATGATGAAACTAAGGTTGTTCAGACTATGCCATCGCCATATGGAGGAGTGAGGCCGACTGCTGACCCACGAGGAAGACAGAGGACTACAAATGTAGATATAAATTACTCATCAGGGAAGTTAGAAGTTACAGATACAGGCAGTTATACAATTGCTTCAGGGCTAGTTAGTAAAAAAATTTCAATTTATGCAAAAGCAGGAAACTGGCAGATAAAGATTCTTACATTATATGCACAACTATCAGGGCTAAAGATAGATGATATGCCAATTATTTATGTGGATGAAGGCCAGTCTTTTGAAGAGGAAATAGAGGCAGTGCAGATAGATGTTACATGCACAAATGCAAGCGAATCTGTTCCAGGAGTTTTGTATTACTATATAGGAGAGTAAAAAGAATGGGATGGACTCCAAAAATAATAGGGGGGGCAATAGATATAACGAAGTATAAAACAGTAACAGAGATAGACTATTGGCTTAAGAGTTTAAAATATGTCTATACAGCAAGATCAGGGGTAGGTTATGGAATAATAGGGGATAAATTTTATATAGTAGCCGGGAGAAATGGATCTACAAAATATAGCGGCAATATTGAGTATGATATTAAAAAAAAGACATACCAACTAAAAGCAAGTTTACCTGTTAGTGGTAGATATGGGCAGGCATCGGCAGTAGTAAACAATAGATTGTATCTATTTTGTGGAACTGACGGATCTAATTATTTTGATGATACATTAGAATATGATCCATCAAGCGATTCTTGGGCTTCAAAGAATCCAATACCTACAGGAGGCAGAAAATTTGCAGTAGCAGCAGTAGTAAATAATAAGGTATATCTAATTGGTGGAGATAACGGGTCTTCTTATTTAGATGAAATGCTGGAATATGATCCATCAACTGATTCTTGGTCTTCAAAGAATCCAATACCTACAGGCGGAAGAAGAATAGCAGCAGCGGCAGCAGTAAATAATAAAGTGTTTTTAATAGGTGGGGAAAAATCAGACGGGCTAACTGATGAAATGCTGGAATATGATCCATCAACTGATTCTTGGTCTTCAAAGGCAAATTTGCCTACAGGGGCTAAAAGAGGAGCTTGTGCTGTTGAATTTGAGGAGAAAATTTTTATTTTAGGTGGAAGAAAAAGTGAAGGATTAACAGATGAAGTAATTGTGTATGATCCAAAAGAAGATAGTTATGAAATAAGATACCCAATGCAAGCAGAAGGCAGAGAGATGTTTGCTGCTGGAGTATATGAAGGTAGAATACTAGTTTCTTCAGGAGAAGGGAGTAGTGGCACACTTAATGATATGTGGGAATATTACCTTAAACTATATGGTGAAATAAAAGAGATTTAAGCGGTGTTCGCCTTAAAAGGCTCACAGACAATTTTAAAATACTGCCACTCCGCCTCGTGGGGGGGCAATATTGTAGCTCGCCCTCGCTTTGCGGGTCAAGGGTGCTCCACTTCGTTCCGCATCCCGCCTTACGGCGGGACGGGCGGATTTAAAGGTATTCTGGACAAATTTTAAGCCCGCCCGCCCTTGACCCTCGCTCGGGCTTCGCTGCTCTTAAAAGCGACCCCACTAGGGCGGAAGGAAGTGGCAGTTTTTTTTGGAATGGTGAATATGTGGTATTACTACACGCTCAAGCAAGATCCATACTGGAGGGGAAGACCACCGCAGATGCTCCCCTGGGATGTTCCAGTATGGCATAGATACCTCGACTCTCACCAAGACGAGTATAAAGAAGTAATCTATAACTTTGCCATAACAGAGAAAGAGCCACCTAAAGGCCTTCCAGAAAATATTATAAGGTCCTGGATGTATAGCAGTGCTGTTAGAGTTGATGCAATAGGAGCAAGAAAAGACGGAAGTTATGATATAATCGAGGTTACAAGGCAAGCTAACCTTAGAGCTGTTGGCCAAATTATTGTTTACACAGACTTAATTACACGCGCTAATCCTTTTAACGCTAAATACAACTCACTCATAGTTGCTGAATACGCAAACCCAGATATAAAAACAGTCTTAGAAAAAAACAATGTAAAATTAATACTTTGCCCGCCTGAATAGTATGCCCAAGAAATGTGAGAATACATACAAAGATAGAGAGACCTACCAAATAAATATTCCAGGACTAACTGATATTGTGCATATTAAACCAAGATATAGCTTTAATGAGCAGGAATTAGAAGAATTAAAGAAGCCTCATAAAGACAGAGATTATTCTAAATTTTCAAAAGAAGGATTAGAGGAATTAGAGAGAAGGCGAGAAATAGCTAGTAGAATAAAGAAAAGCCCTGTTCCATCATGGGCAAAAAAGTTACAGAGGATCATAACTTGGGTTGATAATGTAGAAGATGCTATATCAACAGTAACTACAGCATTGGAAGTAGCAACGGTAGCAGTCCCAGCGATAGCAAGCGTAACAGCACCATTGATAGCTGCGGGAGAGCTTGCAAGCAGTGTAGCCGACCTGTTCAACGCGGCGGCGAGCTTGCCCACAGGCCCTACAGGTGCTAAAAGAGCGTCTGGTTACTTAATGGATGCAGTGTTAGGTAGGTTTGGCGGTATGTTTAAGTTAGCTAAGAACATTGAAAGAGTGCATGATATAGCGAAAATAGCTGAAACTACAGGCTGGAAGGCAGCACTCAAGTCTTTACATTCTAAAAGAGAATGGTTCGGGAAGTTTTTAGAGACAGCTCAAACATCTGACAATTTTTTTGGAGTGGGACTATGTTTAGGTCCAGTAATGGGCTTAATATCTGATGCATTCTACGGGGGAATAAGGAAAATACAAGGTAAAGATGTAAAAATAAATGTTCCCTGGTGGGCAAAAGAGGCAAAACAAAAAGCACTAAAAGAACATCCAGAACATGCACCATTCTATCATGATAAACAAGAATATGATGCACCAGTAAAAGCTCTAAAAGCTCTAGATAGTGCAAGTAGGCTTATGTCAATTCCTGGATTAGATGATGGAGAAACTTTATTGAGGACTGCAATAGCAGCCAATATTTCAAGTCAAGTTGTTAACGCCTGGCTTAAAGGCAGAAACATAGACGATTACATTAACCTTACAACCCAAATAGATGCTGAAGCAAAAAAAGTAGATAGACCAGATACAAGAGGCATACTTTACGATATAGAAGAAAATCCAGACATACCTACAAAAGATCCAGTAAGCGAAAACATTGAGCCACAGAAAGAAATAGACTATGTAGTATCGCCTATGTCCTCATCGGTAGAAAATCCTAAGAAAGCCTGGCAAGACTATGAGCAGGACGAGTATCATTATACATTCCATCTTCTTATAAGAAGCCACTATATGGTAATCCCTCATTTAGTTGACAACACAGGAAAAACCGAATGGTCAAGGACAGTAGATCCAGATAGAACCTTCGCAGAAGTCTGCCTAAGAATGAGTATTCTTCCACCTGAAGGCGTAACTTTACAAGCAATAGATGATTTTCTTAAACAAGGGGTCGCTTTCTATTTTGCAAACGGAAGGTATCCATACGAAAAGGAAGCTAAAGATATTGCGGTTAGGACTATGGGTGGATACAGAACTGAACCGCCTTCTGTAATTCCTCAAAGGTATGCAAAGCTATTAGGAATTTCTACAGAAATTGAAACATATAAACTTCCGCCACTTGCTTTTTAAACAGATCCCCGCCCGCACTAATACAGAAAAAAATAAAAAAAAGGTTTGACAAAAACTGATTTTAAGTCGAACCAAGTAAAAACACACATCAAACCAAGTGAAAACGCACGCAGAAGCAAAAAAAACACCGCTTATATATATATAAAAAGCGGGGTTTAAGCCAAAAAAAGGGGGGTGTGTGGGGGTATGAAGCTGGCCGCCCGCCGCCAGCAGCGGAGGGTCGCCACTCCCCCCCACGCCCTGACACGCAAATCGCAAAAGCTTGATTTTGTCTTTTTTTAATTTTGTGTTGTTTGTTTATTGTTGTGCTTCGCTCCGCTCCTTTTACATGTATCGGTGTTTGCCCTAACGGGCAAACAGACAATTTTAAAAAGTGGCCTGCCCTGCCTCGCTTTGCATAAAAAATGTGTCCGCCCTTTTGGGCGGACAGACTATTTATTATGCCACCCCTGACCGTGCCCTAATTGTTTTTTCCTTGCTTTTGCGATTTGCGTGTCAGGGCGTGGGGGGGAGTGGCGACCCTCCGCTGCTGGCGGCGGGCGGCCAGCTTCATACCCCCACACACCCCCCTTTTTTTGGCTTAAACCCCGCAAAAAAAAGGTATTGGGTATTTACTTTTTTTTAAAAGCGAGGCAGGGCAGGCCACTTTTTTCACGGAGCGGAGCGAAGCACAATTAGGGCACGGTCAGGGGTGGCTCGTGTGACATGTTTGGCACAAAATATTAACAATTATTCTCCCCTAAAAAGCCAAGTAGAGCTAAGTTATTGAAATTATTAAATTCGCTCGTGTGACATGTTTGGCACAAAATATTAACAATTATTCTCCCTTGCTGATGTAGGTATCGCTAAGTTGTTGAAAATTCTTGACTTAGCTCGTGTGACATACACGACACAATATACTAACCCCCTCACGGGTATATGTATATGTTTTGCGGGATCGGTGTTTGCCCTAACGGGCAAACAGACAATTTTAAGCCAAGAATAAAACTACTACTCCCCCCCTAAGGGGGGAAAGCAGTGTAGCTCGTCCTCGCTTTGCGGGTCAAGGGTGCTCCACTTCGTTCCGCATCTTGCCTAACGGCAAGACGGGTGGGCTTACGCCCACCCGCCCTTGACCCGCGCTCGGACTTCGCAAATAAAAAAAATGCCCCCTTAGGGGGGGGAGGAAGTAGTAGTTTTTTTTGTCTTTATTAATCCAAGCCTAATTGACGCCTCTTCTCAAATTGTTCCGCCATATAGCGGATATATTCCTCTTGCGGTAGGGAAAAAGGATCAAACTGTTCCTTATTTTTCTCTGTTGCATCTTTTAGCTTTTCACTAAGCGGCAGTAGGAAGGGTTTTAAAAACACTCCAGAGCGACCAAGCAGTTTAAACGCTTTACTGGTAAGTAAATATAAGGTGCTGTTGAACTCGATGCCACCGTTTTTGCCTTTTTTATGACGGCGTTTTCTTTTGATAAAACCAGCATCTTCTAAGAGTTTAAGAATTCTATTAAGATGTCTCCTACTGTAACTGATATTGTATTTTTCATACAGCAGCCAAAGAATTTTATCTTGACTGGGATAACAGTAATTTTTTCCATTTTGTTTTGCTAACCACCCCAACACATACAATACCTGAATGTATCTATGCCATCTTCTTCTTTTTAGCATGTTTTACCACCCCCTTTATTTGTATAGCCATATGACTTCTTGTTTTTTTTCTTTGTCAATATCCAGGTGGATAAAGTTTTGAGCTATTCCTATACGCTTAAATCCTAATGTTATAGCAGCTTTGATAACTCTATACCTCTTGGGAGAAGTGGAGATAGAAATATCCACCGCAAGTCCTTTTGTGTGAGCTGAGTCAGGGACTCCACCTATTTCTGCATTATGTTTAGGACACCTGTAACCTGATGTAATTATAAGAGGAAAGCCTACTATATCCCTTAATTGGTCAAGTTTCACAACCAGTTCTTTTCTAACTGCTGAAACTCCACAGCAAGGGCAAGCGAATTCTTCAGGCTTAAAATGTTTTATGTGATCCCACCAAATCATTTGTAACACCCCCCTTTTTTGTTTTTTTTATCTTGCAAAAACTCGAATCGTTTTACTTGTAATGATAAGGTATTTTTCATGTTCAAACCATTTTAGTTTAACTGGATTTTCTATGATTTTAAGTGTTCCGTTCTTAGTAATTTTTAATGTTGTAAGATAAAATGTTTCGTTATTAATAACACCATATAATCTTGCCCATTTGTCATTTTCTATCTTCAATCTTCTCTTACCTTTTAGCAAAGAAATAAGCTCGTTTCTTGTTACTCCTATTTTCATGTTTTATCTCCTTTTTTCTTTAGCAAGAATGCAAAAGATATACCAACAGCATTTTTTTTAGAAATACAGTAGCAAAGCCGATAAAAAACTGTGTAGAAAAATACACATTAACTGAGTAGAAAATTACACAGTAGCACAGAAATATAGAAAATCTGATGAGTTAAAGAAGTTCTTATATGTGTAAAAAAATACACAGTAAGCTTGACAAGTATGTTATTCTTTGCTTATTCTTAAAGCAGGAGGGTAGAAGATGGCGGAGTTAAAGGAAGTTGATATAGATTTAATTGATGAGCCAGAGAGTCCAGCAAGACTTGAAGTAGAGGATGAAGACTTATACGAATTAGCAGAATCTATAGCGGAGATAGGACTTATAAATCCAATTACGGTCAAGACAAAAGAAGACGGCAGATATGAAGTAATTGCAGGACATAGAAGGTTATTGGCTTGTAAGCTTGCAGGTCTAAAGAAAGTGCCTGTTATAGTGAGCGACAAGGCGAAAGAAAGAGCAGCAGAGATAATGATAACGGAAAATGTAGCAAGAAAAGATATGAGTCCCATCGAGGAAGCAGCGATGTTGAAAGAGCTATCTGACTTGAAAGGGTATGGAATCGGAGCGTTAGCGAGAATCACGGGGAAGAGTAAATCATGGGTTAGGGAAAGGTTAGATCTCTTATTTTTAAGGCCTGAACTCCAAAAAGCGCTACATGAGGGGAAGATAAATATCAGGCAAGCGAAAATATTAGATAAAGTAGAGGAAGATGATGTAAGAGCAAGATGGCTGAAGGAAGCTATCTTAGGGCATGCAACGGCAAACACATTAGAAATGTGGTATAGATCTTACTTGCAAGACAAAGAGTATATAGACAATGTAGATCAGTATTTAGATGAGATAGAAAGAGAGAGAGTATTTGAACCGCCTAAAGGGCAATGCTATATATGCTCAGAGAAACTCCCCTACGAGAAACTCGTGTCTATCATTATTTGCAAAAAGTGTAAGTTTGAATTAACTAAGTCTATCATGGAGGCAAGGGATGCAAGGGTTAGCGTGGACGAGCATAGCTGGAGTGATAGTGTTATGGATACTTCTAACGGAAAGAAGATTGAGCAGGCTGGAAGCGAGAATTGATGAGATTGCTCAGGAAATACATAGTTTAAGGAGGGAGTTATGGACAAAGATACAATCAAAATTCAAAGAATAACAACTCTATTAGCTCCACTTGGGGTTAAATTAATATCAACGGAAAAAACACCAGACGGTAGGGTGGTCTTAAAAATGGAGTTTGAAAGTGAAGAAAAGAAGGCAACACTGGTAGCAACACCATCATAATTTTTATCTTCCAGTTTCCTTAGGGGGATGTCATGGAACTTAAAATTAGATTGTTAGAAGTTATTTGGGGAGTAATAAAGCTTGAGCTTGAGAAGTTAGCAAAGCATACTGAGACAAAGATAGATGATGTGGCTATTGAGTTAGTAGATAAGTTAATACATGAATTAAAGACTATAACACAGCAAAAAAACAGGTAAGGAGGGATAAATTATGGCAAAGATAAGATCTATTTCACACATTGCAGAGAAGTGGGCAACTGTTACACCACAAAGAGCTACAGATTACCAGGAAGGCGTGAAAAATCCTAAAAAGAATTGGGCAGAAGAAGCTATAAAGGCTGAAGAAGTGTATAAAGAGGCCGTTACCAAAGCGGCTGCTGAGGGGAGATATGGGAAGGGTGTGTCAGCAGCAGGGCAAGATAAATGGCAGAAGAGAACCTTAGCTAAAGGGCCAAGTAGGTTTAGCGAGGGTGTGATGATTGCAAGGCCTGACTATGAGAAGGGATTTGCTCCATACAGGGATGCAATAGAATCAGTTGAATTGCCACCAAGAGCCCCGAAAGGAGATCCACGCAATATAGAGAGAGTGGCAATAATCGCTAAGACTTTACATGCAGTAAAAGTCGGTAAGTAATATTTAAGGAGGTAAGATATGGCAGTCCAAGCAGCATTTAAGGAGATAACTGTAGAGAATACAACAACACTTGAATATACGCCACCAGCAGGCAGTGCGGCAATAATAATGTCTGTATTCTGTTTGACAGATTATTTAGATATTATGGTTTTAAAAATAGGGAGCAGAACTGTTCAGGCCTACAATGTAGGCCCTTCATTTTTAAATCAAGCATTGCCACCAGTGTTAAACATAACTGATAAGTCCATAATGAAATGCTTAAAAAAGATCGGGCTTCCTGTTGAGTATCCTGTTATGGAGGGGGAAAAAGTAGTTTTGCAAACAAGTAATACTGCAAGGTATTTAGGAATACATTTTAAAGAAGTGGACCCTGAAGATGTTACACCTGATATGCCAAACGGGAAAGCTGCTAAGGAAAGGTTAATTTTCATACACGGCACAAATGCTAACGATATAACAGAATCAGGCTGGCATAGGCTTAATAAGTGTTTGAACCCAACTGAAATGCATAGTTGGCCATTTGAAGAAGTGGCTTGTCCTTTTGATGAAATTCAAATTTTTTCTATTGCAAGTCCGCCTTACCAGGAAAATTCATATACAGGTGGCAGTGATGTTTATGCCACTCAGAAAAGACTCAGAATCTGGAGAGGAACAGAACTTTTATTTCATCCACGAGAAGAGGGTTTTATTACAGAAGGTGGAGGAGCTGAAGCAGGAAGTTACAACTATGGTTGGGGTGGTGGTGATAATGAGCTGCCTATGGTTCCTGCTGGAGAGGAAGAAAATATTTTTGTGTTCCCAGAGCCTCTCGTATTTAAACGTGGTGAGGAAATGGCAATAGAAGTAAAGCTTGATATAGATACAGATGCAAAAGTGCCTACTGGAAGGCTTATATGCTCTTTGGTTGGCAAGGTAGTGAAGGCGGAATAAAGCATAAAAAAAGAAGGAGGATAAGATGATTAGATATAAAAGCATTCAAGTAACAATACCCCCTGCGAGTGAAAAAACAGAGGCAATTCTTCACACAACTGAAGGGAAGAAGGTTAATATAAAAGCTTTTGGGCGAAACGAGGTAGATAAAGTAAATAGTCTGTTATATATCGATGGAGATCTTGTAATAGATATTCCAAGCACGCTAAAGATGACTAATTCTAATTTCATCCCTGTGAATATGCTTTTGGAAGGAAACCATGAAGTCAGGGTCGGAGGAAGAAATAAAGACTACTATCCAGCAGCAATAGATTTGTGTATTGCTTATGAAGAGATGAAGGAGTAAGACTATGAGGGTATATTCAAGGCCGTTCTCTATAGAGCCGTTTCAGAAAAAGACAACATATCTTGATTTACAAAGTAATGAATCGTTAATTTATATCCATTGTCCTGGACAGGCAGAGTATAAGATAAATAAAGATGATGTTCTTTATTCTGAAAAGCCAACTAGGAAAGTAGATTCTAATATAATATCAGGTGGCGACCATTGGATACCTGTCTTCAGCCAACTTGGCAGAACGGTTTCAATTGATATTCAGACTTTTGATTATGCAATAGAAGATAAGTTGTCTTTTATTATTGCTACTGAAGATGAATTAAAATCTTTGCCTAAAGGAGTTAACACCCAATGGATGGTAGGGGCTGATGACTTCGGTAAGTCATTAGCTACTCCTGGCCCTATTGTTTTGTTTAAGAACAAATATGACTTTCCTGTGTGGATTGTGGCATTATTTAACTTCGGTGCAGCAGCAGAGTCTATGGAGTATGAGCTATATATTGATAATGAGTGTATCCTTGACTTCAAATGCGAAATGCCCAACTTCAAAGGCTTCGATAAGCCTATACCGATATATGAATGGTTGTTGCCAAATTCAAAACTGCTTTGGATTTTAAAAGCTAGTCCTGGATATTTGTTTTGTGATGTTGAGATACTTTTGAGCAAAATACCTATAACACTACCTTATGACCCTATATTCAACCCCTTAGATCCATTCGGTGTTGTAGATGAGCATGACTCTATCAATATTATTCAGCACCCAATACCAGTGCCACCACCAGAACCTCCAGAACCACCGCTTCCTGATGAGCCAGATACACCATCTCCAAGTCCGCAACCACCATCTCCACCACCAGAACCGCCAGGACCTATTCCGCCATACCCACCGCCGCCTGACGGCGAAAGAGATATCTTTGCTCCAGTGCCACCCAATGTTGACCCGCATGTAACGACTACACAAAAGCCTCCAGATATTCCAGAACCAACAAAGATAATAAGACCAGATGAGACTGCTGTGGTTCAGCCTATGCCAAGCCCATTAGGCGGGGTAAGGCCAACAGCAGATATATACGGGAGGCAAAGAACAACAAGGGCAGATGTAAGCTATGCGTCAGGAAAAATAGAAACAACTGACACTAGCGAACGCACAATATTTACAAACACTATTGTAAGAAGAATTTCCCTATACTCCAAAGCAGGCAATTGGCAAGTGAAGATACTTACCTTGTTTGCACAATTGTCAGGAAAAACAATAAACGACGCAGATACAATCTACATAGACGAAAAACAAGCCTTTGAAATAGACATAGAAGCAGTGCAGGTAAACGTTACCTGCATTGATGCGAGTGAATCTACTCCAGGAGTTTTGTATTACTATATAGGAGTATAAAGGAGATGGGATGGACTACAAAGATAATAGAGGGAGCAATAGATGTAACGAAGTATAAAACAGTAACAGAGATAGACTATTGGCTTAAGAGTTTAAAATATGCCTATGCAGCAAGATCAGGGGTAGGTTATGGAAGGGCAGGGGATAAATTTTATATAGTAGCTGGGAGAAATGGATCTACAAAATATAGCGGCAATATTGAGTATGATATTAAAAAAAAGACATACCAACTAAAAGCAAGTTTACCTGTTAGTGGTAGATATGGGCAGGCATCGGCAGTAGTAAACAATA
>Ga0190315_1000958_pt1 | contig 12519 bp, 14 predicted proteins | sample 48701101_MG_FD_161673 | JGI IMG/M metagenome (GOLD analysis project Ga0190315, IMG submission 161673) | Hydrothermal vent sediment bacterial communities from Southern Trench, Guaymas Basin, Mexico - 4870-11-0-1_MG | ecosystem: Environmental > Aquatic > Marine > Hydrothermal vents > Sediment ...
TTTTTCTTGAGATATGCCTCTCAATCAGCCTTCTCTGGTTTAACTTGAATACAGTTATCACCACCTTTCCAACGGGCTCATCGCTCGCGCTTACTGCACCGAATCCAGCCATCACAATCATGCACATGCTTATCAGGGCAACCAAGACAGTCGTTTTCTTCTTCATATTTCCACATCACCTCCTAAGGAGCGCTACCCACCTCGGCGTTAAAGCACCCCATACGAACCTCGGCTGGAACAGCATATACAGCATATAATAGAGTGGTGGAACAGGCGTTCCATAAAATGGAACAGGCGTTCCATAAAGTGGAACGAGCTAATTTAGCCCTCTACTACCGTCCTTTGCTTTACTTTTTTTCTCATCTTTAGACAATTATTGCTTCTTACCCGAACATGGGAGACAGAAAAAGGGAAGGGATGGAGGGGAAAAATCCCGCGCGGAATCTATTAAATTGGAGATAACCCCCGAAAAGAAAAAAGGGGGAATTTTTGGTTTTTTGGTATTCCTGCTATTTAGACCATCTGGAGAAACATCAGGTACTGTTATAGGTTATCGCACCGCCCGAATGGGTTATTTGCGCCTACAAATGCCTATCGCCCATATCTTCTTTTTCATCTCCGGAACCATTGCACCCCACACTCCAATCTGCTGTGTTGAAAAATCCAAAAGAATTATATGTATTATTCCTGTTAATAAATCAGGTAATACACCCTGAGATAATGATGAGGAGATGGATAGCTCTGACACTCACGCTCTTAGTCGTGGTGATTATCGGCATCGGCATGCTCGCAGTGAGTCTGCATTATAATTATATTCAACTTCAACCGTGGTTGGTGAGCAACGGCAATGTCAGTGAAAATACTAATGCTAATAAGATAGGCGTGGTTGTAACCATCCTACCGGAAGCGGATTTCGTCAGGCATGTGGGTGGTGACCGCGTGGAGGTCATGGTGATGGTGCCACCAGGTGCGAGCCCGCACATTTATGAGCCCCGACCCGAGCAATTGAAGCAGATAAGCACTGCAAAGATATACTTCAAGGTCGGCTCAGGCTTAGGGTTAGAGCAGAACTGGCTGGAGAAGATAAGCGCTATCAACCCCGCAATTAAAATCGTTGATACCTCAAAAGGTATAACTATCATTGATAATGACCCCCATATCTGGAATTCACCCGCTAATGCGAAGATTATGGTTATAAATATCCGTGATGCGCTCACTCAGGCAGACCCTGAGAATGCCGACTTCTATATCAATAATGCAAGAGACTATCTGCGTGAACTTGATGCTCTGGATGCTTATATCCATTCCAAACTCGATCGGTTCAATAACCGCGCTTTCATGATTTACCATCCCGCATTTGGATATCTCGCTGCACAATATAACCTGACACAAATACCGGTTGAGCACGGTGGTAAAGAGCCGACAGCCAGAGTTATTCGGGATTGCATAGACAATGCCAGGCGATACAATCTGCATTATGTCTTCGTTGCACCGCAATTCGCTACTACGGAGTGCGAAACGATAGCGAAGGAGATAGGAGGCGAGACAGCCCCGATGGACCCTCTGCCTGCTAATTATACCGCCAATATGTATAAAATAGCTGATTTACTCGCAGAAGAGTTCGCGGGATAAATCAAAGCAATGAAATGAGTATGGAATCGCAATTTATTACCTATTTCCCAACTTGACATTGTAATTTTATGCAACACGGTACAACACAGCGGGTTTTTCCCGTAGGGGGCTGTCTCCCAAATAAATATTAGCACAGACACTTAAAGTTACAGCCTCCCACCAACTACCATTCGGAAATCTTCTGTAATTCCTCCTTTGAGTTAATACCCAACGAAACCACTATCCCAACCAAAAGTACATGCAAACAGACGAATTTTTTGACTGAACGCGTCGTATAGCGATGCAAATTGTTTAAAGAGAAAGCATTCCTATCAATTTTTCCATTTTAAAGTTCTTCCTTGGGAATATCACTGGGATAACTTTGAATCTGTAAATTACCATAGCATAGTTCTTGTATCCATAATACCCTTTATCAAAGATGATTGTATCCCCGTCTCTGGCTATTCTTCTCCTTTTTAGCTCTTCTAAAATCTACTCGTACAGATTAGCATCACCTGGTGATCCTTGACGGAGTAAGAAAGCAACAGGCATCAAAGAGGGATATTCTATGACCATGGTGTCTTTATAACCCATATAGTAGCCTTTTGACGAAGAATATCCCCATTTGAACTCTTTTTCCTCCAGATCAGCATTAGTTATCTTTTTCCTGAACCAGTTCAGGTCCAACGACACGTCGGTAGAATCTACGATTAACACCCTGTTTCTTCTCCTTTTGGCACATATCGAGCTCAAAACACCGGAAACAAACCCAACAAACTGTTCTTCACCGAATCTGCTCAAAAATCGGTAAATCTCCTTAGCTTCTGGAATTTCTCCAACTTTTGCAAATCTTCTCAGCTTTATCCTTCTATTTAGCTTAGCTCTTTGACTTGACCACGTAAGAGATGTCTACGGAGAAAAACAAAACATGGCAATTAAAACGATTCTAAGCATCACTCCAGCCATATTCACAGGTCCTACCCCCTGCTTTGCCATCTCTTGCTTGACTCGCCGCGAACTGACAGCACTGATTATTTTCCCTAATAGCACCCATTTTGAATCCTTCTCATCTATTATCAGCGACGTATCCGTTTTTTCACAATAAAACTGGTGTGCAAACCCCAATATGAATTTTTCGGTTTCATTTCGCCTGAAATTGGATTTTATAGATTTTTATTGTGTATTTTTAGAATTTGAGAAAAGAATGAGTGTAAATATGCAAGAAATCAATTTAGAATTCTGGATTATGGGTCGTACTACGGAGGGGGCTATTAAATAAAAGATTCTAAAAAGAGTCTTCATCAACTTGCACTTCTTTTTATCTTTGCACCGGCTTAAGCTTAAACTTAAGCTTAAGCTAATCCTTATCTTTGCACAGCTTGCTTGTGCCTGGCTTGGGCTTGTTATTCCTTCGTAACTTCTGATCCTGGATATTGATATTCAACTCCTGCTCGAGCTCATCTATGAAGAAATCCACAAAATCCGCTTTCATCCCCCCCTCTCCATCCCCTTCCACAAACGCACCATCGTCCAGATAGTTCGTTACCACATAGCGCCTGAGTATTTCGGTTGGTAAATGAAGCGTCTTCGCAAGTACTGCATGTGAGAAATCATCCAGTATCAGCTTCAGGTCTCTTCCAGTACTCATGAAGCGTAAAGCCTTCTGCTTCTCCTCCGCCCTCACCCTGTCGCCATACTTGTATATCATTCCAATAAGCCGCTCAACACGATGTTTAGCCAGAATCTTCTTAAATAGCTCTATCTCCTCCTCTATTATACGCTCCACTTTCCCAACCTCAGATAGCCGCTTCTTCATGTTCTCCTCACTTATCTCGTACAGGCTATCGAGGTCATATAGCTCAATACCCTCTATCTTCCCCACCCGTTCCTCTACATCCTTTGGATTCGCAATATCTATGATATATAGTACATTTCTATTCTTACGATGCTCCATCACCCGTTTCATCATCTCATAGTTCAGGATGTAATGGGGTGCAGAGGTTGTGCAAATCGCAACGTCACAACAGGATAGCCACTTCTCATTCTCATCCAGCCTCGCCGCTCGCCCGCCTACTTCCTCCGCCAGCCGTTTCGCCCGCTCAAACGTGCGATTGGCGATGAACATCGCTTTTAATTTCTTCTCCGAGATCGCTCTTGCTACTAATGTACCCATCTCACCTGCACCAATCACGAGGATACTCTTACCCTCCAGTCCCCATGTGATGCATTCCGCGAGTTCAACCGCAGCAGACCCGATAGAAACTGACCCTTCGTTTATCCGAGTTTCCTGCCTCGCTCTCTTCGCTACCTTTATCGCTCTGTCGAACGCCAGGTCCAGCAGCTCATCCAGTTTACCTCCTTTCTTACTCTCCAGATAGCACTTCTTTATCTGTCCCAATATCTGGTCTTCACCCACTATCATCGATTCCAGCCCGCAAGCAACCCGCATCAGGTGCTCCAGAGCATCCTTACCTGTGAATATGCCACCCTTCTCCAGCTTCAACTGCTCAACTACCGCTTCTAAAATCTCCGCTGGTCTATCTGCACTAATATACGCCTCCACGCGGTTACATGTATTTATTATTATATAACCTCTGACTTGTGGATTCTGTGCGAATAAATCCGGCTTCAACTGCTGAGCTATCTCTTCCAGTTCCTCTACACTACACTTCTTATGTGAGAACAATAAAGTGCCGAGTTTATGCATATCTATCACCAATAATCCTTAGTATAAGCTCCTCTGCAATTGTCAATGGAGCATCAAGCGCCGCCCAGCAATCAGGATCATGCAGAACCTGGTTCAATATCGCCTGCCGACGCGTTTCATCCTTAATAGTAGCTTTTAATTCCGACCTCAGTCTTGACTGAATCAACAGCATCTTCTCTTCCCGCTCTCCTATAAGTGGTTCTATCTTCTCGCGCATATACCTCGCCATTGCCGGTCCTCGACCTTCTGTGGAGATTGATATCAGGAATCCATGCTTATTTATAACAGAACCCATAAACACATCACCTTCATGCCGGTAATTGATGAGTACATTGAACCTGGCTGCCTCATTCAAGATACGTTCGTTTAGAGGCTCATCATTGGTACAGATAATAACCATGAAAGCGCCATCCAGGTATCTCTCCAGGTCTTCATGCCACAGATCACACTGGAAACACTTCAGTTTACCCTCTGCTGCGAACTCCCTTATTTGGGGTGTGAAGTCACGACTGTAAACCTCAATTGCAACTTCAGCACCTCCTGAAGTCTCCAGAATCTGTCGTATCTTCCTCGCTGCAACCTCACCGCCACCAAACACTGCTATCCTCTTACCTGTGATATTGATATATAATGGGAGCATATACCAATATCCAAGTTCGTGATTCTTAAACTTTTCGCTTTTTTTTCATCTATTGTGAAGTCGTATTGTGATAAGCAGGTCAAAAATCCACATGTTTGCTGGTATTCTTATCGTCATAGCAGACATCTCCTAATAACGTTGTCATGCAAAGCCAACTCGGCACGCTGGACATCATGACCTTCCTGCTCGGGATCTCGCTCATTGCATACGACATAAATAACGAGGAGATAAGTCGCATGGGCAAGTTTGGCAACTTACATGACAGTGATATTCATCGCACTCTTTCTTCTATTCTTATTCTTCAGCATCTTATCTTATATGACTACCTGCACCTGTTTGACCAGTATTTCGTACTGCTACCCTCTGTAGCAATCATAAAAGCGGTCAGGATACCTATCCATGTGGTCGCAAGAGAGACAGTCAAGTTTCATTGTGTGGAGGATATGAGCTTTGTTATCGGTGGTCCCTGCTCGGGGCTTCGGGCGGGGCTTATACTCCATGTTACTCCTCATTGGGATTATGATGGCGTACACGAGGATATAGAATATGTAGAGCGGAGAAAGTTCTTCTCTTTAATCATTATCGCTATTGCAGTTGCATATATAGCGAATCTTATGCGTGTTGTAACGCGCTACATCGTTGGTTACTATTATGGCGAAGACTTGATGTACACGGTACACGTGCATTTAGAGTGGGTGATATTTGTAATACTTGTGGCGGTACTACTGCATTTATTGGAGAATATGAGGCTGAAGCGTAAATAGCAATCAAATCAATTCAATTTTATTTATTTTAGCGAGGGTTCTTTCATTTATTCAGTAAAGTAAAATATCTTTATATCTTCTCGCTCGGGGGTGATGAGTGCGAAATGGAAGATACAGAAAAGGAAGAAGTAATAAAGAAGTGTACGGAGATGCTGGAAGAGATGATGAGCGATATTACAGTTCCCCGGAATATAAGGAAGTCACTGGGCGTACTGAAGAACAAGTTATTGAATAGCGGGGAGTCACTGGCAATTAGAGCGGCGGCGGTGATCTCAGAGCTTGAGGAGCTGAACACCAATCCAAACATACCTTCGCATGCCAGAACAGCATTGTGGAGTGTGGTAAGCAACTTAGAAACTGTCTCTGTTGAGGAATGACGAATGGCGATAACAATAGCGATAGCAGGCAAGCCGAACGCGGGCAAATCCACATTTTTTAAAGCGGCTACGCTCGCTGATGTCGAGATAGCCTCTTATCCTTTCACGACCATCTCGCCCAATGTCGGTATTGCACATGTGCGTGTACCATGCCCCTGTAAAGAGCTACTGCATGATAGTAGCTGTGGAAATTGCATCCGTGGTGTTCGTTTCATTCCCATTGAGCTCATTGACGTTGCCGGATTGGTAAGAGGAGCACATGAAGGCAGGGGATTGGGTAATGAGTTCCTCGATGAACTCAGACGTGCAGAGGCGATAATTCACGTTGTGGACGCTTCTGGTGGAACTGATGCGGACGGTAATGTTGTTCAGGTTGGAAGTCATGACCCGATAGAGGATATAAGGGCGTTTAAAGAAGAATTGAACATGTGGGTCTTCATGATACTGAAGAGGAGCTGGCGTAAACTGACGAGAAAGGCAGAGCTGGAGGGTACGAAGATAGAGCGGGCGATTGCAGAGCAACTTGCGGGTGTAGGAGTGACAGAGGAGCAGATAAAGGCTGCTATTCTCTCTTCCCGCATCCCGGATGACTTCCGCTCGTGGGATGAAGAGGCGTTGAAAAGCCTAAGTGCGGAGATAATAAAGCTGAGTAAAAAGATGGTCATTGCAGCGAACAAAGCTGATCTGGCACAACGGGCGGCGCTGAAGAAGTTGAAAGCTCTGGAAGGAGAAGGGGAGACGGTAATACCATGTTCCGCAGCGGCTGAACTCGCGTTGAGAACCGCAGCTAAACACAAGTTCGTCAGATATCTACCGGGAGACCCAGACTTTGAGATATTGCATACCGCTACCGTTACTGCAGAGCAACGTGCGGGTCTGGAGAAGATAATGAGCTTAATCAATGATTACGGCAGTACAGGTGTCCAGGCGATTATAAATCAGGTGGTATTTCAATTGTTAAACTACATAGTTGCTTATCCGGTAGAGGACGAGCATAAGTTCACCGATTCTTCGGGTCGGATTCTACCAGATGCGTATCTCATGAAGCGTGGTAGCACAGCGAAAGACCTAGCTTATGCGGTACATTCGGACATCGGTGAGGGTTTTCTTTACGCCATTGACGCACGTACGAAGCGAAGACTGGGCGAGAGATACGAATTGGAGGATAATGATGTCATTAAAGTGGTCTATGCACAGAGATAAGCTGAGCCATCATGAGCAGTAATAGTAATAGTGATAATAGTAGTGTTAGTGTGGTAGTACTGGGCTGTGGATTTGGGGGAGTGGAAGTTGCAACGGAATTACGGAAGAGGTCAAAGTCGAAGTCAAAGAGTGGGAAGAGGATTGATATCACTATGATTGACAGGCGAACGAGGTTTGACTATCAGGCTGCGAATCCTGAGATATTGAGTGGGAAGGTAACACCAGAGGAGATATCAGCGGATTTGTACAGTTTCGCTAATCGAATAGATGCCGGGTTCATAAATGCCGAGATCATGGATATAAACTTCAGTGAGAAGGAGGTGAAGACTCGCACTGGCACTATACCCTATGACTATCTCGTGATCGCAGTTGGTGGTGAGCAGGCTTTCTTTGGTATTCCCGGAGCTGAGGAGCGGTCATATTGTATCAATACCCTGGAAGGTGCAGTAAAGACGAAGGAAGCACTTGATGAGCTCAAGCCGGGCAATAGCAATAGCAATATCGCAGTCATTGGTGCAGGTCTAACCGGTGTAGAGGTTGCCGGTGAACTTGTAGAGTGGAGTAGCGAAGCGCAGGTGTACCTTGTTGAGAGGATGCCACGGATATTACCTGCTTTTCCTACTCCTAATATCGCATCATTTGTAACCAGGCGATTGATGGATAGAGGTGTGGAGATATTGACCGGGCTGGCGGTTGAGGAGGTGAACGATAATGAGATAGTGTTGAGCGGGCAGCACAGACACAGACACAGACTGCCGTATGATATCCTTATCTGGACCGCGGGTTTAAAACCAGGCAGACTTCTGGAGCAGCTCAACCTGCCAAAGGTCAGGGGCTGGTTAAAAGTAGACCCCTATTTAAGGGTGGATGGTATGAGCGATGTATTTGCAGTTGGTGACAATGCCTATTTTGAGTATGATGGTATCTGTTCAGGTCAGAATGTAGAAGAGGCAGAGCGAGAAGGTAAAATAGCAGCGGTGAACATAATAAGAACGGTAAGTGGTGATAAATTGAAGAGATATAAGCCAAAGAATACGATACAGAATCCAAGAGCGATAATATCTCTCGGGGGTGATACCGCAGTGATATACGTGGGTGGTAAGGTATTCACAATCTTCGGTTATAGATTAAAGAAGATCATCGAGCATCGTTATATGAGGAGGTTCAGGGCTTAGCCTTTGTTTAGCTCCTGTTGAAGCTGGTGGATATATAAAGATAAGATAAAGGGTAAGAGATAAAAGAGAGTGAAGGGAAATATTATTATAAACATTGCGCATGTAATATGTAGTAGTGTAAGTGTAGTGAAGAAGTGAAGTGAAGGAGATGAAAGTAAGAGAGATAATGACCCGCCCGATCATCACAGAAGATGAGAATACGGTGGTCAGGAAAATAGCGGAGGATATGGAAGAACTTGGTATAGGAAGCGTGGTGATAACCGCGGAGGGCAAACCGGTGGGGATAATTACAGAACGCGACATTGCACTAAAAGTACTGTTGAAGGATAAGCGTGCAAGTGAAGTAAAGGCTAAGGAGATTATGTCGTCGCCTCTGATTACCATTGACGTGGAAGCCACAGAGGAGGAAGCATGTAAGCTCGCTTCGAGGAAGCGAATAAAGAGGCTGCCAGTGGTTGATGAAGGCGTAGTGGTAGGGATACTGAGTATTCGAGATCTGCTAACACGGAAACCAGAGTACGTAAAGGAATTTTACTTCTGAACAGCTAAGCTATTATAAACTGTGAAAATCTGCTATCTGCTGATTTTAACGCGGATAGGGTAGTGATTTGTAGTTATCACCCCTCTTACTCTTTACTCTTACTCTTTACGCTCACTTTCACCTTCTTCTTGAGTACCGGCACTAATCGCTTTATCTCTATCTCCACATTTTCCGCCACTTTATACTCGTTTATTGGCATATCTGGCAAATTACCGTTCACTTCATAGACGTAAAAGCCCTTCTCCCCATCTATTGATACAACAAACTCTTTATCACCCATTTTCTTTATTTTAACGCCTGCAACAGCCTTTAATACCTCCAGAATACTGGCGCCTTCGCTCACTTCTATCTCATGGTGTTCACCAAAAGTATCCAGCGCCTGATATAATCGCTCACGCTTCACATTCAACACATGCGTCTTCCCGTACTTCTTGCTCTCTATCAGTCCCGCTTCCTCCAGAATCCGCGTATGCTTTGCTGCTACTGGTACTGAGATACCCAGCGCCTTTGCCAGGCCCGATATGTGGTAGCTATCGTTCATCAGTAGCTTCAGCATCTCTATCCTTGTTCTACTGCTCAGCGCCTTGAATAGCATCATGCAACATCATCATAAATATTGGTAATAGGATAAATAAGAAACCATTTCTATAACAGATATTACTTAGATGGCTAAATTCTATGTTTATCTATCATTCATCTGAAGAGGTCTTCCTCTTTGCTGAATAGAACTTCTTTTATACCCGATTCACTTTCACCTCGTTTCGATACCAGCCCTAGCTCATGCACTCCACGCGCTATTACTATGGGAATACCTTCTATGAATTCACCCATGACGAGATTTGCAGCGGCACATATCTCATCTGCTACTGCTTCCTTTGTTATCCGCGCAACCTTCCCGAATCTATCAAGCTCGCCTCGCCGGTCCAGCAACGCCGGAAGTCCGGAGACGCCTATGCATATCCCGGTCACACCGTCACGGAAAGCCCTGCCAAAGGAATCGGATACAAGAACAGCGACCTTCTTACCACTCCTCTCCTCTATCGCTCGCCTGAGCTGAGTAGCACTTGCCTGAGGGTCTTCAGGGAGCAGAACTGCCTTATCTTCTTCCACATTCGATTCATCAATGCCCGCATTTGCACATATAAACCCATGCCTCGTCTCCACTATTATCATGTTCCTCGCCACTCTCACAAGTTCTCTCGCCTCATCCAGTATAAGCTGAACGATTCGCGGGTCTTTTCCGGTAGCTCTGGCGATCCTCATTGCTTCTTCACTCACTTGCAGTTCAGAAAGTGAGACAACCCGCCCTTCGCTCTTCGAGATTATCTTCGATGTGAATACAATAGCATCACCATCCTCTATCTCCATTCCCATCTCATCGAGTGCATCCATGAATAACGTCACCAGGTCATCTCCTTCTCTTATCTCCGGCAACCCTTCTATGCCTATTACTTCCAGCCGACGTGCCATCTCCATCTTACTGTGTCTGTGTTGGTGTTGTGTTAGCGTTAACACCTGAATAAAGACAAAGTAACAGAGCAATTTATAATTATAATATAAATAAGAGTAAATAAGAGCTGAATAAAATAAAGCAAGGAAAGAGGAAAAGATGAAGAAAGAACTGATGGATATACTCGCCTGCCCGGTATGCAAAGGTGATCTGGAACTGGATATAGAGGATGAGGATGAGAATGGCGAAGTAGTGAGAGGATTTTTATACTGCCGCAATTGTGATGAGCGATACCCCATCGAGGATAGCATCCCAAATCTGTTACCTCCTGACCTGCGCAAATGAACGGAACACACCGCTATCTATGATATGATACAGCAGCGGATATATCTCAGCCGTAGAGCTGAAAATTCGATAGAATTTGAACATGAAGTACTCCAGATTCCACTGAATGTTGGTGAGGAGACAAGCTTTGAGATTCGCATCATCAATTATGGCGAACCTTCGCATCTCCATTTCTCACTCGGAGAGGAGATAGCAGATAGAGTGATGCTCCTCCAGGACAAGGTGTATGTGATAGATGAGGAGAAAATAGCGGCGATTGTGCGACTACCGAAGAGCTATGCAGGTACAGATGTAGAATCAGGGCTTGGCGAGATCTCTGTGAGTACAGGCTACGGTGCGGTGAGGGAGAGCTTTATGATTGAGATTGTTCCTGAGCAGGACAACAAAAAGAAGAAAGAACGGGTAGAGAAGCACGTGGTAAATCAGGAAGTAGAGGCAAAGGTAAAGGTAAAGGAGCCGAAGCGAGAACTAAAAGTGGTAACACCACAGAAAGAGAAACTCATCCACCATCTGCTGGTAACCCTGGTCTCAACAGCCCTGTTCTTATTCTCCTTCTTTATTGTTAACCTCTCTTTCCACCCCTTTATCTTCGCTATCATCGCATCTGCTCTATTCCTCCTCATTGTCGTCTATAACCTATAAGGGGTAATAGATAATATGAGAATAGCAACAACTGCGCTAATGCTAATAATACTAATAATTGCCTCATCTGTTCATACTGAACCCATACATACTGAACCCATAACGGTGATCATCGTTTCACCTGTTGAGGGTACCGTTCGTTCTGGTGAGACCTTCACCGCTAAGATAATCGTTATACCACATGAGCCGATAAAGGGTATAAAGCTTGAGCTACACTTTGACCCTTCACTCTTTTACCCCGACTCCAAGGTAATAGGAGAAGGAGAGTTATTCCCGGAATCAAAAGCCTCCTTCGCATCTATAATAGAGCACGATAAAGTTACCATAACCGGTTTCTTCAATGACGACCAGCGAGTCACATCTCGTGGCGTATTTGCTTACGTCACCCTGATTGCAAACTCTACCAACTTCGGGACCTCCGTACTGAGATTATCAGATGTGGAAGTGACAGGGGATGGTGAGGAATTGCCGTTCATCACTGTTGATGGTAGGATAAGAGTCATACCAACTTCTTTCGTCACCACTCTCAGTAGTTGTAGTTATCCGAGTATACCCGGTGTTCATGAGGGTACAATCACGCCTTCTGTAACGATAACCAACATATCCAGACTTTTTACATACCCATGCCCGGGCACATGTGGGCATTCGGAAGAAATAACCCTGTGGAACGACACATGGAACATAACCGCCAGAAGGGATAAAAGCGAAAGCGATTGGCACGTCATTGAGTTCCCCCATTCCTTCTCTCTAATCGCAAATCACACTTACCACTACTCTATACGCACCGGCTCCTATCCCCTTATAATCCATCGCCATACATTCACTAACAGTTATGGAACCATAAATTGTACCTCGTTTCGGGATGTCAATGGTAACGTGTATGACGACTGGATACCAGCAATCAAACTGGAGGGTTGAATTATAGCTATAGCTCTATTAATCTTAGCCTTAGCCTTACAGTGTTACTCTTAATCTACGCCCTTCCTCTTCCTCACCATACACCTCGCCATTCTCTTTATATGTCTTCAATAAGAAATGCGTCACTGTGTTACGAACCTGTTCAA
>Ga0190315_1000959_pt1 | contig 12517 bp, 19 predicted proteins | sample 48701101_MG_FD_161673 | JGI IMG/M metagenome (GOLD analysis project Ga0190315, IMG submission 161673) | Hydrothermal vent sediment bacterial communities from Southern Trench, Guaymas Basin, Mexico - 4870-11-0-1_MG | ecosystem: Environmental > Aquatic > Marine > Hydrothermal vents > Sediment ...
CTACTGCATCTCCATAATAAGAGCGATATGCTACAAGAGCTGCCGATGCTATTGAGAGAATCTCAAAGAAGACAAAAAGATTGAACATATCGCCGGTGAACTCCATACCAAGCATGCCAACCAGCATGAGCAAAAGCAAGGTGTAATATTTTCCCTGTCCCGTTTCCTTTCTCACGAAAGCAATTGAATAAAATCCCGCAGCGAGCGAAACGGTTGTACTTATCAATCCCATGAAAGCACTCATTCCATCAACTTCTAGAACTATTCTCACTGGAACCGCAGACTGCAATGGTACCGTAGAAGTTGGATTAGGCGCGCCCATCGTGTAGATGTGAATACCATTTGTAAAAACATCCCACGCGAAAATTATCATGAGTATCTCTTCAATTATCAATACAGCTAAAACAAAGATGTTTCTCACTCTTTTGCTAAATCGATCTATGATAGGCGTGAGAAATGCCGCAAACAGCGGTATCGCAATCAATAGGGCGGGCGCATGCAATAGCACATAGCTCATATTCACTCCCTCAACCTCCTTACCTCTCTGGAATCGAGCGTTCCATAATGCTGATATATCTTTACCGCAAAGGAAAGGATCAAAGCCAGCACCGCAACCCCTATCACTATGCTCGTCAGTGTCAACGCTTGAGGAACTGGGAGTGTCATTCCTTCAGGTATACTTGTGCCTTCCGGAAGATTTGTGTAGATGGGTGCAACCGCATTTTCTCTGTATCCTAAAGTTATGAGAAATAGATTGACCCCACTCTCCAGAACGGTGATACCTATGGCGATCTTTATTAGATTTCTCTTGAACAGGACCGCATAGAGACCTACTATCACAAGGATTGCAGATGCCATGTAAGGAATATTGTATATCATTTCTTCCTGACCCCCTTTCTACCCCTCTTTAACCTTGCAAAGAGTGCCAATGCAAGCACCATGGCTGAGAGACCCGCTATCACCTTTAAACCAACGCTTATGTTCATCAGAGGAAGCACACCACCGGTATTCATATCTCCGGGGTTGCTCCCAAACGGAGGTATTCTCCCAAATATGAAGTTTGATCCCGCCAGAAAGTTGTAGAAGAAAGTTGCCGATAATCCAAGGAGGGCCAATGATATGAAGCTTAAAGCACCTATGCTTTCCAAAATGGACAGATGAGATTCTTTGATTTTTTTAGCGATCTCAGCAGAGCCGAATGCTACGAGAAGGAGAACTATGCCAGAAGCTGTGATTGCTCCGCCCTGAAAACCTCCTCCTGGAGTGAGATGACCATGAACGATTATATACAATCCGTAAACGGTTATGAATGGAAAGATTATCGATGCGATTGTCTTAACGATCTTTGATGGTTCATTCACGAGCATACCTCCTTAACACAGCTAAAACCCCAGCAACCGCGGTAAACAAAACCGTAGCCTCTCCAAGGGTATCAAATCCTCTATAATCGAACACTACGCTGGTAACTGCATTGTTTGCCCCGGTTTCATTCTGGGCATTTTCTATTATGTGATCATCCATCTCCGTGGATCTGGGTTCTCCAAACGGTCTTAATGTCAAAGCTGTTGAAACCAATATACATGAGAAGATGATAAAAGCTATCAAAGATACTTTCTTGTTCATCTTCCCTCCTCCATCCTCCTCGTGGCTTTAATTGCGAATATCAAGATGGCTGTCGTTAAACATGCTCCCACTCCCGCCTCTGCTATCGCCACATCCGGAGCCTGCAGGATGTAGAATTCCAGCGAAAGAATCAAACTCATAGCAGCGAGGGCTATCGTTGCTGATATCAGATCTCTAAAATAAATTGCAAATATCGCGGCTATCACCACGAATATCGGAAGTATGGCGTGAAGTATCTCCATCATTTTTTCTCCTCCTCAAGGTCATCAACAACGGCTTTTACCGGCTTGACGCCACTCCTGTGGGCGGCTCTTGCAATCGCGTGAGCTCCTGTTGGGTTGGTTATTAATATAGCTATCAAAGCAACGAGGGCATGAATTGGCAGTATCGGGGAGGAGACGGTAGGATGAAGATACCATTCCTTCAATCCATATACTATCACTGCACCCGAGAGAAATATGGAACCAAATGTTGTGCATTTTGTGCCGCCATGCAACCTTGTATATACATCTGGAAATCTCAGCAGGGCAAGAGAGCCAAGCAGGTTAAAGGTAACACCTATGGCAAGAAATATGTAAATCAGTGCAGTAACGATCATATCCTACCACCCTCCAGATATTTCGCTATGAGTATGGTCGTAACAAATGACAGGAGGGCATATACTATAGCCACATCTATGTAAATTATCTCGCGATAGTATGCTCCGAACAGTATCATCAGAACTATCACAAGAGTGTTTATGGTATCAAGACCAACGACTCTATCCGGGACTGTAGGACCCAGTATGAGTCTTATCGCTGCAAGGAGTATGGATATCAGGAGAATTATTATCGAGAGCAGAAATGCATCCATCATTCGGCAATCCTCCTTATCCATTTGGGGAATTTACCGCATACATACTCGTATGGTCTCGGCTTCTTTTTGAGAGCAGCATCCTTGACATTTATCCAGTGAACGTAGAGATTGTTGGTTTTCTCATCTATATCAACACTGAGTGTTCCCGGCGTTAATGTTATCGAGTTGGCGAGCATGGTTATGCCTAAATCGGTTTTCAGATTGGGAGAGATTTTCACTATTCCGGGTCTGATTTTACCGGTAATAACTCGATATGCAACATCAAAGTTTGCCTTCGCCATCGCCAAGAAAAAGGGAAACAGATAAGCTATACCGTATAACCATCTTTTGGGATTGAGCATTCGAAAATCGTTTTTGATGAAGATGTTCCTGGATATATAGCCAACCAGGACGGCAACCATTATACCAAAGAGGATCTCTTCGATGCTCCAGAAGCCTATGTTGCCACTTCCCGCCGTGAATATCAGGTAAGCGATGAAACAGATGAATGATGTAACTATAAACTTCTTCATCTCTCTTGCCTCCAGTTTTGCTGAAACAAAAGAGTCTTTTAAAACTTTATCGTTTTTTGATATCTCCAGAGCGTTAGTATTACATTACGCCATTTCATACACCATTTGGTGTCAGCACATGGAAGAAATGATATCCTTTTACAACTATGCGGCGATCGTCAAAAACCTCAGAGGGGTTATTCACTGGAAGGAAAAAGAAAAATCTGGAGAGAGATTGAAATGGCTCCTGTCGAGGTTCAGATACAGAAATCTGGGTATCACTCCCCTGATGAAGGGAAAAATTCCCGAAAGAAAAAATCTGGTGGTGCTTTCTTATCCAAATGAATGTATAAGAATGGCAAAGGATGTGTTCTCCGATGTTCTCAATGAAATGATCAGCGAGGTTCTCTGCCTCTCCTCTGTATACATCTCGCCCGTTATTACAAATTCACCTGAAGATTTTGAAGATTTGAAGTTGAGCGAGGTAAAAACATCAAAGGAACTCACCGATAAAGATTGGAAACTCCACATGAGAATTGCAGATTACACTGTTCTTGATTTTTATACATGGGCGGTGCGCCAGGCGTTCACCCGGATCAAAGAGGGGAAGGATATTGGATTTATACTGAAGGAGAGGAGGGAAAAGATAGAGAAGGATAAAAAGAGATACTGGAGGATAGGAGAGAATAAAGGCAAACCTTTCCTGTTTTATGTGGATGTTCTCGACGTTGCCAACAGAGAGAATATTCTGGAAAAACTTGTTGCCACTGGAGATGATGTTTTTGCGGTATTTGGCATAATGGCGGTTGTTATCGTTTAGCCAAAAAATAATAAGTATAGAGACAATCCCGAAGTGATGGATGTCAGAATCATATCCCATACTCCAGATCCAGAGAAGGTCTGCGCCATAGCAGCAGCACTGACACACAGCAAAAAGAAGCCGGAAGAAGTAGAGAAGATGGACGACGATTCTCTCAGGAATATACTCTCTCATGTCATGGACCTTGGTCATCTGAGTGTTGTAGAGCACGCGAGTTTTACATTTGCGATATCTGGAGTGAGTAGAGCGCTAACCCATCAACTTGTTAGACATAGAATAGCAAGTTATTCTCAGCAGAGTCAGAGGTATGTGAGGTTTGAAGATGCCGAGTATGTTATGCCTCCTTCTGTGGAGAAGGATGAAAATTTGAAAAGGAGATACGAAGATTTCATGAAAAAAGTATGGGACGAGTACAACCATCTGATCGATGAAGGAATACCCGAAGAGGATGCGAGATACGTTCTCCCAAATGCCGCAAAGACGAACATCATTGTAACCATGAACGCAAGGTCTCTTTTGAATTTCTTTGAGCTGAGATGCTGTATGCATGCCCAGTGGGAAATCAGAGAACTCGCATGGAGGATGCTGAACGAGGTGAAGAAGATAGCACCAACGATTTTCAGGAAGGCAGGTCCTCCTTGCAAGACCAGAGGTATATGTCCAGAGAAAAGGGAGGATTGCCCATGGTATCCAAAGAAGAAAGACCGTACATAATAATAAACTGCGCCGCCTCCGCTGATGGAAAGATAGCCTTACCAGATAAAAGACAGGTCAGAATATCATCGAAAGAGGATTTTGATAGAGTGATGAGATTGAGAGAGGAATGTGATGCGGTTCTTGTTGGAATAGGAACGGTGCTTACCGATGATCCAAAGCTCAATGTGAAGTACGATACTCCAAAACAGCCCGCAAAGGTGGTGCTCGATACAAAATTGAGGATACCAGAGGATGCTGAGGTTTTCAAAGGTGGCACAAAGGTTTACATTCTAACAGGAAAGGATGCCGAAAGAACCATTGAGAAGGAAGATGTAGAGGTTCTGAGATGTAATCTGAGCAAAGATGGACTCATAGATTTAAAGGAAGCAATGAAACTGCTGAGAGAGAAGGGAATAAAAAGGTTGCTCGTCGAGGGAGGGGCAACGGTTATATGGAACTTCTTGAAAGAGGGGCTTTTCGATGAGTTTAACATATACATCTCGCCCATCATAATCGGCGGAGCCAGTACGCCTACTATAGCGGATGGTGAAGGTGTGAAAAACGAGAATGAAATTATAAAACTCAGGTTGAAGGAAGTTAAAAAACTTGGAGATGGCTTGCTGATAAGGTATGAGCCATGGAAGTGAAATTTCTGTGTGACCAGATGCTGGGCACGCTTGCAAAGTGGTTGAGGATTCTGGGATTCGATGTCTGTTTTGCTGATAGGATAGAGAGTGATGATGAGATCATCGAGAGAGCAAAGAGAGAAGGGAGAGTTATCCTTACCAGAGATAAATATCTTGTCAGGAGAGCAAAAAGGGAAAATATCTCTGCTGTGGAGATAAAGAGTACAGACCTGGATGAGCAGATAAGAGCAGTGATATCAGAATATCCGATTGATGAGAATAAGATTCTCTCCAGATGCTCCGTTTGCAATGCTATTTTGACCAAGATTGATAAAAAGGAGGTTAAAGGTAAGGTGCCGGATAGGGTCTATAACAGACATGATGAGTTCTGGTACTGTGAGAATTGCGGTAGAATATACTGGAAAGGAACCCACTGGGATAACATGAAATCAAGGATAGAGAAGGTGAACAGCGATGGGAAAACAGAATGATAATGCCTGTCCGATTTGATTTGCAATTCACTCCAGCATCTTCACCATCTGGGCATGAGGGACTCCCTGGATATAGAGCACACATCTGGGATTCACGTACCCCATCTTTATTGCACACTCGACTGTTCTTTTTCCAACGAGATTTGCGATAGTGGCTTCTTTCAGATAGGCAGCGAATGTTTTTTCATCGACGATTCTCCCACCATAAAAAGTCTTTTTGACGTGTAACCTGAATTTTCCTTCTTTTAATCTCTTGCCGAGTAGTTCCTCGTCGCATGCTCCTATGAGGATATCCTCACCTTTCTTGTAAATCTTGATGCTGATCCCCATTTTTTCAACCTTTGCCTAATGATAACTTTTGTCAATATTTATTAATATCGATTTCGGATTTTTGAGCGAGTCACTTACCGAACTTTTCCTCGAGATATCTTATAAAGATTCTCGGATTCAAGCCCTCGCCACAGCATATCTTCATTATCTCTTCAGATGTGTACATTCTGCCATATCTGTGGATATTTGTGTTGAGCCACTTTTTGATTTCCTCAAAGTTTCCGCTCTCCACCATCGAATCCATCTCTCCGAGATCCCTTCTCATCGAGTATAATTGCTGGGCAGAATATATATTTCCAATCGTGTAGCTCGGAAAATATCCAAAATCTCCGGTGCTCCAGTGCATGTCCTGCAAAACTCCCTCTCTATCGGTTTTTGGACGGACTCCCATGAGTTCCTCCATCTTTTCATTCCATAAGTCCGGCAACTCCTTTGCTTCTATTTTTCCCTCGATTAGTTTCGTTTCCAGCTCGAATCTCAGGATTATATGTAGATTGTAACTGATTTCATCCGCATCGGTTCTTATCATCGACCTTTTCACTGTATTGACATGCCTGTAAACATCCTCCATATCCAGATTGATTCGGGATTCTACTTTTCTGAGAATGGGGTAGAAGAATTTCCAGAAATTGTAACTCCTGCCGATCACGTTTTCCCAGAATCTTGATTGAGATTCGTGTAAGCCCAGGGATGGAGCATCGGATATAACGGTGTATCTGAATTTACCCTTTGGGAGGTTCAACTCGTATATGGCGTGTCCCGCTTCGTGTAAAGTTGAGAAAAGAGACGATAATGGATTTTTCTTGGAGAATCTCGTGGTTATCCTGACATCGAACGTAGATAATCTGGTTGTGAAAGGGTGCTCCGAGATATCGATTCTGAAACTATCCCTGCCTAAACCGAGATATTTGAGTATGATTTTGCACAGTTTTTCCTGAGATCTTATGCCGATATGTATCTCGGTATCTTCTTCGCTTTCAAATCTATCCAGAAGTTTTGATAATCTACTCCTTAGATAATCGAAGGCGTTTTTTAACCTTTCATAAGTCATTCCTTCCTCGTAATCATCCAGGAGGTTGTTGTAGATATGTCCTTTCAGACCAATATAATCGCAGTATTCTCTTTTCAGTTCCACCAGTTTTTCCAGATGTGGAAGAAAGATATCAAACCTCGACCTCTTCTTTGCAACTTCCCAGGCGGAGTAGGAGAGCGCCTCCGCCCTGCTCAACCTCTCTATGAAATCTGCGGGAATCTTCCTCGCCTTTTCGGCATCTTTCTTCAACCTTTCAACTATGATTCTGTCCTTCTGATGGAGCCTTTCTATATTCTCTTTATCTGACAGGAAGGTCACGCTTTTCCAGAGCTCATCCGAGAGCAGTATCTCATGTGCTCTTTTAGATAGAAGAGAGAGCTGTTTGGACCTATCGGTGAGGGCTTTCCTTGGCATATATGTCTTCTGGTCCCAGTCCAGGAGAGATATCACTCCCCCAATGAGGAAAAGTTCCCTCTGTTTGTCGGATATGATTTTCAGGGCATCTTTTATTTTCAAGTTCCACACCCCTCATGTTTTCGCAATACCAAACCATCGGCCCGGCACAACTTTCAAATAGCATTCCGTCTATTTCAGAGTATGCCATTGAGAGATACGAGAGAAGGTATAATCTTAATAGTGGATATCATCATGTTTGTCATCGCCGTGATATCGATAATTCTAATGTCGTTGAACTTCTACAGAGCCGGCTTCTACTTTGGAAATGGAAGTGTTGGATTTGCACAGACATATCTGATGTATGCAGGGGCATGCATAGCACTTCTCTCAGTATCAATGACATGGATATTCGTAAGGTTTTTTAAGAATTGGAACAAAAAAACCTTATAGTCCGGCGAAAGGCGCAGGATAGGCTGGGGGGTTAGGGGTCCCCTGCAACCGGAAAGCCCCTATACGCCGGAGCCGAAAGCCGGAGGGCGGCACACTGGTGTAAGGGGCGATCCACCCATCAACGATGAGACCTCGTCCCCAGGGATTGGGGGTGGCGGTAGCATGTTGTCGGAGGGCAACATGCCCGCCTTTGCCGCGAAAACCGGGTCAGGCCCGGAAGGGAGCAGCCTCATCGCGGACCGCCGATGCTCTGGGGGTAAACGGGGTTAAGAAGGTGGGTGGGCTAAATCGCCCCTATACCAGCGTGTCCACCTCCGGTTCTCCTGCGCCCGCTAAAGATTTTTATGAACATTATGGGAAATGTCCTCTGTAAATTTTTATATACCCGCTTTCCTTTATTATAGAATAGTGGGCTCGTAGATCAGCGGTAGATCGCCCCCTTGGCATGGGGGAGGCCTGGGGTTCGAATCCCCACGAGTCCATCTTGCCCAAATGATCTTGCTGTAAAGGTTTCGTTCCCCTTTGTATCCGGTTTCGCTCAACTTGGGTTTATATCTGTAAAATCCACAATTAGCGGATACGTAAATTCTCCTACTCTCCCGCCACCATGGTGAAGATTGTAAAACCTGCGAAAAGCCCAGCTGGAGATGCAAACGGGATGAAAAGAAAAACACCAACTAACGTGAACGAAGCTGCGAAAATCCATTCGTTAAAATCCAGCACATAGTACTCCGAGGGAAGGGGGGAGTCGGGAAGTTCAAGATATCTTACGGTGCCATTACCGTGTCCATACACGACGAAAGGACAAATGGAAAATACCCACATCCCGAAGTTAAAGTAAACGTCTGAGGAAAGTTCGCATATTCCGAGAATTAAACCCATCACACCGTAAATGAATGGTTTTTCTGCACAACGCGTTTTAGATGAAATATGCGGTGGCAAAGATCCATTTCTCCAGCCTATATCATCCCTCGATAAGATACCATACTGTATCAATACATTAAGTTTCTTCAAAGTCTTTTCCAGATAGTTATCTTGAGAGCGGTCTACAAGTGAAAATTGCCTTTTGATTTCTTCCGCTTCTTTATAAGAAAGCTTTTTCACAACCTTTTCAATCGCTCCATTTTTGAATTTGTAAATCGTTATATTGTAAAATCCATCATTTCCATCCTCGATATCGCTTTTTTGTTTCTCTACACCATTCAGCCCAACGGCTTGATAGATGGTTGCTCCAATAAGCAGGAAAAACGTAGCCGCAACCAAACCCATACGGTATATCCTAAGCATGGATATCATCTAATTAAATCTTCGATATTTAAATTTAATTGATATCAATGTGGATATGTTCTGATGGCTACCTCATCGTGTATCGCATTAGTTTTAATGTTGCCCGTGAATTTGCAGATTTTTGAAATAACAACCACTATATACATCTCTCTGGATGCATCTGTTGGGAAATGCAGATCAATGCGGATCTCCACATTCATTCCAGATTCTCTGGGGCAACAAGCAGCTCTATGACCATTAAAAAACTCGCAGAATCGGCTCCAAAGAAAGGCATAGATATTCTCGCAACGGGTGATTGTTTACACGGGGAATGGCAGAAGGAAATAAAGGAATGCAAGAAAATCGATGATGGAACTTTCGAAAAGAGGGGGACGAGATTCATACTGAGCACCGAAGTTGAAGATATGAACAGGGTGCATCATCTTCTGTATTTTCCCTCATTCTCCCAGGTTGAGGAGTTCAGAAAAAGGGTAGAGAAGTTCTCAACGGATCTCGATGGCGATGGTAGACCAAAGATCAGGTTAAGTGGAATTGAAATAGCACAGATCGCGAAAGATCTCGACATTCTCATAGGACCCGCTCATGCCTTTACACCATGGACTGCAATGTATGCCTACCACAACTCTCTGAAAGATTGCTATGGTGACCTCGCAGATTATGTCTCTTTCCTCGAACTCGGATTGAGTGCAGATTCAGACTATGCGGATAGAATCTCAGAATTGCATAGACTAACATTCCTCACCAATTCCGATTCACATTCTCCTCATCCGGTCAGGCTCGCAAGAGAATTTAATAGAATGGAAGTTAAAGATGCAACATTCGAAGAAATCAGAAAAGCCATACTGAGGAGAGGAGGTAACAAAGTTGTACTCAACGTTGGCTTTCCACCCCAGGAAGGAAAGTACAATGAAACCGCCTGCATAAAATGTTACAGGCATTTCTCCCTTGAAGAAGCCATAGCAAGGGGCTGGAAATGCCCATGCGGGGGAAGAATAAAGAAGGGAGTGAAGGATAGAGTCAGAGAACTTGCCGACCTTGAAGAACCAAGGCATCCAGATCACAGGCCACCCTATCTGCACATCATCCCTCTAACGGAGATCATTGCCAAAGCCATAGGTCAGAGCAGTGTCTTCACCAAGAAAGTTGAGAGTTTGTGGGAGAATCTGGTTTCTCATTTCGGCAGTGAAGTTAATGTCCTCGTAGATGCAAGTATCGATGAAATAGCCATATATAGCAATCCAGCAGTGGCGGAGGCGATAGACCTTTTTAGAAGGGGTAAAGTAAAAATCATACCAGGCGGCGGCGGGAAGTATGGTGTGATAGAAATTCACCCATCTGAGGAGTACATACCTGTAAACTTTAATCGTCAGAAAAGCTTACTGGACTTTTAGATGAGGGTAGAGAGGGTCGATGAGGGCAAATTCAGAGAAATACTTGGCGAACTTATAGATGTGTACATGGACGGATACAGGGATATGGAAGAGTATGCCTACAGAACAAGAGGAGATGCAAGGAGATATCTGAAATGGCTCTACCGCTGTGATCCGGAGGTTTTCCTTGTAGCTATAGAAGATGAAAAAATCATTGGTTTCATAGCAGGAGCGAGAAACTGGTGGGACAAGACCTATGGCGACATAGGGGAGATTCACGAGCTCGTTGTCAGGAAGGAGTTTCAGGGAAAGGGAATAGGGAGAGGACTGCTGGAGAGGGAGATTGAAATCCTGAAAAGATATCATGACACCATCGGCCTGTGGGTCGGAGAGAAAAATTTCAAGGCGATCAGATTCTATGGAAGAATGGGATTTCGCGTGGTTGGTAAGGTGGGTGTATGGCTCAGGATGATAAGAGAAGATTGATAGAAATGTTGGAAAAGCTGATATCGATAAGGAGCGTAACTGGAGAAGAAAATAGGTTAGTGGATTTTCTGGAAAAACATCTTCTTGAGATTGGTTTGAATGTCGGAAGAGAAGAGATTGATTCAAGATACAATCTTTTTGCATATCGTGGAAAAGCCAGATATCTGATAGCAACTCACGTCGATACTGTACCACCGTGGGGATTCAGGAGAGCATTTAAACCAAGATTCGGAGACGAAAGGATTTTTGGCAGAGGGGCAATCGATACAAAGGGTCAAATTGCATCCCTTCTTGTTGCTCTGGAAAATACAGATGCGCCCTGCGCCATTGCACTCTTCGTGGATGAAGAGAGGGACGCAAAAGGCTCAGAGGAGTTTACACCAAAATGGAAATTTGATGGTGCCCTCGTTTTGGAGCCAACGGATTTCAAGATTTGTACAAGACAGGCAGGGAGCATAGAGATCAGATTGGAAACGAGAGGAAGGTCATCGCACGGCGCAACGCCTCTTGCAGGAAAAAATGCCATCGATGTATTCATCGAAATCTATCTTGCTCTCAAATCCATGGAACATATCAAAAACAGACCAAAGGATTTCAAAGAATCTGGAGTCACTCTGGGATGGATCAGGGGAGGAAGAGATTGCCAGGTTGTTCCAGATAGATGCGTTGGAGAGATAGATATTCCCATATTTCCGGGAGATGATATCTCAGCAATAAAGGATCAGGTCGATGAGATACTCGCCAAGTACGGCGCCGGCGCGCAGGTCAAGATCTTTGATCAGCCGGTTGAAATCTCAAGGGATGAGAATGTGGTGAAACTCCTCGAGAGGGCGATGAGGGGAATCAGAAGAGTTAGATATTCGGGTATGCCCGCGTGGACCGATGCGGCGAATCTGATTGAAAAAGGGATACCATCTGTTGTGTTCGGTGCGGGAGATTTGAGTCTGGCACATACTGAGAGAGAAAGTATCGCTGTTGACGATCTTTTAGACCTCTGCAGGATTTTGAAAAGGTTTATTGAGTTATCTGGTATGGAATCTGATCAGTTGTCATAAAGAAAAGAGAATGCTGTCGATGACGTTATACGAAGTGAGCAACCAGTGTTCTCTCGATAGTTGGTGTCTTGAAAGGCGGTAAGCTCGGGAACAGGAAAGCAACAAACCTCGTCTTCATGGTCACGGTCATGTTTTTCTCTATGAGGAAGCCTTTACTTAGGAGGTTCATCTTCACTAATTTCTCTGCACCCGTATTGACTGCTGGGGTGAATGCAACTGCAAAACAGATATCTTCCTGTTCACCTTTTTCGTTGTAGAGCTCTGCTTTCAGGAAACCGATAACGAATGGCGCAAGACATGCGGGAACGACCTCCACGTTCCAGCAGACGTGATATGAACTTGCCCAAGTGCAGTTCACATGGCCATCCATCGACCAGTTGACCGGGATTTCCTTTTCTATGGTGAGGTTTCTCTCACTCAGAATATTGGGTTCTAGCCCTGGGTCGAGCTCGACGATAACTGAGATATCAAAATCTGTGCTCACTCCACAGAGTGTTTTCTGCCCATG
>Ga0190315_1000962_pt1 | contig 12480 bp, 9 predicted proteins | sample 48701101_MG_FD_161673 | JGI IMG/M metagenome (GOLD analysis project Ga0190315, IMG submission 161673) | Hydrothermal vent sediment bacterial communities from Southern Trench, Guaymas Basin, Mexico - 4870-11-0-1_MG | ecosystem: Environmental > Aquatic > Marine > Hydrothermal vents > Sediment ...
CCTTGAGGATCCAGGGTAAAGGCAAAGGGAGGGTGAGGAACACCAGGAGGTTGTAGGCCACCGCCTCCAAGAGGGCCCGCTTCTGGGCCATAAGGGGCGAGGTCTCCTGGGGGAAACCGCAAGCCGCGGGGATCTCGAGCCCACGCCTCCCCACCGTTCGAAACCGGCGCTCCGGGAAGATGCCTCATCAGGCAACAAAGGCGACTGTGCCCCCACACTTCCCTTCCGCCACCTGGGCTTCTGGCCCTCGGATCGACAGGCCGGCGGAGTCCAGGATCAAGGGGCGGGTTCCCCTTCGGGGAGAAAGGGCAACAACCTCCTTAACAGGGCCTCTAGAACCGGCCTTGGAGCGCGTTGACGGGATGTGCGGCTGCGGGGAACTCTCAAGTTGCTACGGATGCTTACGAAGCTACCGCAACCAGTTCGTCCACGATCGGTTACGCCGCGGCCCTGTCCGGGACTATTTGGAAAGCCTCCTCTCCAGGTGGACTGATTTAGAAGGGGGCTAACGCGTTTTTCGATTGCTTCCTTGACGGCTGCGCCGAAGTACTTATAGAATTTCGAGCGAAAAGAAAAGAAAGATAAAGCAAGGATAAGCAATGAGAAAAAATTACGTGGGGGCCATCGACCTCGGGACCACGGGGGCCCGGTTCGTGCTCTTCGATCGCGAGGCGCGGGAGGTCACCTCGGCCTACCGCGAACTCCCCCTCTCCACCCCACGCCCCGGCTGGGTGGAACAGGATCCCGAGCTCATGATCCGCCTGGCTTTGGAGGTGATACGGGAGGCGATCGCCCGCGCCGGGATCGGCGCCGGGGATATCGCCGCCCTGGGGATCACCGTCCAGCGGGAAACCACGTTGGTCTGGGACCGCGAAACCGGTAGGGCCCTACACCCCGCCATTGTATGGCAGGACCGGCGCACCGCCCCCCGCTGTGATGAGCTCCGCCGGGCTCATGCGGAGTTCATTCGGGACCGCACCGGGCTGCCCCCTGATCCCTACTTCTCAGCAACGAAGCTCGAATGGCTCCTTACGAACGTACCCGGCCTCGCCGAAAAGGCGGAAAGAGAAGAGGTCGCCTTCGGCACCGTGGACTCTTGGCTCCTCTTCCGTCTCTGCGGCGTTCACGCCACCGATCCCACCAACGCCTCCCGCACCATGCTCTTCGACATCCGCCGTCTCGCCTGGGACGCGGACCTCCTCGCGCTCTTTTCGGTGCCGGAAGGGATCCTTCCCGAGGTCCGCCCCAGCCTCTCGGAGTTCGGGACCACACGGGGGGAGCTTTTCGGGGCGGAGATCCCGGTGACGGGGGTCCTGGGAGATCAGCAAGCGGCCCTCTTCGGGCAAGGAGGCCTTTTCCGAGGTGGGGCTAAGGTCACTTGGGGCACCGGCGCGTTTCTCCTGCTCAATACCGGCGGGGAGGTCCTGACCCCGTCCCGCGCCCTCCTCTCCACGGTGGCCTACACCACGGACAAAGGCGTCGCCTACGCCCTGGAAGGTTCGGTCTTTGTAGCCGGGGCGGCGATCCAGTGGCTCCGGGACCTAGGCCTTATCTCTTCGGCCGCCGAATCGGAGGGGCTTGCCCGTTCCCTCCCCGGAAACGAAGGGGTCTATTTCGTCCCGGCCCTGACGGGGCTCGGGGCCCCCTACTGGGATCCCTATGCCCGGGGGACGATCGTGGGCCTAACCCGGGGCACCACCCGGGCACATCTCGCCCGGGCGGCCCTGGAATCCATCGCCTATCAAACTGCGGACATCGTAAAGGCCATGGAAGCCGAGGCTGGGTTTTCCCTCTCCGAACTCAGGGTGGACGGCGGTGCCGCCCGGAACGGATTCCTCTGCCAGTTTCAGGCCGACATCCTGGGGATCCCGGTGGTGCGGCCGGAAGTTCTTGAGACCACGGCCCTGGGGGCAGCCTTGGCCGCCGGGGCCTCCGCCGGGATCTGGGAGCTGGCGGATATTCCCGAGCTCCTCCGGGTAGAACGGAGGTTCGAGCCCCGGATGTCGCAAAGGGAGAGGGAACGGCTGCTTGCGGGCTGGCGGGCGGCGGTGGAGCGGGCCCGGGGCTTTGCGAAGGAGCTGGAATGAGGATCGCGGTAATCGGCGCCGGGGCCGTGGGGTCACTGATAGCCCGGGAGCTTTGCCGCTATGAGGCGGAGGTGGTCCTGTTTGAGCGGGCCCCGGACGTAGGCTGGGGCGTCACCAAGGCCAACTCGGGGATCGTCCACGCCGGCTTCCACGACGAGCCGGGAACCACGCGGGCTCGGTTCTGCGCCGCGGGGAACGCGCTCTACCCTGAGCTCGCGACGGATTTGGAGATCCCCTTCCGCCGCACCGGGGCTTATGTCCTGGCCTTCACCACCGAAGAGCTTTCGGTGCTGGAGGAGCTTCGGGAGTGGGGCGAGGTGAACGGCGTGCCGGGTCTCGAGCTCCACCGCCGCGAGGAGATCCTCGCCCGGGAGCCCCGGGTCAACCCGGAGGTCCGTGCCGGGCTTTGGTCGCCCACGGTGGGCATCACCCTCCCCTGGGAGATAGCCATCGCCGCGGTGGAAAACGCCCTCGATAACGGCCTGGAGCTCCACTTGGGGGAGCCCGTGGTGGGGATCGAGGTCTCCGGGGGGCGGGTCCGCGCAGTGCGCACGGACAAAGGCCGTTATCCGGTAGAGGCGGTTGTCAACGCCGCCGGCCTCTACGCCGACCACATCGCCCAGATGGCGGGCCTCGAGGGCCCCGCGCTTCACCCCCGCCGGGGGGAATACGTGCTCCTGGACGAGACCACCGGGGGATTGGTGAACGTGGTCCTCTTCCCCGCACCCACGCAGGTCTCCAAGGGGATCCTCGTCCTCCCCACGGTGGATGGAGGACTGCTTTTGGGGCCCAACGCCCACGATCTCCCCCCGGACGCCCGAGAGGCCACGGAGACCACCCGGGAGGGGCTCGAAGAAGTAATCGAGGGGGCAGTACACCTGGTCCCGGATCTTCCGCTCCACAAGACGGTCAAGACCTTCGCCGGGCTCCGGCCGGAGTCCCCCCAGAAGGACTTCGTCCTCGGGGAGACGAGGGTGGCGGGGTTCTACCAGGCGGCGGCGATGCGCTCCCCGGGCCTCACCGCGGCCCCGGCCATCGCCCGGTGGCTCGCCCACGAGATCGCCCTCGCCCACGGGCTAGAGGAGCGGACGGATTTTCGGCCGGTGCGGAAACGGATACCGCACCCCGCTGACCTTCCCGAGGCGGAATGGGAAGCACTGATCCGGAAGGATCCCCGTTGGGGGCGGATTGTGTGTTTCTGCAATCGGGTGACGGAGGGAGAGATCGTGGAGGCGATCCGTCGCGGGGCGCGGACCCTGGACGGGGTCAAGTTCCGCACCCGAGCCGGCTTCGGCCGTTGCCAGGGCGGGTTCTGTACCGACCGGATCCTCGAGATCCTTGCCCGGGAGCTCGGGGCCGAGCCCTGGGAGGTGACCGCCCGGGGCGGGGCCTCGCGCATCGTCCTCGGGGAGGCGCGGCCGTGAGGACCTACACGGTGGATGTCCTGGTTGTCGGAGGCGGGGCGGCGGGGATGGCCGCTGCGGCGGCCGCGGCCCGCGAGGGGGCCCGGACCGTCCTCTTGGAGCGGGGGGAGCGGCTCGGCGGGGTGCTGGAGCAGTGCATCCACCCGGGGTTCGGCCTCCACCGCTACCGCGAGGAGCTCACCGGCCCGGAGTTCGCCCACCGGATGCGGCAGGAGCTCGACGACTCCGGGGCCGAGGTCTTCACCGGGGCCACCGTCCTGGAGATCCTTCCCGACGGGCCGGCCGTGAAGGTCGTCTCCCCCAAAGGACTGAAAAAATTCAGGCCGCGGGCGGTGGTGTGGGCGGTGGGGGCGAGGGAGCGGCCCTTCGGGGCCCTCAGGATCCCGGGAACCCGGCCCTCAGGTGTCTTCACCGCGGGGTTGGCCCAGAGGCTCCTGGACCTGGAGGGGCTCCTTCCGGGGAGGCGGGCGGTGATCTTGGGCTCGGGGGACATCGGCCTCATCATGGCGCGCCGGCTCCACCTCGAAGGTGTGGAGGTCCGGGCGGTGCTGGAGATCCAACCGTTCCCCGGGGGTCTCACCCGGAACGTGGTCCAGTGCCTCCGTGACTTCGGGATCCCGCTCCTCCTTTCCCATACCGTCGCCGAGGTCCACGGGAGGGAAAGGCTCGAGGGGATCACCGCGGTCCGGGTGGACGAGCATCGGCACCCGATTCCGGGGACGGAACGGCGCATCGAGGCCGACACCCTGATCCTCTCCGTGGGCCTTATCCCGGAGGTGCGGCTCATCGAGGACACCGTGCCATTGGATCCGGTGAACCGTGGTCCGCGGGTAAACGGCCGGCTCCAGACCGAGGTCCCTTGGCTCTTCGCCGCGGGGAACTGTGTGGCGGTGTTCGATCTGGTGGATACGGTAGCGGAGCTGGGGGAGCGTGCGGGAGCCTCTGCCGCCCGCTACGCACGGGGAGATCTACCTTCCGGAAAGCCGGTCCCTCTCGTCAGGGGGGAGAACGTGGTGAGCCTCGTCCCGAGCTGTCTCGATGGTACCGCGGAAAGTGCCAGGATGTACCTCCGGGTCCCCCGGCCCATGGAGGGGGTCACGGTGGACGTCGGAGGGGTCGTCCGGCGCCGGGTCCCGGTCGCCCGCCCGGCGGAGATGATCGAGATCCCCCTGGATGGGGACGCGCTCTCCGAGCTTTCCCAAAAGGAACGAATCGTGGTCGAGGTGAAGCCGAAATGACCGAGAAAAAACTCGTGTGCGTCTCGTGTCCCATGGGGTGCGAGCTCACGGTGGTGCTCGAGGGGAAGAAGATCGTCTCCGTCTCGGGGAACCGCTGTCCCCGGGGGGAGGAATATGCCCGGTCCGAGGCGGTGGAGCCGCGGCGGGTGCTCATGACCTTGGTGCGCGTGGAAGGAGGAAGGGACCGGGTGGTATCGGTGAAGACAGATCGCCCGATCCCCTTGCGGCTCTTTCCCGAAGCGATGGCGCGCGTGCGGGAACTCTCGGTGAGGGCTCCTGTCACGATCGGCACCGTGATCGAGGAGAACTTCCTCTCCACCGGAGCGAACCTCGTCACCACCCGGCCCGCCCGCTGATGGAAACGTCGCCATCGATTGCTCCCCAAACCGTCATAGTTGCAGGCACGGTCCTTTGGTCCTAAAAAGAAACCTCCTGGATGAGGGTCCCGCAAAAGAGCGTTACAATCTAGCACCATGTGTTTGGCAGTCCCGCTCAAAGTGGTGGCCGTGGAGGGAAATGAGGCCACCGTTGATCTCGGGGGGGTGCGTTCCCGGGCGCGGCTTGATCTCCTCGGGGAAGAGGTGAAGCCGGGGGATTACGTTCTGGTCCACACCGGGTTCGCCATCCGCCGCCTCGATCCCGCGGACGCCGAGGAGACCCTCAAGCTCTTCGACGAGCTCCTCTCCGCCTCCGATGACGGCGGTGACTGACCCCTTCCGGCTACGCGATCCCGCACGGGCCGAGAAGCTCGCCCGGACCCTTCGCCGCCTGGCCCCCGGACGAGCGGTGAAGCTCGTTCACGTGTGCGGGACCCATGAGGCCGCCATCGCCGAACACGGCCTTCGGTCTCTTCTCCCGGAGGGGGTGGAGGTATATGAGGGACCCGGTTGCCCGGTGTGCGTCACCTCTACGGCGGATATCAACGTGGCGGTGAAATTGGCCCTGGAGAAGGACGTGGTCCTCTGCACCTTCGGGGATATGCTCCGGGTACCGGGGTCGGAGCTCACCCTGGAGGAGGCCCGGGCCCAGGGGGCGGACGTACGGGTGGTCCTCTCGGCGGCGGACGCCGTCCGGATCGCCCGGGAAAACCCGAGAAAGGAGGTCGTATTCTTTGCCGTGGGGTTCGAGACCACCGCCCCGGCGACCGCGGCGGTGCTCCTGGGTTCCCCTCCCCACAACTTCTCCGTCCTCTGCTCCCACAAGCTCATCCCCCCTGCCCTGGAGGCCCTCCTCCGGGAGAATACCGCTGTGGAGGGATTCCTCGCCCCGGGCCACGTCTCGGTGATCATCGGGGCCGACGCTTACCGGGAACTGGCCCGAAAGCACCGCATCCCGGTGGTGGTGGGGGGATTCGAACCCCTGGACGTGCTTTATGCCGTAGCGTTACTCCTCAAGCAGCTCCGGGACGGCCGGGCGGAAGTTGAAAACGCCTATCCCCGAGCGGTGCGCCCGGAGGGAAACCCTAAGGCCAAAGAGCTGATGGGCAGGGCGTTCGAGGTGGTGGACGCCGTCTGGCGTGGGATCGGGACGATCCCCGCCTCCGGCCTCGGGATCCGGGAGGAGCTCTCCCGGTTCGATGCCCGGAGGAGGTTCGGGGTCGAGGCGGGGGTCGGGATGGAGGAGCCCCCCGGGTGCCGCTGCCCCGAGGTGATCATGGCCAAGGCGGTGCCTACCGATTGCCCCCTGTTCGGGACCGCCTGCACGCCGCTTTCCCCGGTGGGGCCGTGCATGGTGGGGGCGGAGGGGGCGTGTGCCATCTGGTACAAGTACGGGGAGCGTCCCAGGCTCTAAAGGAAGGTCCATGAGGAAACCCCTATCTGAGGAGAAGATCACCGCACTGCACGGGGCAGGCGGCGAGCTCATGAACCGCCTGGTCGCGGAGCTCCGCGAGCTTTTTCCCCTGCGGGCGGCCGGGGAAGTAGGGCTCGATGATTTGGATGATGGGGCTTCCCTCTCGCTTCCCCAAGGGGAGGTGGTGGTCACCACCGACTCCCACGTGGTGAAGCCCCTTTCCTTTCCCGGGGGCGATATCGGGAAGCTCGCTGCCTCGGGCACCGTGAACGACCTCGCGGTGATGGGGGCAAGGCCTGTGGCCATGACACTCGGACTCATCATCGAGGAGGGCTTTCCGATATCCGAGCTGAAGAAGTTCCTCTCCTCCCTGGCGGAGGTACTGCGCGAGGTGGGGGCCGCGCTGGTTACGGGGGACACCAAGGTGATGGGAAAGGGGGAGATGGACGGGCTCGTCATGAACACCACCGGGATCGGTGTCGCCGAAAGGATCATCCGGGACTCGGGCCTCCGTCCCGGGGACAAGATCATCATCACCGGCCCCGTGGGGGACCACGGGATGGCGGTCCTGGCCGCCCGGGAGGGGATCCCGGTGGAAGGGGAAATTAAAAGCGATGTATCCCCGATCTGGCCCCTGGTGGAACGGGCCCTCTCCATCGGGGGGGTGACGGCAATGAAGGATCCCACCCGGGGCGGGCTCGCGGCGGCCCTCAACGAGATGGCACGGAAGTCCGGCGTGGGGATAACGGTCCGGGAGGAGGAGATCCCGGTTCGCCCCGAAGTGAGGGGCCTCGCAGAGCTTCTGGGGATAAGCCCCTTGAACCTCGCCTGCGAGGGCCGGGCGGTGATCGGCGTCTCCCCGGATCGTGCGGAAGCGGTCATTTCCGCGCTGCGGGAACATCCCCTGGGACGGGACGCCCGGATCATCGGCGAGGCGATCCCCGAACACCGGGGGAAGGTGGTCCTGGAGACCCGAGTGGGAGGCCGGAGGTACCTGGAGATGCCGCTGGGCGACCCCGTCCCCAGGATCTGTTAGCCGCCCTTTTCACATTTTTTCCATCACTTTCGGTTCCTTCCACATTGCCCGCCTATTGGGGATCGGAGAAAATGCCCCCGATGAGGGGAGGGGAAGATCTTCAACGGCTGGTCGGGTTCCTGAAGGAGGTGAACCACGACCCCTCCCTCGACGGGGTGAGCGGGGCGGCGCTCCGTTTCGCCCTCTCCCTGATTCCCGCGGCGGACAAAGGGGCCGTGTTCGTCCTCGATCCGCGGCTGGGGGAGTTCGCCGTCACCGCGGCGGTGGGATGGGATTCCGAACGCCTGAAGGCCACCCGGCTCCCGAAGGAAAAGATCGCCCCGCACCTCGCCTTTTTCGGGAAGCCCAGGATCGTCCGCTGGCCCCTGAAATTGGCCCTGCGATGCCATGGATCCAGGATCCCGGAGATCTTCTCCGAAGTGGCCGGGACGAAGGCCGCGCTCTTGCTTCCTTTAAGGGACGAAAACGGGGGGTTCAAGGGATGCCTGTGTTTGGTCAGCACCCGGGACCCCGGGGCCTTCTCGTCGGGGGACCTCGAGCGCCTCAGGGCCTTCGAGGGCGAGATATCTGGGGCCGTGTGCGCCGGGCTTAGGTGGGAGGAACTACGGGAACGGGAACGCTTCTTCAGGTTTCTCTTGGAACGGATGGCCGACGCCGTATATGTCACCACGCTGGACGGGGAGATCCTGGAGGCCAACCCGGCGGCCGAACGCCAGACCGGATACAGCCGCCGGGAGCTGCTTGGGATGAACATCATGCGGGATCTCGCCGCCGAGGAACCGGCCGTCACCTGGGAGAAGGTCAACGAGAGGCTGCTCCGGGGCGAGGTGGTCTTCTTCGAGGAGAAGAAGCGCCGCAAGGACGGGACCCCCTTCTGGACCGAGGTGGCGGTAGCCCTCATAGAGTATCGGGGCAGGCCGGCCACCGTCTCCATCAACCGGGACATCACCGAGAGGAAGCGGCTCCAGGAGGAGCTCGAGCGCCGGATCTCCCAGCTCCGGGCCCTCAACCGCGCCACGAAGCTTTTGGTCGAGGAGATCCGGGCGGATGCCCTCATACGGACCGCGCTCTCCGCGGTCAAGGAGGCCACCGGCTCCGAGTACACGAGCCTGGTGCTCTTCGACGAAGAAGGGAAGCCCATCAAGAGGTACGCCTTCCCGGAATCGCCTTCCCTTCCCCTTAAGTTGCGCAAACGCGGCTTCGCCGCCTGGGTGCGGGAGACCGGGGAGCCCCTTTTCGTCCATGATATCAAGCCGGACGGCTCCACGGAACCCCCGGTGGTTTGGCCCGGGGAAGCGGAACCGATCCCGGCCAACCCTTTACTGGTGGAGGCCGGGATAAGGTCCTTCGCCGGTATCCCCATCAAGCGCAAAGGGAGGACCGTCGGGATCCTCTATGCCGACAGTCGCCGCCCCAACGCCTTCGCCGGGCAGGAAGATATGCTCCTGACCCTGGCGGGCCACATCTCGGCGGCCCTGGAAAAGGCGCTCCTCTACGAAGGTCTCAAGGAAAGCGAGGCCCACTGGCGCCTCCTCTTCGAGGAATCTCCCGTTTCGCTGTGGATTACGGACCTCTCCGGGGTAAAGGCGGAGCTCGACCGCCTGCGGGAGCAGGGGGTGCGGGATCTACGGGGGTACCTCGAGGAACACCCCGAGTCCGTCGCGCAGTGCATGAGGAGGGTCCGGGTAGAGAAGACGAACCGCGCCGCCCTCGAGCTTTACGGTGCCTCGGATACGGAGGAGCTGTCCACCAGGTTGCCGGAGATCATCCCCCTTGACGAGGCCATGACCCTTTTCCGCGAGGGTTTACTGGCGATCTGGGAGGGGAAGCCCCGGTACTCGGGGGAGGGCATAAACCGAACCCTGGATGGAAAGAAGCTCTGGGTTTACCTCACTTGGGGGGTCATGCCCGGCCACGAGAAGGACTATGGCAGGGTTTTGATCTCGATCGTGGATATCACCGCGCGGGTTGAAGCCGAGGAAGCCCTGAGGGAGGTCAACTCCGCCCTCACCGCCCTCTCCTCCACCCTGGAACTCCCGGAGCTACTCCGCATCGTCCGTTCCGAGGCGCGGAGATTCATGCCCTTCGACGCCTTCTTTGTGGCCCTTGTGGACAGGGGACGAGGCGAGATTCGGATGGTATATGCCGAGGAAGGAGGGGAAGAGGTGGAGGTGCCGCCGATCCCCTTGGATCCCGGCTCCAGTCCCACCGCCTGGGTGGCGGTGAACCGAAGGCCCCTTTTCATCGAGGATGTGGAGGAAACCCCACCGCCCGTCCCGTTCAAGCAAGTGGGCCGGCCGGTAAGGGCCTGGGCGGGGATCCCCTTGATAGCCCAGGGCGAGGTGATCGGGGTCCTCTCGCTCCAGAGCTTCGCGCCCCTGGAGTTCGGGGAGAGGGAAAAGGGAATCCTTTCGGCCCTCGCCGCAGGGGTGGCGGTGGCGCTCCGCAACGCCCTCCTCCACGGCAAAATCCGCTCTACCGCTGAGAAGTTACGGGCCATAGAGGAGACCTCCCGGAGAATGAAGCTCGCCGATTCGAAGCGCGAGCTCTACGACCTGGTCCTGGACGCGATCCACGGGCTATTCGGATACCCCTGTGCCATCCTCGAGGCCTCCGGGGACACCCTGACCGCGGTGGCCGCTCGGGGTTGCAGGTGGGCCCATGGTACGCCGCACCTCCCCTTGGGTGAAGGAAGTGGATTCGCGGCAACGGCGTACAGGACCGATGAGCCCCTTTACGTCCCCGATGTCCGGGACGATCCACGCCGCATCCCCTGTGATCCCGACCCGGCGTGTGAGCTCGCCCTCCCCATCTCCGTCTCGGGCAAAAGATACGGGGTGCTGGATATAGAACACGGCGAGGTGGACGGGATACCCCCGGAGGATCGGGACCTCCTCAGGATACTGGCCAGCGAGTTGGCCGTGGCCCTGGCCGGGCTGGAACGGTTGCGGGAGGTGGAGCGGATCAACGAGAAGCTCGCCCTCCTCCACGAAATTTCCCAAAAGCTTCAGCGGTGTGCCAGCGCCCGCGAGATCTGCGAAGTGGCGGCAAAGGCCCTGGTGGGGAAGCTGGGGTTCGAACACGCGGTCGTGGCATTGGTCCAGGGGGACTACCTCGTCCCCGTGGCGACTGCGGGCCCCTTGGGGGCCAAGGCCCGCCCCTTCAGGAAGGGCGAGGGGATAGCGGGGAAGGTGTGGACCTCGGGGAAGCCCCTGTGGGGGAGGATAGAGGATTTCCCGGAGGCCATGCCGGTGGATCCCGGCATAAGGTCCACCGCCTGTGTCCCCATCGAGGGGAAAGGCCAGATCCAGGTGGTGAGCGGGGATCCCGATGCCTTCGGGCCGGACGACCTACAGATCTTGGAGACCTTGGCCAGGCACATACGCGAGGAGCTCAGGAGGGTGGAGCTCGAAGAGGAGCTCCGCGAGCAGGCCATCCGGGACCCGCTTACCGGGCTTTACAACCGCCGCTTCCTGGACGAGGTCCTCCGCAAGGAACTCGCCCGGGCCGAACGTTACGGACATCCCTTGGCGCTGATCGTAGCAGACATAGATGATTTCAAGGAGATCAACGATACCTATGGACACCTCGAAGGGGACCGGGCCCTCATCCGCGTGGCCAAGGCGTTCAAGGAGAACATCCGCGAATCGGACTACATCTTTCGCTGGGGCGGGGACGAGTTCGTCATCCTCCTTACGGAAACCAACGGTGACCGCGCCCGAAGGTTCATAAAGCGCATGAGCGAGCCCTTCGGCCCCCTTTCAGAACCGCCGACCATCCGCCTGAGCTTCGGTCATGCGGTTTACGACCCAAGGGGAGGGGAACTGCCCGAGCCGGAGGAGCTCTTTCGGGAAGCCGACCGCATTCTCTACGGAATAAAGAGGAAAAAGCGGCGTTAAAGCCACCTCTCGCTTCCTATTTGCATCCCGTCCTCGGCGGCGATCACCTCGAGGCCGAGCTCACCGGAGAGCTTGGACGCCAGCTCGCGGGGCTTGGCCCGGAGCATCGTCATCCCGAAGTGGGTGAGCACCGCCAGCTTCGGCCTGGCTCCGCGGATGATCTCCACAGCCTCAGGGAGGGAGAGGTGGTCTATTTCCGGGGTGGGTTTCAGTCGCACCACGTTCAAGACGAGAAGATCGCAGTCGGAATAGCGTCCGGGTAACTCCGGGGTGAACCGGGTATCTACCACGAACCCCAGCCGCCCTTCGGGGGAGTCCAACATCACCCCATAGGTCTCGGCGTCGCCGTGGCGGTGCCGCACCGGGGTGACGCGAACCGCCCCGATTTCAACAACTCTGCCCTCCTCCATGATCTCGATCCGCTCGGGATACCTGCGCACGTACCTGAGCACCACCGGGTCCTCGCCCTCGAGGCAGTCCCGGGGAGCCAAGAGGGTTCCCTTCCTCCCCTTGTGTCCGAGTTCGGCCATGACCTCGAGCATGATGTTCACGTCGGTGGAGTGGTCGAGGTGCTTGTGGGTGAGGATCAGACCGTCCAGTGCCTCGGGATCCAATGGTGGTCGGGATCTCCGGCACCGAAGCAGCGTCCCCGGGCCCGGGTCGAGGAGGAGCCGCGTTCCCCCGAGTTCGATCCACGTGCCGGCGGAGTAGCGGAGCTGCTTCCCCACCACGTAGCGAGCACCCGCGGTGCCGAGGAACTTCACGAACCCCATGGGAAAAGCATTCTAGGCGAGCACCGAAGCCCAAACAAATTCACAGCACGGTTCATCCACCTTCGCTTGAGCTCAGAAAGTCCCCTTCCACCCGAAGTTCAACAGCCAGGTCTTGCTCAGGTCATCGGGATCCACCAATCCCAGCTCGAGGCCGAGGTGCGCCGTGAACCCGCGGAAGAGAGGAAAGATCACGAGGGTCTTAAGCTTGCTGAAACCGAAGAGGTAATCGTCT
>Ga0190315_1000963_pt1 | contig 12479 bp, 22 predicted proteins | sample 48701101_MG_FD_161673 | JGI IMG/M metagenome (GOLD analysis project Ga0190315, IMG submission 161673) | Hydrothermal vent sediment bacterial communities from Southern Trench, Guaymas Basin, Mexico - 4870-11-0-1_MG | ecosystem: Environmental > Aquatic > Marine > Hydrothermal vents > Sediment ...
ACATGAGATTAGAAGCTATGAACTTCTGGAGAAAAGGTAAGCCTGACGGATGGTGGGCCTTTAAGACAAAGATAATGAATGAACCAGGTCTTGCTCCAAGAGGGCTTATAGAATCTTTTAGGTCTTTTGAAGATGGATTCAAGCCTTATGATAGATCAAGTTTGAATAAGTGGTCAGAGAGGATATATGCCTTTGAAGTAGCAAGGCTCTTGGCATTCTCTCTGTCAGTTCCTTTTAAGCATATCCTCAAAACAGTAGCCACTGCCAGGATCTTTGGAGTTAAAGAGACAGCCAAGGCTGTTCCTAAGGCTGTAATCTCTGCGTCAAAGATTGCTATAAAGCAAGCAGGAGGCGAAAAATGGCTTAAGGAACGAGGCTGGGGACTGGATATGATGGATGAGGCTGTGGAGGCCTTTACTGAAACTGGAAAGCTATATAGAGTAATATCTGATATTTCTCCTTTTAAGGTAAATGAAGCCTATGGGGATAAACTCTTAATGAGACTCAACAGTGTTGGAGGTGCTCCTCTTGCGGCGAGTGAGAGGTTCGATAGGGCCTTAACAGTTATCTGTGCTACTAAGATGGCAGCAAAGAAAGGTATGACTCCTGCTCAAGCTCTCTATAGTGTATATGATACTATCTTAAAGACCAACTTCTTAAGTGGCCCAACGAATCCTTCTTGGATAAGAAATCCCTTTGTTAGGCTTCTGCTTATGTTCCAAGGTACTCCTTATAAGATAATGGAACAAAGAGCTATGATGTATAAGCGTGGAGGCGAGGCTCTTCTTGAAACTGTTAAGCAGCTTAGAAGAGATATTATAAAGGGAGAGCAGATATTCAAGTGGGAGATGGTGAAACAAGGGTTAAATAAGGAGCAAGATCTCTTTGGTACACCCTTGGCTACACAGATGATGAGAGAGCTAATGCTTATAGGAACAGCAGTTGGCTTAGGTAAGTGGCTGTTTGATGTAGACCTGTTACATCACTTTGTTCATGTTCCTTTTGGAGAGGCCAGAAGAAGAGATATTGCAATAGGAATGCCTCCTGTTGCCAACGCAGCTTTGGATACTTATAACCAGTATATGCAAGAAGACTATGATGAGTTTATAGTATCTACGTTCTTTAAGCAATGGTTTAGAGCCACTATTGCAGGAGTTCCTGCACCTGTTCCTGTAGCTTTCAAGAAGGCTGTTAGATTATCTGAGGATGATATACCAGAAAGATATAGAGATAGTAGATTAAAATATCTGTTTGCCATTCCAGCCACTCATGATTAGGAAATGGATTCTCCAAAGTAGATATATAAAATAAGAACTGTTGCAGCTATAGCTAAAGAGATAAGAACTTCTTCAATGTGATCAAACATCTTTCTCTCCTTTCTATCTAAGAAGATTCAATTATTGCACCTTCTTATACCATATAGAGCCTCTTTCTCCTTTAGGGCCTATATATTTTCTTTCTATGCTTCCACTTCTTAGAAGTGTATCAATGACGTTGTCGAGCTTTGAACTATCCAGGTCTCTCCATGTTAAGGATAATAGTTCTTTTTCTGTAATCCATTTTCTTGCTTCTATAATACTGTTTACTTTGTCTACATCCACAGCTACATTGGATCTCCCAACAGCTTTGAATACGTTTGGAAGGTTATGTTCAATTTCTTCTATCGTTGAGATAGCTCTTTGAAAGTGCTTCCATTCTACTGTCATAGAGCTTCCTTCTGAAGCTGAATAGATTATTGAAAGTTTTTGTATATATAAAGGTTTTCTTTCATACCAGCCAGTAAAGATAGGATCTTTGCAGATTCTATTTTCATCAAGAGCGTCATAGCTATCATACCACTCTTTCCATAGGACAAAGCTTTCTTTAGACTGGATGAACCCACCTGACATTCTGCTGATGATATAAAGGTCATGTTTGAGGTCTTCCTTGAGAGCTTTTTCCTCTGGAGTCTCTATTGGATAGCAGACTTTTTTCTCTCTGTGTTCCACCCAAACAAATATTATTCTTGATGTTAAGCCTGTTCCAATAGCTGAGCTTGGCAAGGTGCTGGCGATACTATCAGGAGTAGTTGCAGCGAGGATATGAAGGAAAACTGAAGGTATAACATTAGTTCCTGAATGTTTTGTTCTATACTTCCAAGGTATCTCCTGGGCATCAAATAGATCTGTCAGATAAGTTATCATCCTTGTATTCTCAGCCTTTTGGCCAAGAAAGGATTCAAATTCCTTACTTGTAACAGTCAAGGAAGCATGTCTAAATACACTTCCATCAGCCATCTGTTCATCTATTGCACTTTTCTCAAGATCATCTAAAAGAGCTTGAGGCGTTATAGCGTCGGCTGATATAATTATATCCGGAATATCAGTAAGAAACTCTACTCCAAAGGATATAGCCTGAGATTTCCTTGGCCCACCAGGAGGGCCAACAAAGACGACATACATATTAGGATATATATTTATCCTTCCAATAGGAAGGAAAACCTTTTTTCTTAAAACTGCTCCTATCACTGAGAGTGCTGTCCATAAGTGTAATATCCTTGCACTCTCAGTTTCTTCCATATACTCTTGATAAGAGGTGACCCAGTCGCTTAACTTTCTCATTTTATAACATTTGGAGCATATTGGAAGAGTATTTCTTTAATAAGGTTTGCTATTACTTGAATTTGTGGATGGGCGGCCTTGGAGCTCCTTAGTTTAATAAAGTGCCTCCATTCTCTTAAATTAGCAGTCATTACTATTTCAGTTTTTAAGCAATTTGGTAGAACTGCTCTTGCGATCTGTGGAGAGCAACCTGCGTCCAATAGCTCGAAGTAAGTATCCTCTGCATTTCTACAGGCCTTTCGCCAAGCAATTGTTTGTCCATAGCTTAAATCTGGAGGCTGTATGAAGGTACATTCTCTTCCGAACTTCTTCTTGCTATAATTACAATATCTTGTTGATTCCTGGGCATAAGATGCTATCCTATGTCTTACAATTTCATGAGATATTCCTCTGTCTGTTATAATCTTGAAGGATGCAGCTGCATGTTCCAGCATAGCATGATGACCAGAGTCTCTTAGCATAGCTACAAATCTACCAGCAGAATCAGGAGTGATTCTATCTTCGCTTTTATAGCATGTTCTCCCTGCCTTTTCAATCTGTTTCTCTGGATCAGTAGTTATCCAAAGAAGCTTTACTGACTGATCTACAATCTTCATTTCTCCCTCCAAATAGCTTCAAGTAAAAACATATAATTGTGAATGTCTCCGAGATATTCTTCGATCCATTGCTCTGAGGGAACCTTGTCAGAAAGAATCATATTCCTTACAGCAATAATGTGCTTACTTACCATGCTCCACAAGGCACTTTGTGGAGTTGTCTGGTTCATAGATGCTACGTCCTTGAAATTAGAAAGTCTATCATCTTGAGATGAATATATTGTTGACTTATAGTCAAGTGTTGAAAGACAGGCTTGATGTCTTTGCTTGATTATATTCATTAGTGTATCTTGGTTCATCTTCTTGTCTGTCCTTTATCTTCAAAAAAGCTTCTACAAGTTTGTAAGCTATTTCTTTGGTCAGAATTCTATAAGGAGGATTAGATTGTTCCAAAACAAAGATACTCATATAGTAAGAAATCTCTGTTACAAGTTTCAAATCTCCTCCAAGGACCTCGATTCTCTGTCTAAGATGTTTTTCTAATTCAGCTAATTGCTCTTCTGGGTTCATACGCTTCTCCTAAGCTATAAACAAATCTATATAGCAATTGTTTTCCAGTAATTTATTTTCTTTCTTAGAATTGGTGCGGGCAACAACTTTATTGTTTTTGATAACAAAGCCTGCGCAAAGATAAGGCTTTTCAATTCTGTATAGACCATCTCTCATGATTTTCTGTGAAAACAACATACTCAGCAGCTATTACTTGAACAGTTCCATCATCAAACTCTATGACTGCTACTGGCTCCGCCCCTCCCCATTTCTGTCAGACCAGCCAAAGAACCCATGAACAAGGCAGTCTCTCTTTTCTTTCTTCCACCCCTCTTCTGTTTCGTAGGCTTTTGCATATCCTTTACGTGGTTTCATTTGCTTTTTCCTCTAAATCTTTCCATAAAGGCAGTCGATCATGTAAAAATAGTATTATCTTCTGGTGGAGTTCTCCTTCTTCAACAGCTTTTTCTTTGGTGAGAAGCCAGGCTCCTCTCATGCCATTATATAAACTGTAAAATCTGTACTCAGTACGATTATGAGAGGTATTCTTGCGGCTTTCAAGGTTATATATTTTCTCATTCATCTGCTTCATCCTGTAATGCACTTCTCGCTCGATTTGCCATTGCAGTGCATTCGTGTCTTGGTATATCAAATGATCCACGTAATTCTACTATGTCCTTTAAAGCTGCCTCGTAACGCTTAAGCCTATAGATCACTTCGTTCCATAACTGTCCTCGGTTTAGAGCATCCATCATCCAGGGTTCATCAAGGTCTGGGATTATTTCGGTAATAGTTTCCATGATCGTTCCTTCTCCTTTCTATACTGGCTCAGGAATCGACACACCTTCCTCAAGCCACTCCTTTGTGACTTTAACTCCTGTTTTTCTTCATATTAACCTCCAATCGCTATTCATGGTCAGCATTCTCCATAAGAAAACCTTCAAGATCATAAAGAATTTTGGCCTTCTCCTGAAATGCCTCTTCATTGTATGCAATAGCTTCGCCTCTGCTTATACGCTCTTGATTCGCAGCAACCATGCCTTGGACTTCAACTTTTACTGCCTCTATATTGGCTTGCACTGCAAGTAACCAGGATTCCATGTTAGTTTCCAATCTTGATTTTCCTCCTACATAGGCAACACTACAGATGTCTTGCCTATTTTCTTTGAGATTATTTCGATGCACTTTCGGCAACAAGCATCTTGGATACCATCCTCATCGCTTCGCTGATACCATGAAGATGGCTTAGTCCATTCTCTGCCATTAAAATCTGCAGGCTCTCGCTTTCCGCAACCGTCGCAAATGTATTCACAGGCCATTGTTTTCTCCTTTCTTATCTGAGTTCAGATAGACCTAACATCCTCAAGTATACTCTGGAGTACACATATAACTGTCTTTTGATATCTATGAATTTCGTCTATCCAGCAGGTAGACTTTTCTTCAGGTGACTCTTCTCTAACGGCTTCTGGAGGTAGCGGCCCGAGCATATTACGGATCTTGTATTTTACTGTTCTATCTAAATTTAATGTAAGTTCTACAGTATGTTTCATAGCTTCGGAGACTTCTTTGAATCTTCCATCTGTTAAGCTTACTTCTTCATTCGGTAAGATTGTGTTTTCTTTCATTGGTGATTTGTCTAACATTTTTGTTCTCCCTTCTTATACTTCCGATATAATCTTGCCCACTGCCTTCTACAAAATCTCTGAAATTCTGTTGGAGGCTCTCTGTCTTTAGAGCGCCAATCATAAGTCCAGTGGCAAAGAGGACTTAGAGCATCCATTTTCTGTGCGATGGTTAGTTGCAAAACCTTACTCATAGATATTCTCCTTCTATAGTTTCCTAAATAACCAAAGAATAGACTTCGTTATCTTATCAAAAACCCAGAATATTGAAGCTAATGGAGCAAGGAGAACTACTCCAACTACTGTTACTGCTCCAATGACCTGAGCTAAATTTGATTCAAAGTGCTCTTGATTTTCTCTCTTTATCTCCATGATATATCCAGCTCTTCCATCTCTCCCCAGTTAGATCCCATCTTGAAATCTACATCTATTTTCATAATCTCTTGACCTACAGGGATTTCTTTTATCATACAGGTTCTTAATAAAGGAATAACAGTGTCTACTTCTCTCTTTGGTATCCTTAAATAAATTGCGTCGTGAAGTTGAAGATATATTTTATATTTATCTCCATATCTTTCATAAAAATCTTTTAGAGAAGAATTTAATAGATCACCTACTGTTGTCTGTGGAATATAAGCATAAGCCCTTCTGAAGAGAGCCTCTCCCCATCTATCAAGAAATAGATGTGATCTTCCAAAGAGGTTTGTCAAGGTCCTTGATCTTCTCAGCTCTTCTTGTATACGCTTATGCCATAGAACAAGCATAGGGTTTTTGTCAAAGTATCTTTTAAGTAAAGGCTTGGCCTGTTGCATGGTTATATTTAGCTTATCTGCAACTACACCTGGACCAGCTGCGTAATTTCCAGCGTGTCTTAAGGTTTTCCCTATAGATCGTTGTTCAGAAGTAACGTCGTCTATATCTACTTCGTACATTATAGATGCCGTGTATCTATGAACATCATAGCCTTTCTTTCTTTCAGATGGAGACATTCCAAAGGATTCTTTGAACATCTTCATAAGAGCCATGTCGAGGCTTAAATAAGCCACTACAACAGCCTCTGCCTGGATATAGTCAGCCTCTAATAATACTTCATTATCTGATACAGTATATAACTTTCTTGCAGCCTTAGGTATATTTTGAAGATTTCCTGGCCCATAAGGATCTATAATGGACTTGCTTGAAGACCATCGACCTCCAAGATCTGTGCCTGTTATATTATAAGAAGTATATATCTTTCCTTCTGGAGAGGTTTCTATATCTAAGAAAGTAGATATTAACTTCTGGCATTTTCTTCTTTTAATTATATAAGCAGGCACTTCATGCATTCTTGCAAGATTCTTTAAAGCTTTTTCTTCAGTGGTTATTTTTCTGTCTTCCCTTATACTTTTTCTTCTCTTAAACTGGAGAGGAAGACCTAAGTCTATATATAAAAGTTTCTTTATTTGGTCTGGGCTGTTATAGTTTATATCATTTTTTCCAGTTAAAGAAAGCAACTTTGCATCTATTTCTTTTAATCTTTTCTCGGCATCTTTTCTTATTCTATCTCTTTTTTCAAGAGAAACATCTATTCCCTGTAACTGCATCATAGCTGCAGGCTTAATCCAGGACATTTCCCTTTTAAAGGTTTCTTCCTCATGGTGGGCTTTTAGTCTATCCTTCAAAGGTTCTATCAAAGCTGCAGTATTAATGGCATCTTGCACGTTGTAAAACCCTGGGTTTTCGTGAGACAGAAACTTCCACATAGGAACATCTAAACAAATACTGGACACAAAATCCAGGCTTCTTGGTAGTTCTGGCCAGCAACAATGAGCTGCTATCATTGTGTCCATGTAGATATTTTTACAGTAAATGTGATTTCTCTTCCATAGGACGCTTATGTCATAAGTAGCATTATGAAAAACTAAGGGAACAGATGATAAAACCTTTGCTATCCAATACCATATCTCTAATTCGTCTCGTTCAGGAAACCTTGGATAAGAGCCGTCTAAAATTCCCAAGGATACTCCCCAATAAGGACTATTAGAAAAGCCTATTCTATTTACATGAGCCTTAGTAGCCTCAATATCTACTGCCAAGGGTTTGTTTTCTTTTAGAAATACATTCTTACATATGTCTATAAAAGCATCTTTTGAAGGATCTATATCAAAGGTTCTACTATCCTTTCTTATCCCTGGAAAAACACTGTGATAGAGAGCCTTTTTTAGATCAAGAACTACTATGTAGGATAAATTCCAAGAGTATCCAACAGCTTGAGGATGATAGGTAGGAAGGACCTTTTGTCCAGGAACAAGAGTAGACTCCATTACATAGCCCCTGGCGGACTTTATTCCTCTTATACCTGTCAAGGCCCAAAGAGCCGTTGCTCCAAGGGCTATTACGACATTGGGCTTATAGGTTTCTATGTCTCTCTTTAGCTCTTCAATCCAAGCGGATAATTTTGGTTTAGGAATTGTTTGCTTTTTATCATGGAAGTAATAGCCTATATTATTCTTAGGAGGCCTCTCCCTTGCTACATTGGCTATAAGACATTCTTCCCTTATAATACCAGCTTTGGCTAATAGAATATTTAAGGTCTTTCCCGCAGGACCTTTAAAGGGAAGACCTGTTCTATCTTCCTCAGCTCCAGGAGCCTCGCCAACAAGCATTATATTGGCTTTACGAGGGCCAACTGTTCCAATGTACCTTGCCATAAATATATTTCCTTATTGTAAGCTTTGGCTATGTCTATCTCACTTTCTATTCCTGCAGAATCTTTCCATCCATCTAAAGTAAGGATATATAAGACATCTGACCATATTATAAATTCTTTATTCAGAGACTCCCAATAAGAATAATCTATAGGAACAGGAAACTCAGAGTACATAGCAATTAAGTGACCATGCACTATAGGAGAGAAAACAAGGTATCCTGCTTTCAGAAGAACCCCTGCAGCCCTGGCAGCTGCTCTTGCTCTAAGGGCTCTTACAAGATATTGTTCATGTGTATAAGGAGATGCTAAGTATACCTTAATTGGCTTCACTTTTAACCTTTGATAATCTATCAGCAGCTGTTGCATAAATAGCTTTATCTATTTCGCAGCCCTTGCATATAAGATTATGTTGTAACCCAGCTTCTATTATTGCACCGCTCCCCAAAAAGGGATCTAATAGAACTTGACCAGGATAAGCTACTCTTTTTAAGAGTTCCTTTATCAAAGGAACTGGCTTCTCTGTAGGATGAAGCCTTTTATCTGATAGAACAGGATCACACTGAATCCAGTCAGGCTTTCCTTGTTCAATAATAACAGAATCTACTCTTCGGCAATAGAGAATCATCTCATAGCAGGCCGACGGCCAGTTTTTAGGAACATTACACTGGCCTATAGTTCTCTTTATCCATATTATAGGTCTTATATGAGCATTCCAGTTGTTATCCACGAAAAATTTTCTTATAGTAGAGAAATGTTCAGGACATACAAATATCCAAGCATGAGATGTTGGCTTGGATATCCTAAAGGATTCTTTTGCCAGAATCTTATATAAAGATAAGCTGGCCTCTGGGTCATCAGAAAACTTATGACCAGTAAGAGATTGTCCTCCTGGCTTGCCTTCTATTTGTTTTTGGATCTTATCTATATCTATACCATAAGGAGGATCTGTTATGATGACATCTATAGAATTGTTCTCTATACTTTTCAAGTATTCTACAGCATCTTTTTGGCAAATATCACAGCTTTCTTGTTTTTCCAAAACCTCTTGAGCTTTCTCAAGATTCGCAAGCTTTGTTACAACAGCCTCGGCTCCTCTTACAGCTTTTTTAATAGCCTTCTTTGTAGGAAGTGTTCTTAGCTCAGGAAAATCTTTTAAGATTTCAGTTATTTTTATAGCTTCTACTACTGTTCCAGGTGTTTTTCCTATGGACGCAGCTGTATCTTTCAAGCGCCAGCCTCCCTTCCTTCCTGACTGGGCTTCGCCATAAAGTTCTTGGCGGATCTTATGAAGATCAGCAATAGCTTCAGCCTCTTCTGCAGGAGATAGATCTTCCCTTTGAAGATTCTCTTCAAGTTCTATCTCTCTCATTTGAAGAGGGCTGGCTGTGTCTCTGTATATACATTTTACTTTTATGTTTCCTAAGAGACATGCAGCTAACCTCCGGCCGCCAGCTACAAGGACATTATCCTTTGTTATAACAATAGGAACAAGCTGGCCGAACCTCTCGATCGAAGCTAATAATTCCTTTAGCTTAGGAATCTCCTTTCTATACCTTGGAAGATCCTCAGCTATCTTTATTTCCTTAGGGTCCTTTTCAAAAATGGATTCGTTCATTTTTTTTTAAGAAGGTTCAATTATTGAATTTTCTTAGTTAGAGAAAAGAATATTTCCGCAGTTAACACATTGAAACCCTGCTATAGGTAAGATCTCGTCCTTGCCGGACTTGGAAACAAGAGCAGGGACTTTCTTCAGTTGCCAAACTGTAACGAAGAACTCTTTATTGCAGTTAGGACACTTTATAGTCTCAAGATTCTTGAGATTAACATTAATTTTACTGTTAGTTGGCTTCATGTTAATAATCCTTTTAAAGAAAGAAGATCTTTCTTGCTAATTCCAAGGGTTTTTAATAAGGCCTTCTCTTCTTCTGTCAAAGAAACAGAGGAAGTCTTTCTTCCCTTAGAAGAAGATCTTTCAAGATCACGAGCCCTCTCCTCTCGATATTTTCTTACAAAGGCTTCTCTCTCAAGAGGAGAGAGCTCTAAAAAGTTATTATATAGCTGGTGGAACTTCATTTAAGAAAGGGTTAAATTATTCTCTCTATTTCGTTGAAGTTCCTTCCCTCATAAGTCCTGATGCCAATCTTGAGATCCTTCTCAATTCCTATCCAAGAGGCATTAGCTATACCTTCTGCAATGGCAGCAGGAGTAGAGAGGTTTATGCCCATGACCTTAGCAAAGTCATGAAGCATGTTGATCTTCGCCTGGCGCTTCGTCATGTTCCCCTTCTTGGTCAGTTCACTTTCGTCTCCAGGCTTTGGGAGCCAATTTCTATAGGTTATCTGGCTTCCATCAATAGCAGTTTCTCCGTCCGACATTACACCTCCATTTCCATTGAGAGTAAAGGTCCAGACAAGAGTCTGGTCAGCTGCATTGAAGGCTACGTCAGTAACATAGCTGTGATAGACTCCAGCTGGAATCAACGGAGCCGGCTTATATTCATCATCTATGTTAAAGTCCTCGGAGATTCCAAAAGAGTCATCTACACCGTCAGGATAATAAGCCTGTTCTTGAATTTCTTCTTCTTGTACTTTTTTCTTTGCCATAGTTTCTTTCTCCTTTCTTCGTTATTTTTTCTTATTTCTTTTTCTTAGATATTTCATTACTTCATTATAATCATTGGGTATGAAGTCTGGTAAGAAATGATCCTTGCCAGACAATCTTGATCTGGCTTTCTTAAAGCCAATAGGAACAGTTTGGAGGAGCCATTCTGTCTTCTGACCTGCTCTCTTAGTAGTGGCATAATAGACCTCTTGAAAGAGACCAGGAATCTTTTCTCTTAACTGACCCGTTAATAAAGGTGTTATATCCACTATAGCACCAGTATCTTCATCTCTTGCAATATCTATATGAGAGATGACAATAACATTACAAGGAAGGCCTACTATTTGCCTTAGTTTACCTTCCATCATATGCCTTACCATCATATAGTGGACATTCCAAACTGGGCCACCTGTGGCACTTCTCTTAGGGTCAAGGACCAGGGCTCTCTCCATTGCAAGATCTGTCATTGTAGAAGTTGAATCTACTATGATAGTCTTATATTTTCCTCCTTCTACATCTTTGATAAGATTAAGAAGATCCTTCTCAAACTTAACCCAGCCTTTCCACTCTCTGGGGTACTGTTCATAGTCGAAGTCTTTACCTCTATAAGAGATAATTCCTTCATCAAAGTCAAACACAAAGCCAGGAGTTGGACACGAAGCTGCAAAGATGGACTTTCCAGTTCCGTAAGATCCAACTACCATAGCTTTGAAAAACTCTGTTTCTGGGCTGACATTCTTAGCTGATGGCATTGTTAACCTCCTTAATAAGGCCTGAGGTGCTTACCTCAAAGATGTTAGTCCTATCCTTTATGTATCCTTCTGGAAGAATATCTTGACTAACATCCTCTGTCAGTTCCTTAAGGGAAATATTCCTTTCGCAAAGATCACAATACCTGCACCTTCCGAAAGAATAACAGTTATCAAACTGCATTGGCCAGTTGTTAGTCTCCTGGCATAGGAGAATCTCGTTGCAAGTGGACAGAAAACTTTCTCTCCATAGTCTAAGATCCCTATCAGAGAAGATTTCTGGAGACCTTTGAAAACTAATGTTTAGCTTTCCCCAGGTTCCATCGTTCTTTCTCCTGGAAGAGATCTGGTGGAGGTTAACTATGCAGCCTATAGCCTTTAGCTGAGGAATCTCCTTACCTGCGTAGGTATACCCTAAGATTTGAGGGGACCTGTGCAGTCTTCCGACCTGAATAGACAAGTTCTGTGATGTAGTCTTGTGCTCCATGATATAGGGGAGACCTGACATCCTTACTTGCATATCAAGAATACCGGTGAAGTAAACCTCTTCCTGCTTGAGCAACGGAAATCTCTTTTCCTCTTCAGAGGAGATTTCCATCTTTATCTTGAAGGCTCTTTCAGTTTCTACTACCTCAAGAATATCCTTGTCGAAGGAATATTCTGTACAGTAAGCTACAAAAGCCTCAAAGGCATTTTGAAGGGAGCGGTAGTCATCCTCTGGAAAAGACTTCTTGCTGCTTTCATTCTTCCAAACAGCCTCTCCAAAGAAGAAAGCCCGTTTAATAGCCTCTTCCCTTTGGTCCCAACCTTTCTCTTTTATCCAAGAATAATAGCCTTCTAAGAGAGCATGAAAGGTTGAGCCATATCTGATAGCACAAGACCCCTGTGCAGGTGTAAGGCTTAATACTCTCGACAGATAATATTTGCGCTTGCAGGACGCAAACGCACTTCGATAGGTGTTGTCAAGCTCTATCATTTTATCTCCTTGACATAAAAAATGGCTGGATAAGCCAAATAGACTTAGATATAAAGGGTGGCAGATCTCAAATCTAATCTATATTAATGCCTGACTAAGAGGCGGCCGTGACTTACCCAGCCCGATATTGAGATTGTTAAATAATACCCAATTTCTC
>Ga0190315_1000964_pt1 | contig 12476 bp, 10 predicted proteins | sample 48701101_MG_FD_161673 | JGI IMG/M metagenome (GOLD analysis project Ga0190315, IMG submission 161673) | Hydrothermal vent sediment bacterial communities from Southern Trench, Guaymas Basin, Mexico - 4870-11-0-1_MG | ecosystem: Environmental > Aquatic > Marine > Hydrothermal vents > Sediment ...
TGCTCGATTCTCGATTCTTGATTCTCGATTCTTGGTTCGTGCCCTGTGTTCGCATTTCCCTTTCTGTAGTTTCTATGTTAGAATAAAAGGCGCAAGTGTCAACTGACGTATGGGTGATGGTGAGAATGAGTGGCAGACTGGTTCGCAACTCCAGAGCCATCCCTTGCGTATTTATTTAATCATGTTTAAGGAGGAATAGGATGAGCTTACTCGACAACATCAAGGACAAGATGTTCGGATTGGAACGGGGCATCGCCGATAAGGTGCCCGGCTACAGCGGCTACAAGCAGAAAGAGCTACGCCGCGAGGCGGACAAACTCCTGCGAGAGACCATCGCCAAGCGTATGCGCACGGTCAAGACGCAACTGGATGGCCTGCAGCAGGACTTTATCTCCGCCGGCAAATTTGACCTGTTGGATGAGGTCGGCAGCGCGGCCACGCAGATGCAAACCTTCATTGACCGTGTCCGCACCGCCAGATACGGCTATGGTGGCTTCTTCGATGCTGTGCGTATCAAGGAAGAAGACTTGGATCGGGTTTACCAGTTCGATACCGCGCTGCTGGATTACGCTGCGCGCCTCGAGGCCGCCGTCGCCCGCGCCCGCGAGGAGCTGGCCGGCGAGAACGTTCGCGCCCAGGTTCTGCTACTCCGTGACCTGGCACGTGAAGCTAATACGACATTTGATGAACGCACTGAAGTCCTCAACGGCACTGCCGAGATGGGGAATCAGATCAGCCAGTAACCAAGGAGGGTATCCATGGCTCGCATTTTTGACATTGTTGAGTATGTAGATGAGGGACGTAAGGAAATCGTCCACCGCATCCCGGAGCGCGGTTCCGGGGACTTCCGCATCGGTTCTCAAGTCATCGTGCGTGAGAGCCAGGCGGCTGTTTTCTTCCGCGATGGCAAAGCGTTAGATGTTTTCGGCGCGGGACGGCACACGCTGACCACGGCCAACATCCCCGGCCTGACCGGCCTGATCGGCAAAGCTTTCTCCGGCCAGACTCCCTTCAAGGCCGAGGTCTACTTCGTGACCTTGCGGGAACTCACCGACATGAAGTGGGGGACTGCTCAACCCATCACCATCCCCGACCCGATCTTGGGTATGGCGCGGGTGACCGGCTACGGCACCTACGCCTTGCAGATTAGCGACCCGCAGCTTTTCGTGGCTAAGATCGTGGGTACGCAAGGGTTGTACAGTACCCGTGATATCGAAAGATTTTTCCGCAGCATGATCCTCACCAAACTGATTGACCTCGTTAGTGAGATGGGTAAATCCGTCATTCAGTTATCGGCCTTCGTGGAGGAACTCGCTGCCGGTGTACGCGCCAAAGCTGCCGAGGAATTCGCCTCCCGTGGTGTGACTCTCAACTCCTTCTACGTGGAATCCATCTCCCCGACGGAGGAGACCGCCAAGGCGATTGACGCCCGCGCCTCGATGGGGGCTATCGGCGATATGCAGGGCTACATGCAGTACCAGACGGCCCAGGCCATCCGTGAGACGGCGCAGAAGGAGGGCGGCGGGACCGCTGCCACCGGCGCCGAGCTGGGCGCCGGGTTGGGCATGGGAGCGGCAATGGCTCAGATGATGGGCCAGGCTATGCGGCAGCCAGCCCCGGCCGCGCCTGCCGCCGCACCTGCTGCACCGGTGACGCCCACCACCCCTGCGGAGATCCAGACCATGTTGGACAACTTGGATTCCCGGCTGGCGGCTGGCGAACTCAGCGAGAAGATCTACGAGCGGCTCTACACCAAATGGGAGAAGCGGCTTGCCGAGCTGAAGTAGTTCTTCCCCATAAGTGGCTCGGTCGGAGACCCGCAGGGCAGGTGGCCCTGCAGGGCCACGTCGGCCACAGCGCTGAAGTAGCCTCTGCCTCGTCAAAACACAACCCCGCCCTCGGGTCACACCGCTGGGCGGGGTTTTGGGTGCCTGTTTAGCGTTTGCCATTTGCTCATTCGTATCTACTCAATAAATAGAGGTAAGGGTCTCTGGGACTTTGCATGGTGGATTCACCGAGAGGTGAATTTTTCACCACGGATTAGTGGGCACTGCCTGCCCACACTACGCACAGCTTGCACTGATTTTTTTTATTTTTTCGCGTGAATTCGCGCTACCTGTCCTGAGTCTCCGAAGGATTCGCGGTTGATTTGGGCTCAACCATGCGAAGTATCTTCTCAATATTTGGGGGCAGCTCGGGCCGGTCTCTCGACCGTGCCCGTCTTTGGCTCGGTCAGGAGACCGGCCACAGCTATTTACCACTACTTATTGAGAAGATACGCTCATTCTTTATACGCTACAAATCCCAGGATGGTGTCGGGATATTTGTCCGTGGCAAGCAGGAATCCCCGCTCATCTAAACGCACCACCCCTTCCCAGTTGCGGCTATCATCTCCGGCGAGTAGTTGCAGCTGCAGGGGCGGCGTCCCCACCAGGGTGATGCCAGCGTCGCTGTATTGAAATTCCACCAGCCGCTCCACCCGCTCGGATTGGGCATGCGTGGGACCTGGGCCGTAGCGTTGGGCGAGAACGTCTGGCCCCGGTCGAAGTTTGGCCGCGTCGCCGGGCCAGAAGTAGTTGATGGCCCAGAAGCGACCGTGCGAGTCCAATGCCGTCGCGTCGGTGATGCGGTACTCGATGGTGGGGAAGGGGATGTCGCCCTGCGGCGCGAAGGTCTCCGCTGCGAAGCGCCGCGCCACCGGCGCAGGATTGACATTGATACCGTTGGCTTCGTAGAGCGTCACCGGCCCTTCTGGGGTGCAAAACAGGGCCTCATCGCTGGAGTTGGATAGGTTCGCCGGGGGGCGGAGCTCCGCCAGCAGGGTGGGATCAAGGCGAATCTCGCCGAGGTCTGCCGCGATGGTTCCGGCGACCAGATAACCCATCATGCCATTCTCTCCCCGCGCTTCGATGGTGAAGAAGATACGATCCTGGGCCGTGGCGAGGGCTTCAAAGCCCTCGCAGCCCTGGATATCGCCGGTGAGACCGGAGGTGCTGAAGGGAATGGGTAGCGGTTCCAGCGGGCCGTTGAGGTCGCCATCCAGGAACGCCAGTACATCCGCTTTGGGCAGCGTGAAGAGGACGTCGCCGAAACGCTCCGGGTATTGCGGCAGCAGGATCAGGTGATCGCCGTACCAGGCCAGGCCGGAGATTTCGGCGGAGCTGCCGGCGAGAGGGCCTCGCAGGGGGATGACGGTCACGGGCTGTTCGGGCGGAGAAGTCACCGTAGGAGTAGAAATGACGCTCACTTCCGCCGGTGTGGGTGGCGGCGAGGTGAGCTGGGGAGTGGGCTGGGGACGACAGGCGGTGAGCCATAATCCCACGAACAGTGTCATCTGGAGGAGAAATGGCGATTTTTTCACGGAAGGCTCCTGGTAGAAATCAATGTTATGGCTCGGTCAGTAAGTTTGGGGCGGAAGGCCCAAATGAGATCGGCCCGAGGAAGACCAAACGGGCACGGTCAGGAGACCGGCCCGAGCTAGGCTTTGACGTTTGACGTTTGACGCATGACGTTTGGTTTATTTATGAAGGGAACTCGCGGTCGAACTCCGTCAGGCTCTCGGAGTAGGCAGCCAGCTCCTGACGGAGACGTTCCCGTAGCTGTGGCCGTTCCTCTTCAGGGATGAACGCGGCCTCCACTGCATTACGCAGGCTGCGGTAGATATCCCGTTTTTGCAGCCCGACATCATTGATGGAGACTGCGTACTCGTCGCTCAACGTTGTATCGCTCACACTAGGGTCGTCGGTGTTGATCGTGACCCTCAACCGCAATCTGAACAGATCCAGGATGGGGTGGAGGGTTAAACGCGGGACGGCGCCCGTCTGGAAATTGCTCGTGGGACAGACCTCCAGGGTGATTTTTCGTTCGTAAAGCAATTTGATGACATCGGAGTTTTCAATCGCGCGGATCCCGTGGCCGATGCGTTGGGCGCCGAGAATTTCCACCGCCGCGCGCACACTTTCTGGCCCGGCTGCCTCTCCGGCATGGACGGTGATGTGGAGATTGGCGGCCCGGGCACGAGCGAAAGGCTTCCTGAAACGCGCTGCCGGGTACGCGACTTCATATCCCGCCAGATCAATTCCCCGCACCAGGGGGCCATGATAAGCGATGGCCAGGTCTACGATTTCTTCGGCCGACTCGACAGATTCATCCCGCCCGATCTGGAGAATAAGACAGGTACGCGTCTTTGTCTCTGCCTGGACCTGTTCGATGGCCTCGATTTCCCATTCCACCACGTCTGCTAAAGGAAAGTTCTGCGCGCGCGCCAAGGCAATAGGATTGAAACGTAATTCTAAATAGCGGATGTTATCGTTAGCGGCGTCCAGCACGGCTTCTCTGGTGATGCGCTGCACGGCTTCTTTAGAGGTGTAGAAACGTCGCAGGAGTTTGAATTTTTCCAGGAAACGGTGAAAGTCCGGCTGTTCATCCGTGAATTGCACGTAGGGGCGCAATTTCTCAATGTCGTAGCTGGGGAGATCAATGCCGTGCTCTGTGGCGATCTCTGCCAGGGTGCTCAAGCGCAGCGAACCTTCCAGGTGCCGGTGCAAGTCAATCTTGGGAAGAGCGTGCGCCCAATTCCACAGAGATTTTTTTGAGTGCGTGCCTTTTTCCGTATGAGAATCTACCATTATTTGTTGCTTCATTATGTTATTTATTGTTCCTTAATTATCCAAACCCAGTAAATTAGAGTGGTGACTAAGTTAATCCCAACCCCCAACGCCAGAGGTAGATGGAAAGTCCATACCGCAAATGTCGTTGTCAAGATCCGGGTGGGCACTCCCGCCATGGCAGCACTGGATTGTACAATGTAACTCAGACTGGCGATGGCGATCAAAGAATTTCCAACGTGGAACCAATTGTGATAGGCGGGCATTTTGGTCACAGCGCCCATACGCCGGCTGAAGGTTTGCAGTAGGTGACAGAGGTAGAGGGTGCCTACCAGGGCCATCAGCCCCAGGTGCGAGGTGAGGACTTGCTCTACCGTCATAAGCTGCCGCCTCCCACCATCTCATCGCGCAGGTGTGCTCCCAGCAAGATCAGGAGGATTCCTCCCAGGAACAGGCAAAGGTTAGCCAGGGGGTCGCCGGTGAAATCGGGCCACGTCTGGAGCGCTGCCGGCTCCTTGATTATATGTAGGAGGTAGCTCCCCGCGCCGGCGGCGTTCAAGACGAGAGGCAGGAGGTACGCGCGGTACCAGCTGCGTTTACCGGAATTGCGTTCAAAGAACTGCGCAATCTTCATCACCACTATCTGGAGAGCCGCGACGCCTATCCAGGCTACGAGTGCCAGGATGAATCGCGCGATCATAATTTTATCCATCGTTTCACGCAGAATTTTTAGCGTCGAATGAATGCTTTGACAAACGATTCGGCCATCTGCCGGGGATTGCCACTCATGATGCCCTCTCGCCCCCGGAAGGTGTCTTGAACGACCATGCCTTGTGAGCCGATAGCGAACTGTCGAATACGTTTGTCGTGTGCGCTCCCGCGCATCTTCAACACGATAATCGCGCGTCGAATCGCGCTTTCGATCTCTACGTATCGCAGCAAAGTGTAAGAATCTACCAAAAAGCCCAGGTTGGTCTGGTCGGCATCTTCTGACTCCTCGTCCCCCAGGAGCACATAGGTTTCGCGGGTCAGGAGAGCCACCAACCCCTCGCGTTTCAGAGCATTGAAAAAGCTGTAGAGCAGCGTGCGCAGCTCGCGGGGCTCCCTGCTCATCCGCTCAAAGTGAGAGAGGCTTTCAACCAAGATGCGTTGGGCCTGCATCTCGTGGATTAGGCGGGCGATCTTTCCGTTGAAGCGCTCCAGGTCGGCCAGGGCGACTTCGGGACTGCTCATGACCACCTTTAGCAGTCCTTGCTTCTCCAACGCGCGGAAATCCCAACCGAAGGAGGCTGCGTCGCGGTAATACTGTTGCGGGAACTGTTCGAAGGTCAGGATAAGACCGGGTTCACCCGCCTGCGCGCCGTGGTAGATAAACTGCATTCCCAGCGTGGTCTTGCCGCAGCCGGGCGCTCCTTCGACCAAGTTGGCAGTACGAGGGAGGAAGCCCCCATTCAGCATCTCATCCAACCCCGGAATGCCGGTGCGTACCCGTTCGCTCTGTTGCATGATTAGCTCCTCGCTGCTCAGAAGTGACCGCCTTTGACGAGGTAGTAGATCAAGCGGATGCGGAATTGCGGGTCGTTGCTGGCGGTGACAAAGTCGGCCAGTTGCTTGCGGAGCTGCGGATTGTCCACCAGAGCGTAGACCACCATCTGACCCAACAGAGTCTTTTCCAGCAGTCCTCGCGTTGCCAGTTGGTCCAATTCTCGTTGGACGGTTTCCTGATCTCTGCCGGCGTAGTGCGCGATATTTTCCACCGTGTCAATGGTATGGGGGTTGTTGTGGAAAAAACGGAGCAGATCCACCTTGGTGAACGAGTCCACGTATCTTTTGAGAAATGTCAGCAGTTCTGGATCCATATCACCGATGTACACGCGAAAGGTTAGATCATTCATGCTCATCCTCTCTCTTACCCACATTTCTTGCTGTAACATCAAGTCCCTCTCGATTTGTGCCGGTCACTTACGTAACGCACGATGCCGGCCTGGTTATCGGCTCGCCAATGACAGCTCTTGTATTTCTTGCCACTACCGCACCAACAGGGATCGTTGCGACCGAGTTTGCGTGTTCCGGGGCGTGAACGTGTCTGGGGTGGGGGGGCGGCTTGCGTACTCCCACCTACGGCGCGCAGGGAACGTCGTTGCGCGGTCAGACTGGGTCGCCGGGCAGCGTTGCGTTGGGCTTGTTGTGGCACCAAGAAGAGAGTGCGCACGATGGTTCGTTGGACGGATTCCAACATTTGCTGGTACATATCGTAGGCCTCTTTCTGGTAAGCGACCAGCGGATTCTGTTGACCGATGGCCCGCAGGCCGATGCCTTCTCGCAGCACGTCTAGGTTGGTGAGGTGGCGGACCCAGTGGTCGTCAATGGTGCGTAGCAGCAGCTGCCGGTCGCGGAAGAGACGGTAAGCCTCCACTATGATGTCCCGGAGCTGTGTCTCCAGCTCGTCGGGGAGGCGGCGCAGCGGAGAATCTCTCCAGGGTTCCAGGTCGACCCCCTCCAGCGTTTCCTCAATCCGCCGGGTGACGATCCGGTAGAAGGCATCGTGACTCTCCGCCATCTGGCGGAGAGTGAGGTCTTCCTGGCGGAGATTGCGGTAGGCATTCTCACCCAGTCGTTGGTTCATCTCTTGATACGTCTGTTCCGCCCAGCCCAGAAGTTGCTCCACCAGTTCTTCTGGTTCCAGTTCCTCCAAGTCGGTGACGGTGAACCGGCGCGGCACGGGGGTGAAGCGTCGCAGTTCGGCCAGCAACTCCTTGAGATCCCAGTCCTCGCGGTAGCCCTGAGTGTGCGTGGTGACGACTCGGCGGATCTCGGCCGCTACCATCGTGAATACGTCTTCTTGCAGGTCCTCGCGGGAGAGGATTTTACGCCGCTCGGCATAAACGACTTCGCGCTGTTTGCTCACGACGTTATCATATTCGAGGACGTGCTTGCGGATATCGAAGTTGTAACCTTCCACGCGCTCCTGAATGGAGCTGATGACTTTGGCTAACATCTTAAATTCCAGCGGGGCGTCTTCCAGACCGGCCCGCTCCATCCACGGCTTAAGCCGCTCGCCGCCAAAACGCCGCATAATCTCATCTTCTAAGGAGATGTAGAAGCGGCTGGAGCCGGGGTCTCCCTGGCGGCCCGCGCGGCCGCGCAACTGGTTGTCAATGCGGCGGGCTTCGTGGCGCTCTGTGCCGATGACGTGCAGTCCACCCAGCTGGTAAATCATCTGGCGGTCGGCAGTACACTGCTGAACCTTCTCCCATAGGACTTGCGACCAGCGTTCAGGGAAGCGGCCCTGGGGATTTTCGCCGTGGCGAGCCATTTTCAAGGCTGTTTCCCAGGCGGCGGAATTGATCTGGGTCAGATCCACACCTTCCTGGCGTAACTGGTCGCGGGCTAATCCCTCGGCGTTACCGCCCAGCAGGATGTCCACACCGCGCCCGGCCATGTTGGTGGCGATGGTGACGGCCGCGGGGCGCCCGGCCTGGGCGATGTAGACGGCTTCCTTTTCGTGATATTTGGCGTTGAGAACGTTGTGCGGGATTTTCTGCGCTTTGAGCAACTTCGCGAGCCGCTCTGACGTTTCGATGGCCGTGGTCCCGACCAGAACCGGCCGGCCGGCCCGGTGCGCCGCCGCGATCTCCCGGATGACGGCCTTGAACTTTGCCTGTTCCGTTCTATAAATTTGATCGGGTAGATCCAATCGCCGGTAGTAGCGCTCGCCTTCTGGCCCATCGTAGAGCGTGACTTTGACGCGGTCCGGGGCGCTGAGAGTATATAGTCCCTCCTGCGCGGCGTTAAATACGCCGGCGAAAGTGATATCGGTAATAATAGTGGAGACTGGTACTTCTCTTGTTGTCAGGTTGCCGAAGCGCGCGCGATACTCAATGTTGGTGGGCAGGACGACGACCTCCAGACCGTAGATCTTTTGCAGCTCTTCCGCTTCGGTTTCCGCCGTTCCGGTCATCCCAGCGAGTTTGTCATACCTGCGGAAGAAGTTCTGGAAGGTGATGGTGGCGTAGGTCAACGATTCCCGGCGGATCTCCACGTGTTCTTTGGCCTCAATGGCCTGGTGCAGGCCCTCGGAGTAACGTCGCCCGAACATCATCCGCCCTGTAAACTGGTCCACGATGATAATCTCCCCATCGCGGATGACGTATTCCGTATCCTTGCGGAAAAATTCCTTAGCCCGCAGCGCGTTATCTAAGTAGGGGAGCATGTTGGCGTGTTGCGGGTCGTAGATGCTCTCACCTTCGGGGATGCCAACCATTTGCTCAACCTTGGCGACTCCCTCGTCGGTGAGGATCGTTGTCTGTGTGCGGACGTCTACTTCGTAGTCTGTACCTTGCTGGAGGCGCGGGACGATGCCGGCAAAGCGTTTATAGAGCTCGGAGGAGGTTCCGGCTGTCCCGGAGATGATAAGCGGCGTGCGGGCTTCATCAATGAGGATGCTGTCCACTTCGTCAATGATGGCGTAGTGCTGCGCTTGCTGGGTACACTGCGTGAGATCCACGGCCATGTTGTCGCGCAAGTAGTCGAAACCGAATTCGTTGTTCGTCCCGTAAGTGATGTCGGCGCGATAGGCTGCCTGGCGAGTGATGGGGCGCAGGTATTGGAAGCGGTCATCGTCAGAAGTGTATTCTGGATCGTAGAGGAAGGAGCCCTTGTCGGGCTGGCCGCCGCCAGACTGAATCACGCTGACACTCATACCCAGCGCGTGGTAGATAGGCCCCATCCACTGGACGCCAAATTTCGCCAGGTAATCGTTGGGAGTGACGAGGTGTGTCCCCTGGCCTTCCAGCGCGTTGAGGTACAGTGGGAGGGTGGCGACCAGTGTTTTACCCTCACCGGTACGCATCTCCACCACTTTTCCCTGGTGCAGGATGATACCGCCGATGAGCTGCACATCGTAGTGTCGCAGACCGATGGTGCGTTGGCTGGCCTCGCGCACGGCGGCGAAAGCCTCGGGTAAGAGCTCGCCCAGCGTCTCCCCGGCCGCGAAACGGTCGCGGAACTCGGCGGTTTTGGCGCGTAGCTGCTCGGCGCTGAGCTCTTGGAATTGCGGCTCCAACGAGTTAATCGTCTGGACTATTTTTTGTTGGCGGGTGATTTCCCGTTGATTGGGATCCCCGAAGATCCGCTTGAACAAACTTTTGACCATGCTTTACTCTCCAGATAGTTCGTTTAGCCCGAACCACAATCTTCAAGAGTCCTGACTGTAGATCGGATTAACCGTTATTATATCACGAGGAGCGGGTCGTGCAAAACTTTCTTGTCGCCCTCCAGCTAAATCAGGACCTGGACTTTGGCAAATTTTCGGCGGCTTAATTTTTGCCACAGATTAGTGGGCACTGCCTGCCCACACTACGCACAGATTTTTACGGATTAGGCCGCGAGTTATTAAAAATCTGTGTCAATCTGTGAAATCTGTGGTTGATTTCGGCTAAAACTGTGGAGGGTCTCTGGGACTTTGCATGGTGGGTGTACCAAGAGGTGAATTTTTCACCACGGATTAGTGGGCACTGCCTGCCCACACTACGCACAGATTTTTACGGATTAGGCCGCGAGTTATTAAAAATCTGTGTCAATCTGTGAAATCTGTGGTTGATTTCGGCTAAAACTGTGGATTTGCCAATCTCCAGTCAGTGCCCAAACCTTGGCGGTCTGAATGTTCACTCGCGGAATTTCTATCAGGCAACATTGAAAGCCAACGCTGCGCGAGCCACGACTTGACTACCCTCTGGATTGCAGTATTTTTAGAAACGTGGAGCGATATGGAGAGTAGCGACTTCATTCGCTTAATACTCGTTGTTAAGCTGACTTCACTACCGGACATTTTTTAGGACACGGATATTTTTTGTGTCCTCAGTGATTCTCTCGCTTGCTATGAGATGCTCTACAAGCATCATAGCCGAGGGTTCCATACCTTGCCTCGCGGGGCTAACTCAAAAAAATCCATAGAAGAGGATAACATGATAATCTCTAAATCCAGTCAGAAAAACCGCACCGTCGTTTTCGTCACCTTCGAAAGCGAGTTCGCGCCCGTGGGCGGCTTGGCCGCCGTGATGCGTATCCTCCCCCGCCGTATGGCGCAGGCGACGGGAGGGGATTGCTTTACCCTCACGCCGCTCTTCAAGCACATCACCCGTTGCAACGACCGGCGTTGGGCTTCCCTCGAGCCAACCGGCCACGTCTTCAATGTGCGCTTCGGCGACGTGGAACACACAGTGACTCTCCGGCGCCACATGGATGCCCACGGCTTCACCACCTATCTCCTGGACAGCGAGCTTTTCTTCAACGCCCCCTGCGACTGCGGGAATCCGCCCGCGCCGGAGGCTCCCTGCAATCCCTACCGCGATCCGGCGCACCCGGAGCAGCTCCTGCAGGACGCGCTTTTCTTCGCTGCCGCCGTGCCGCAGGCGCTGGTCGCGCTGGGGAAAACCGCTAACCTGATCTTGAGCCTCCAGGACTGGCAGGGCGCGCTGGCCGCCTTCACCGTCAAAAGAACGCCGGCCCTTACCTCGGTGGCTTGCGTTTTGACCGTTCACAATCCCTACGACAAACCACTCTCCACTGCGGACGCCGCCCAGATCGGCGGGCAAGCATTGCCCGGCCCCACCGTCCTGACTAAGATGTTGCCTTTCGTGGATGGGCCGGTCTGCCCCGTCTCCGAGAACTTCGCCGAGGAGCTGACGACCGAAGTGTTGCACACCGACGTTTACGCCCCTCACCTGCAGAAGTTCTTTCGCCGGAAAGGGGTGCGTGGTATCAACAACGGCCTCTTCGCGGCCCTCGATTTCCCAGAGGCGGCTCTCTCTGCCGCGCGCGAGGGTGACTTCGGGCCGCTGCTGGCCGTCAAGGCGCGCCGGCGCGCTGCGTTAGTGCGGGTGCTGCAATCCTATCGCCCGCCGGAGGCGTGGGGTACTTTGGCCGATCTGGATGCCTTCGACGGCCCCATTTTCCTGCTTTTTGGGCGTGACGATCCCAGGCAGAAAGGCTACGATGTAGCCGCCGCCGCGATCCGGCAACTGCCGCCGGGCCAGGCGAAATACATCTTCACGCCCATCCCCGGCGATGAGGGGCTGGCGGGCCTACACTTCCTGAAGGCGCTGGCCCAAGAGCGGCCTGGTGAGGTCAAAATCTTCCCCTTCCGCGTGGCGCGCGGCTACGTGGAGCTCCAACGTGGAGCATCCTACCTGGTGATGGCCTCATTGTACGAGCCGTTTGGCGCGGCGACGGAGGGTTACGCTGTGGGGACGCCCGTCGTGGCGCGGGCGACCGGCGGGCTGGTGCAACAGGTCGCGCCGTACCCTTCCGCTTGTCTGAACGCCGCCGTCCGCCGGCGCGCGGCGCGTTTCCACGACCCGCAGGCGTGTCCCACCGGGTTCCTTTTCCGGGAACCCGACCTGCCGCGTGAGACGTTGATCGCAGGCTGGCGGCGCATCGTCGCATGCGACTACTTCCCCGGCGGGGACCGCATCGCTGACCGGCAGGGCACACCTCTCTTTGACGCGCTGGTGCTGGAAGCCGCCCGCGCCTTCCAGGACGCTATCACGCTCTACATGAACAATCCGCCGGAGTATGCCCGCATGATCGCCGGCGGTTTCGAGATGTTGCGGGCCTTCTCGTGGGAGCGCGCCGTGCGCGAATACCGGCAGGTGTACGGTGCTGTCTCGCGGTGAGAAGAAGATTCACCACAGAGAACACGGAGAAAAAAGTAAGGGTCTCTGGGACTTTGCATGGTGGGTTCACCGAGATGTGAATTTTTTACCACGGATTACACAGATTGCACTGATTTTTTATTTTTCCCGCGTGAATTCGCGCCATTCGCGGTTGATTTTGGCTCGACCATGCGAAATCCTAAAGAGCCAAAAG
>Ga0190315_1000965_pt1 | contig 12457 bp, 7 predicted proteins | sample 48701101_MG_FD_161673 | JGI IMG/M metagenome (GOLD analysis project Ga0190315, IMG submission 161673) | Hydrothermal vent sediment bacterial communities from Southern Trench, Guaymas Basin, Mexico - 4870-11-0-1_MG | ecosystem: Environmental > Aquatic > Marine > Hydrothermal vents > Sediment ...
TCAAATTCTTCTCGACTAATATCGCTGGGGTAAATTTTTCTCATAAGTTATTCCTTAATTATTGATTATTTTAGTCTATTTTTTGATTTTAACACATATAAAAGATTTTGAACAGGTTCTAAGACTTTGAGCAGTAGCGAGAGTTTGGTGACTTCGACGGCTTGGGGATCGATATCGATGCCGTAAAGGTTGTTTAATAAGATGCGTTTGCGTTCAGGGAGGGTGAGTTGCCACGCACCACCGCTGATTTGATAAAGACGGGGGTTTTTGCCGGAAGCCCATTTTACCGGATTTTTTTGATAGTGTTCACTGTGCCAGTCTAATAGGAATTGGTAAGCGCCGAGTAAAAACGAGCCTGAGCCGCAGGCAGGGTCTAAAATTTTTAAGTGGCTGATTTGATTATGTTTTTGATTATTGACTAATGGCCCGACGGTTTGTTTAACGATGTAGTCAACAATATAAGTGGGTGTGTAGTAAACGCCTCCGGCTTTTTTAACCTCGGTTTTTTGTTCAATGATGGCGCGATGGGCGGGGGTGAGGCGAATGACTTGGCCCAAAAACTGTTCATAGACTTGTCCCAAAATGTCGGCGGGTAGCACGGAAAATTCATAAGGACTGTCAGGATAGTAGAGGTTTTTGAGAATGTCTTTGAGGACTTTGTCATCAATGACAAGAGATGGGGTTAGCGTGTCAGGATTATCGCGCTGTTTTTCAGCTTGGAAATGGAATAGGCCCGAATTGTAACGCTCATCGGCTTCTTGAAAGTGTTGAAAAAGTCGCGTATAGATTTTGGGGCCGTTTTGTAAGGCGAGTAATCGCCCGTAGTCTTCGATACCGCGATCTTCGCAAATGCGTAAAAAGATTATACGATCAATGGTTTGTTGTACGGCGAAGTTAAGTTGGCGTGAGGTTAAAACGGGATTACGCAGGGCAATGTTACGGGCGAGCCTGTCGCGCCAACGTTCAATTTCGGATAAAAAGGCGGAGTCAACTTCGGTGGTGCCTTTCTTATGGGTTTTGGAGTCGATGTATTTATCAAAGGCCCCTTTTAAAATCGCTTCGCGGGAGAAAATGCCGACGAGTTCATCCCAACGGGCCAGATATTCGGTGTAAGTTAAATACAAAATCCGTGCGTGTGCAGCGTTATCCGTTTTTAAAGGTTTAATGCGGCAGTCGTAGACGGCAAATTCGGCAAAATTCGTCAAAATGCTCAGTGGCAATTTGGCACTCCAGCCATAACGGCGCACTTGAAATGCCGCTTCGGCATTGTTTTTGATCGAAATCGACGGCTTTTTGGCTTCTAAAAAGAATTTTCGCAGCCCGCCAATTCTAAAACTATAATCAGGCGCTTTGGTGGCACGGCCGATTTTGAGCGCGTCTTCATGCACAACATCTTTATAGGCTTCGGCATAACCTTGCTCATTGGCAACATCCCAGCCTAAGGCGATAAAGAAGGGATTGATGAATTCAATGCGGGTTTGGGTTTCTAAGTAAGTGCTTTGTTGGTAAGTTTCGATGTGACTGGCAAAGCGTTCGACTAGGGGTTGTATAGTTTGCTCATTTTTTGTATTCATACCATTACGTGATACTTGATGATCACGTTTTTTCCTTTCATTGGTTTATAACTACAAGGATTATTTATAATAAAGGATTAGATCATAGGCTTTATTTATGAGTTCTAAATGTGATTCTGTTTGAGCGTTTTTTCGCTTTCAATTGAGCCTTTTGATGTTTGGCATTATTTTGAATTATGATTGTTTCCATGATCTCAGTTAAGTCACGATCTTATCCTTTATTATAAACAATCCTTGTAGTTATATAATATTGATACTCGCCTGTTTTTCCTTACAGCACGCACGAATGCTCTCTTTAAAACTCTTCTACCAAATTTCTGATTCAATTCTCACATCACATCAACTATCAATCTTGTTATTTGTAGAAAGAATAGAACGCTGATTCAATTATCACATCACATCAATTATCAATCATTATGATTGTTAATTAAATCAGCGTTTTATCCTAAGCCTTAAGTTTACCAACTTAATACCATTCCAATTGATAACGGTTCACTGATAACTGATGTCTTCAATGCCGAATCCCTGGTACATTTAACTTTTCACCTTCATTCAGTGTCGCTAAGTAAATTTCTATATCCCCATATTCTGGCGCATCGGGTGGCAATTCATTCGCGCGAATTGAGACGTTACACCATTGAAAACGTTTGCGAATATCCCAGATCGCGCCGCGACTGGTGCGGTAAGTGGGAAAGTGGGCGTAAGTGCCCCTTGGCTCGGCAAGATACTGGCCGCGTATCCAGCGATTGGCGTACTTCTGATGACAGTCCATACAAGCGAAATTCAGTTGCCCTATTTTGCGTTGCATTAAGGCCTTTCCCCGCTCGATGGCGGCCTGTGTGTTCGCATCACTTGCGTCAATGCTAATCGCTTGTCCATTGGCGAGATAGCGTAGATAAATCGCTAGGGCAATATTTTTTTCAGATTGGGCCAAATATTCAGCACCTGTGGTGGCCCGTGCATGGCGCGTGATGAACTCTTCTATGCCGATGATTTTGTTTAAACGGGTTTCAAACTTGGGCATGGTGGCGGCCCAAGTGGTGAATTGTTTTTCGACAGCGTGTGCGTGGCAAGATTGGCAAGATTGATCGTTAGGGCCCGGTGTCACAAACAGTTCTTCCCCTAAATCCTTGGCATCCATAGCGGAATTTTCAAAGGGATCCAAGTTATCACGGGTTTCAACTGGCATTGTGCGCTTGGCGGGATTGTTCTTGTCATCAATCCCTTCGTATTTTGTCAAGGTTTTTAAATAAGCTACGATGTCCTTGATTTCGGCAGGGGTATAAACCTGATGCGCTCCCCAAGGGGGCATGATGGTATTGGGATTAAACTGCCGTGCGTCATAAATATAATTATACAGACGTTCATCAGAACGGCCCCATAATCCGATGACGGACAAATCAAAGCCAATGTTACCGGGCAATTTGGCATCTGGCATAATGTGACAGGTATAACAACTTCCCCCCCGTTTACGCTCTGCGGCTAACTTTTTGCCCTTTTCAGGATCACCTTGGATGGGGGTTTCAACGACTTGGGGTTGAGAGATGGCTGAGGGGATGTCATGTCTCAAATTGCTGAAGTCTTTCCAATCGTGACTTGGTTTCCATTTGCGCGTGCGATAGCGTTGCCAAGGCGAAGTATGGGCGGTTTTTTTCAATTCAAGCGGTACCTCAGTTGACATTTCTGCCGCGCTAATAGAATAGGCCGTGAAAAGCGCCAGTCCACCTATAGTGGTGAATATCAAAGATTTCATTTTTCCTCCATACTCGATTGTGAATTGTGAATGAATTGTGAAGTGCTATGGAATTGCGAAAAAATAATTTATCCAAAAATCAAGTACATTGTCAATTTCATTTTGTCTGGTTCTGTAGGGGCGAACCTTTGTTATCGCCCTAAGGTTGTGGGAAAATCAAATTGTTTGAATGCCTAAGGTATAACAATTTCAATATCAACTACCGTTGTGCCGTCTCGATATCGAAATTCATCAAAAACGATATCCCGATAGGTGTAATAAAACTTGATTTTAACAAGATGTGTGCCTGGTGTCGCTGTTTCTGTCGCTGTGATTTGTACTTGTGCTCTCATTCTACATTTCACGCAAAAGTTTTGCGCGCAAAACTGTATTTCACGCAAAAGTTTCGCGAAGCGAAACTTTTGCGTGAAATGTGAAATTGATATTTGATACCACTACTGATAATGACTCCAAAAAGATTATTGGTGTCAATTTCTTCAAATTCGGCATAGGCACTGGTTAGGTAATTATCATCAATCGTAAAACAAGAAGGCGCTCTTTTATCAATCGAAAACATTTTGCTTTCGCTAGGTTGCATCTCTTCAACTCTTATTTCCTCATCCTTACTGCAACCCAAAACAACCAAGGCAAGACTGATTAACAAAAAGGGTTTCAATAATACCGACATCGTCGTTTTTAGCCTTTCGTAAATCATTTTTTTGAACCTCAAAATAAATTGATCTAAGAATATTATAGTATAAACGCTACGCGGCATTGTGTTCTCTGTGTCTTAATAAATAATTAACCATTAATCATTACATAAAAATAACAATATCATTTGGAAAAAGAGACTTTTTAAACTATGCTATACAATGTCTTTATATTAAATTCATATAGGAGAAGACAGTATGTACTCACATCCTTGTAGGGTGGGTAAGCTAAACCCACCAAATTTGGCTTGGCTACTGATAATCGGAGCCTTATTGTTCAACATTTCAGCCGTTCAAGCGAAAGCGAAGCAATGGCCGGCTCAATGTGTTCATCCCGTGACGGGTGAATTAAAATCCAATGCGGCGGCTCATCCTGAGTGTGAAGAGGCTATTCAGGCACTGAGTGGCACGGGTAGTGGCGATACTGATGAGGCCACTGAATTGGAAATCGAGCCTAGCTCTCACGATTTTGGTGCGGTGAATATGGGCCAAACTTCCGCAGAGCGGCAAATTACCCTTTTTAATAACGGTGATCAACCTTTACAGCTTGATTTCATTGATGAGCTTGGCAATGTCACGACAACCGTTGATGAATGGGGTAACGTGACAACGGCCTTTGGGTATCAGGCACTTGATGACTTCGGTAATCCGACGACGCTTTCTGAGTTTCGCATTACTGATGATAGCTGCTCAAATACTGAATTAGGCATTACACCTTCCCCCTCCGCAGCTTGCGAGTTGACGCTTGTCTTTGAATCCCAAGCTTTGGGCACTAAGACGTTTAATCTCCCTATCCCTTACCTAGATGAATTGGGTAATCCCACCTCATTAGAAGTACCGTTATCGGGTCAAGGCGTTGATATACCGATCCCCAATATTGGCGCGACGCTGATGTCTCATGATTTTGGCGAGATCAATATTGATAGCGAGTCAGACGTGCAAACCATTCGCATTTCCAATTCAGGTGATGGTGAATTAAATATAGGGCAAGTCACGCTGCCCAATACCGCAGATTTCATTTTGCTTTACGATTTCTGTTCGAGTCAAACTCTCAGTGCTGATCAAAACTGTTCGCTCAGAATACAGTTTAAACCACAAACCGTAGGCGCTAAAACCGCTACGTTGGCGATATCTTCAGATGATCCCAGTACGTCGACATTAGAAATCGCGTTAAGTGGTGAGGGGAGATTACCGCCCACACCTAATATCGAAATGGAAGAGGCAAGCTACGATTTTGGTGAAACCCAAGTCGGCACAACTTCAGACTTCAAAGTCGCTAGGGTGATGAATACCGGCAATGCGCCATTACAACTTGGACAAATCAGTCTTGTTGGTTCAGAGTTCATAATTAAATATGACTTGTGTTCCAATAAAACACTTGGGGTTTCTCGGTATTGTTCTGTGATCATGCAGTTTAAGCCCATTTCGGTTGGTGCCAAAACAGCAAATCTGTCCATACCGTCCAATGATCCTGATATGCCCACATTAGAGGTGCCCTTGAATGGCACAGCAACGGGTTGGTGTCAAGGCAACTATGAGCAAGGCTTTTACACTTATCCACAAACACCTGATTTTGGTAGCGAAGTCGTGGGTGGTTCTACCTCTATGCGGCAAGGTGTTTACACTTGGGCCAGAGGTTGTGGTGCGCTTAAGATCGAGAATATCAGCGTGATCGGCACTGATGCGGCTGAATTTAGTATTACTGATCGACACTGCTATCATGGCTCTTATAGTGACACTTCCTACTCCAGTTGCCACTTTAAAACCGTCTTTTCTCCGACGGCTGAAGGAACTAAAGAAGCCGAACTGGCTATGACTTTCAACGATACCACGGTAAAAACGGTCGCTTTGACTGCCAAAGCAGTTACAACTGGTCAGCCAAATATCATGTTGTTTCCTAACGAACATCATTTTGGCACGACAACGGCGGGTAGCTACGGCAGTTCTCAAAGCTTTACCGTCAAGAATACAGGTGATGTCAATCTCACATTTGAGACGATTAGTGTCACTGGCCAAAATAGTGCTGATTTTCAAGCTTACAGTTGGGGATGTTTGTACAACAGTTTAAATCCCTCACAGCAATGTCAGGTTTATACCGCTTTTACGCCTAAAACGGTTGGTGAGAAACAGGCCAACTTGACGATAAGCTCCAATGCTCCTCTCGCAGAAGCGGCCTTGACTGGGACAGCAACTGAAGCGGCGGATTGTTCGGATGAGCATATCACGATTGAATCAGCAAGCACTGGGCTATGGGCAACCCATCTCAGTAGTGATAATTGGTGGAATTACACCGGTGATTCTGATGCTTGGACACGCTTAAAAACCCCTTATGATAACGACAGTGTTGCGCCAAATCGTCCTGTAGCTGGTGATGTGGTGCGAATTAAAGCGGGTCACACGATAACCGGTATACCTTATACGAATATCAGGGCATTGTGTATTGAAGCCAATGGCACACTTGAAAGTTCAAATGAGTCTCGTAATCCGTATTTATCCGTGTATGCTACTGATTATATGGAAAATTTAGGGACCATCATAGGCCTAAATGGTGCCGATGAAACCACTGATGCGACGGATTGTACTGCCTACTCATGGTATAACCAAGAAAACTGTGCCCAACCGGGTGCGGGTATTCACTTATCGGTAGGTTATGCTGCCCCATTCCGTAATGAAGGTACCATTATTTCTGGTCATGGCGGTGATGGTAAACGCTATGGTGCATATGGTGGCTGGATTGGCATTTATGGTGGCGGTTTGACCAATACTGACGATCTCGGCATTATCAATGCGGGTAGAGGTGGTAGTCTCACGGGTACACAATCGGGCGAAGCCGGCCGGGGTGGTGGTGTCTCAATGTGGGGCAATGATTACTTCACCAGTGATGGCCGAGGCATTTATGCTGGAAATGGCGGTAATTGTAATGCTAATGCTACGGAACCTCAAACTGGCGGTAATGGCGGTAATATGTGGTTGAATGCTCGAAATACGGTCAATCTCTTAGATGGCACGTTTGCCACAGGCAAAGGGGGTAAAAATTGTGAGGCTTCTGGCGGTAGCAATGGCCAAGATGGCCGCTTCAACACTGATCCCAGTGTACTCACAGTATCAGGAGAGTCTCTGAAGATTGAAGGGGGTGATGTCACGATCTTTGGTGGTGAAGATTGGTCACTGAACTTCAATAATCTCAGCGATAACGCTGTGACAGCAACAGGCAATCTCACTATCGCAGTGGGTAAAGGCGGCGGCCTGAATATGACGAATAACACTGGCCAGATATTCAAATCAGAGGGTCAAGTCACCTTATTTTCTGACAATATTGTCTTAGATGACGGTGTTGCCCTATCTGACATGATTGAGGCTAAGAATATTGTGGTCGCGCCAAGCAAGACATTGCGAGACGTTTCGCTGTCTGCACCGAGCAAAGTATCAGGTGATCCACAAGCAGTCTTACCCATTACCTTAACGCTTTCTAATGGCGGCCCTGAAAAAGACAGTTATGCACTCAGCGTCACAGACACAGCCGGTTGGAATTTAGGGCTGTTACCTTACACTGTTGAACTTGACGGTTTGACAAACGTGGAAATCGTCTTGAACGTCACTTTACCAGCAACTGGTGGGGTAACGGATGTCATCTCGGTTAACGCGATTTCGCAAAATGCTCCAGAAGCGAATGCGACGACAACCATACAAGTTGCTGTCAACGAAGACGCTGGCCATGCAAGCGTTGATGACGGTATCCTCAACTTGCCCGGTATTAACACCAACGTAGAGGGTGGCGATGTCACTATTTCCTTAAGTCAAGATGGCACCCTTGATCTCAGCAATATCGGTGGCAGCAAAGTGGTTAGCGCAACAGGTAAAATCACTTTAGCCGTGAGCGAAAATGGGTTCATTGATCTCAGAGGTAACAACAGCGCCATCCTAGAGACAACAGGTGAAGTGATTATCTTTGCCAATCGCGCCAATATCTTATTGGATCCCGGTGTCAAGCTGGAAGATATCATCAAGGCCAGCAACATTGTCGTTCTGCCCAGCAAGCCTTCGCATAACGCCGCATTAACGGGCCTAAGAAGCAGCTTGTCTAAACCAGCGAATGCCATAGTGCCTTTGAGATTCACGCTCGCTAACACCGGCATGGCAACAGATGCCTACACACTCAATGCCACAGATTCAGCAGGTTGGCGCATGACACCCTTACCTAAATTAAAGAGAATCAAAGGGTTAGACAGTGTTGACTTATTAATGAACGTCACGCTACCTGAAACAGTTGGCGAGACGAATGTCATCACCGTCACAGCCACTTCAAAGGCGAAACCCAGTCTCGTTGTCACCGCTCAGGTTAATTTAACCGTCACGTCTGCCAGTCTCAGCGGCACCGTTGTTGGCGTTTCACCCATCAATACCAGCGGATTGTGTCCAGACACGGGCTCAATCAGTCGGATGTGTAGCAACCGGGGGCGCGTCATAACCGATGCCAAGCTGGATAGCAATGCCAGTGTTTCTGGCGGCAGCTTCGCGGGAAGCATTGAAAATCAAGGCATGATTGCCCAAGCGAAGATTGAAAGTGGAGCCGTATTACACGGTGGTAAACTCAGTGGCCGCATTGTGAATGAAGGCACCTTAGCTGATTTTAACTTTGTCGGTGCTGAAATCAAAGGCGGCACCTTATCCGGCAAGATCACCAACCGCAGTCAAGTCGGCGGTGTTTTCATAGATGTCCATCTGGATGCCGATACCCGCATAGAAGGGGGCGCGATTGGTGGCGATGTCACCGGTAAAGCAGAAGCCCCAGCCTCACTAACGGATATCAAAGTGAAATCCGGTACGCATTTAAGCCACGTCGTGTTAGGCGATGCGGTGCAATTAGACGGTGCCGTCACCTTCTCAGACGTTTACTTAGCGCCTGATGCCCATTTAAGAGGCGGTGAAGTGCGCGGCAACTTGATCGGTGATCTCAAAGCCCCAGGCTTATTGGAAAACATCACCATCCAAGCCGGTAGTCAATTATCCGCTGTGATCATTGGCGACGGTGTCAAATTGCCAAAAGAACTCACCTTAGGAGAAGGCGTGCTGTTTACCAATCGCGACACCATTCCCAGCGGTGTTGAATTGCTTGGCATATTGCCCTCAAGAGGCGATGAAATCGCAGGAGTCAGTTATGAAAGACGACGAGTGGATTTATCGGTTGATGTCTTTGAACCCAGTAACGGTATCTTATCGGCAATCAATGATCTCTCCGTCTTCAAAGACAATGGTTGGGCTTTTAGCCAAGAGTCTGATTCCGGATTGATGACACTCAGCATCGACACGGTACGTTTCAGCTTGTTACCCGTGTCTATTAAACGTAGCACAGGCCCAGCTGGCTTAGAAATCGAAGGCTCACAAGGTATCTACTTTATCACCGATACCGGCCTAGCCGTACTCACCCGGCCCATGCTAGAAGCACCAGGCGCGTTACAATCGGCATTGAGTGAATTAGGTTTAGCAGAGTTCACCGTACAAGCCAACGGTAATTTATCCATACCCGGCGACGGGAATGTCTGGTACAGTGCCAACCCAGATGGCTTATCGTTTGAAGTCAGTGGTGATATTGAAACCGGGTTAATGATGCTAGATTCACCAGTACTCAGTGGCACCCCATCAGCCGCTTTAGCCTTTAGCGACAAAGGCGGTAATGTGCGCCAGCAACTGATCTATCCCGCCCCGGCTCAACCAGAAGCCTTATACTCAACCGCGCAAAATGTCCGCATCGAAGCGCATGGGCTAATGAGCTTCAGCCTGAAAGGCAAAAGCTATCGTGGCGTAGTGGATTATCTGGTTAGAAACGAAGGCGGTTCCACAACAGACGCACTACAAGTTGAATCAATTGCAGATGCGAATGGGGATGGCATCAAGGATGTCGTGTTAAAATATCCCAATGGGAATCAACAAACAATGTTTGTGGTTGAATAACAAATCCCCCCAATTCCAAAGGGGGGCTTACAACCCTTGTTATCAGTAATTATCAGGCCAATCAGTTTAATCAGCGTTCTATCCATTCATCTAATAGAACGCTGATAACGCTGATTGGCCTGATTTTGTTTATATAACTACAAGGATTATATAACTACAAGGATATATAACTACAAGGATTGTTTATAATAAAGGATTAGATTATAGCAAGCTTTATGTCATTGAGTTTCATCTTCAAAAGTTGAGACTAATGATCTTATCCCTTGCCTGGTCTTACCACCTATCAGTTTTCGTTTCGACGCGATGCCTCGCGTCTCTGTTTGTTTTCGTTTCGACGCTTCGCGATCGCGTCTCTGTTTGTTTTCGTTTCGACGCTTCGCGATCGCGTCTCTGTTTGTTTTCGTTTCGACGCTTCGCGATCGCGTCTCTACAATGGAAACAATCCCTTATCCTTTTTCACATTTAGCGAAGCTAAATACAGTTTTTGCGCGCAAAAACTTTTGCGTGAAAAGTACTTTTGACAAACTGATAGGTGGTAAGCTTGCCTGGTACTTATCCTTTATTATAAACAATCCTTGTAGTTATAATCCTTGTAGTTATAATCCTTGTAGTTATAATCCTTGTAATTATAATCCTTGTAGTTATAATCCTTGTAGTTATAAATCCATCCTCGTCTCATACAATAATCAAGGTTCGTTAACTCTTATTCGTTTATCGGCCCGTCATTCGTTGTACTCGTACTCAATCAGATAAAATGCTGATTATCATGATGAAACTGATTACTAGCGATTTATTCAAATTATGTTAATTAGATTTACTGTTGAAAACTGTTTATCATTTAAAGAATTGGTTGATTTTAATATGATTGCTTCAGAAGAAAGCCGTCATAGTCACCATCTCGTCATGGGAAAAACTCAACAAGATATTAACTTATTGAGAACTTCAATCCTTTATGGTGCGAATGCATCTGGCAAATCAAACTTGATTAAAGCCATGCAGTTTGCCCGAAATTTTATTGTCCACGGCGTTGCTAAAAATCGAAATATCAACGTCAAACCTTTCAAATTAGATAGCACTTGCGACACTAAACCATCCCGTTTTGATTTTGAATTTCAAAGTCAATGCCGACAATATGCTTATGGTTTTTGCCTTAATAAAAAGCAAGTCCTTGAAGAATGGTTATTTGAATTAGGACAAGACGATGACATGCCCATTTTTGAAAGGGTCAAAAATACCATTTCTTTTAACTTCAGTCATCCACTGTTTCGGGCTTTATCGGCAGAAGAAAAACAACGGCTCAACTACGAAGGGCGTAGCACACGAAAAAATCTGCTCTTTCTCACCAATTGTCAAGAACGCAATATTCAACTGTTTCAATTTATTTATCACTGGTTTGCCGAAAACTTGGTTATTATTTTCACCACATCCAAACATCAAGCACTCACCTCCTTAGCCAAATTAAACATTGAATTTTTTAATCAAGTCTTAAGTTTTTTTGACTTTGGCATCCAGCGCGTTCAGGTTGATGAAATTGATTTTGAAAACACCAATGACATTCCCCCCGACATAAAAGACGACATTCGTGCTGAATTTCCTTATGGGGAACAAACCGCACAATTTATCTCCGTTTCCTCACGCAACTACGTGATTGAAGAAAACGAATCAGGCGGTTTAAAAGCCTCAATCTTAACAACCATCAGAAAAAACGAAGCCGGGCAAGAAGTCGCCTTTGAAATATCAGAAGAATCAGAAGGCACACAACGGCTCCTTGATTTCATACCCATGTTAATCGGCTTATTGAAGGATAAAGTCTTTGTCATAGATGAAATCGAAAGAAGCTTACATACCTTAATGATTAGGAGATTAATTGAACTGATCTTAAACCATGAATTGTTTGCACACGCCAAAAGTCAGTTAATCGCCTCAACACATGAAGTCAATTTACTGGATATCAAAAACCTGTTCAGAAAAGACGAAATTTGGTTCATCGAAAAAAATCAATCAGGCGAATCGCAACTTTATTCATTAGCGAATGCCGACGTTGATAACTTAAGCCTCGTTGATGGCTACTTGACGGGCAAATTTGGCGCAATTCCATTTATCAAGGATATCAAAGATTTAGGTTGGACAGGCTAATGACTCATGAGGCTTCAAAAAACGCCTAAATTTTGAGGGCGAACATGTCGCTTCACCCCTACGCCAAATCTTGTAGGGGCTGGTTTTGCATGTTCGCCCTCCCCTTTCTCTCACTCTCTCTCATCCTACAGGATTCTGAAATAATGACTCCAGAAAAAAAGACACTGAAATACTCTATTTCTCGCTATTTCATCACCGGTATTTTAACGATAATACCGATCTGGCTCGGCGTTGTTGCATAAATTAAATAAAAGAAAGACAGAAAGCTAGCAAAGAGAATTTAAATTGGACAAGAATCAGGCATACCAAGGGCTGTCATACGATTTAGAACAACACAACGAACAAAAGATTCA
>Ga0190315_1000971_pt1 | contig 12383 bp, 9 predicted proteins | sample 48701101_MG_FD_161673 | JGI IMG/M metagenome (GOLD analysis project Ga0190315, IMG submission 161673) | Hydrothermal vent sediment bacterial communities from Southern Trench, Guaymas Basin, Mexico - 4870-11-0-1_MG | ecosystem: Environmental > Aquatic > Marine > Hydrothermal vents > Sediment ...
AGAATGAATAGCGCTAGCGGCTTCTGCAATGGGATTCTTCACTTCGTTCAGAATGACATAAGGCGGTTATTTTGAATAAGTTTATTTGTAGATTTGTAGCAGATTTGTAAATTTGCGGGGAGTAATTATTCATTTTCTTCATTAAACTCCTTTTTGGCCTGTTCAATCTCTAAAAGCTGGCGCGGGTCGGACGTGATTATTTGGTCTTCACTGTAAGAAGCGACTACTTTTACGGCGGCGCGTTTAGTTCCGGCAAAAAATATTCCTTCACCCACGCTGCTTTCCAATAGAAGAAATTTTTCCTGGTCGGTTAAATAAAACGTTTCCGAAACTACATCAATGGAAGCCGGGGACTGGCGCAGAAGCAATTGAATAGACGAATTAGTGACAATGGGCTTTCCATACCGGGAAGCCATAAAATCGCTAATATCTTGAGTAATGGTAGTAAGCCCGGTATAATACTTGCGGCACCTTTTAGCTATTCCGAATAAAAACGAAGCGGCGTCTTCATGTTGCATCATAATCCACGCCTCATCTACCACAACCAAACGCTTTTTGCGGTTGACGCGCATCTCATTCCAAATAAACTGTAAAATTATATACATTGACACCGGCCTTAATTCGCCTTCCATATCACGAATGTTAAAAACTGTTAACTGATTTTCAATATTCACATTGGTAGGCTTATTTAAAAATCCAGAAAAAATTCCCTCGGTGTATCTCTCCATTCTGACAGCCAGCGATTCAGCTCCTTCCATATTGCGAAGCACTTCATAAAGATCGGACATAGTAGGAAAGGAACCGGCATTAAGCGACTTAAAATCGGTTTGGGCGTTGATATCATGCACGGAATAGGTTTCTCTGATGGCGTTATCTAGAATAGAATCTTCTTCTGGAGTCAAGGAGCCCAGCATAATATGAAGCAACCCTAACAGGCTGGCTATATTGCCGCGCAGTATATCTTCAGGATCTTCATCTTCTTTAATTTTAGGAAGATCAAAAGGATTGAGATTGGAGCGGGAATTAAGCGAGATTTTAATAAAAGAACCAGCCACTGTTTCGCAAAGATACTTATATTCATTTTCGGGATCAATCACGATTACATTGGTTCCCATCATCATGGAACGGAGAATTTCTAATTTAACGGCGTAACTTTTACCCGCCCCTGATTTGGCGAAAACAACCATATTGGCATTTTCCATATTGAAACGGTCAAAAAGAATCAAGCTGTTGTTATGGCGGTTAATTCCATATAGGATTCCCTCGCTAGAAGAGAGTTCCGAAGATGTGAAAGGAAAAGTAGTGGATAAAGGGGAAGTGTTGAGATTATTGGCGGAATCCAGCTCATCATTAGCCAAAGGAAGAGTGGAAGAAAAACCCTGCTCCATCCTCAAAACGGCCGGCTTTACGTAAACTAATTGGGCTTCCAAAATTGCTTCTATTGATTTGGTAATTTTATTAATTTCCTTAACGGTTTTTCCGTAAACGGTTATATAAAGCCCGAAGCGAAAAAATTTCTCGGTCCCCTGCTGCAGCTTGGTGCGTAATTCTTCAATGTTTTTCATAGCCGTTTCCAGCATGGGATCGCGTATTTTCCCGCCCTCTTCCTCTAAATGAATGGTGGATTGCACTCGAGTGGCGCTTTTCCGCAAATTTTTCAAAACATCGCTGGTTTCCATTGGATGAATAAACATAGCGATGTCTAAAGAAAAATCAATATTAACAATGGGAGAAAACCAATTAGTTCCGAGATAATGAGGATAAGCGATTACAAAAATCGTTTGAGCGTATGTCTCTCCTACTTGAATATAATTAGCGTTAATCTTTAAAGCGGAAGGGGCAATAAGCCCTTTAACCCTAGCCACCCCCCGGCGATAAATTTCTTCACTATCAGGAGCGCTGTCTTCAATATTTTTTTGTTTGCGCAATTTAAATTTGAACATATTTTAATATCTTGACATTTGGAATTTCAACGCTTTTCAAAATCAATTTCGTCTAATCTGTTTTTTATTATAGTGTTCGTGAAAACAGACGGGTTGTAAGAATTATATAAAAGTTCAATTATTTCTTCCGTTTTTAACAAAGTCACGCGCACTCCAATTCCGCTAAGCCCCGCGCTAATATGATCCGCTCTCTGCCACAACTGATTTTTATAAGTTTCAAACAAGACTTTTTTTTCAGCCGTAATTTGACGGGGATTAAATATAGCCATAATTTTATCCAATAATCCCTGTTCTCGGCTTTCCACGGGGTAAAAAGGAATCACTATGTAGAAAAATTTGGACACTATATTGGAAACTTTTATTAAATTTTCAACAAAATTCTTATATTCGGAAATTTGAAACTTTAAAAGCTCGTTTTCCTGCTGAATTTCTTTTTTCTCTAAAATATCCAGATAGGGCTTTATATTAAATTTTCGCGAACTGATTACTATCTGAATGGGAAAATCAAGAGAATTAAGAAAATTTTGGTATTGGCCAATTATAGCGTCTTGTTCTTCGCTTGATTTGAGGTCAAAATTAATGGAAGAAACTAAAAGGATGGCCCTCAATGACCCGTTTTTTAAAACAATCACATCGTCTTTTATTTCTTCCACGTCCACATATTTTTGCGTGCTGGCGCCTTTCTTTCCGCTGATTAATTTTTCTGAATGTAAAAATTCCATTTGAAGTTAATTTAAATTTAATTTCTAAATTCTTTATGTTTTATATCTTTCTTTACTGTCCAGCATTTTAGCCAACGTTTTGAGTTCTTCGGGCGTAATGTTTTTTTTATTCGCGTTATCAACAGACGACTTATCACTAACCGGCCTGGCGCTTGTTTTAGTTTCAACATCTCTTTCCCAAAAGTAAATTCTAGGACGGATAAGAAATAAAACAGCGGATGTAATAAATTTAATAAGAGGCTGATTATACGGCCTGTAAAAAGCGAAAGCGGCAAAAACCAAAGACACAACCGCTCCGACGAACAGGAAATAAGTCTTTTCCAAAATATTCCACAAAACAAGCAGAACGGCTCCCAGCCCAAACATCCACAACAATTGGCGGCCGGTAAAAGGGCCGACTATTTTATCTTCAACATTAATAAATTGAGGGACATTAAATAACATAATATTTTTTTACGAATCCTCTCTAAGATCCACGACATTCCCTTTTATCTTTGGCTCGCTTTTCTCCTTGCTATTATGATCAGCCCCTATGGGATAAATTTGGTAATAGCGGGGGTTTTCACTTGCCTTGCTTGCTTTATTTATTTTATCTATTTTTTCCTTCTCGTCTATTTTTATTTTCTCTTTTCCTTCCTTTTCCGATTCAAGAGTTTGGGGAGACGAAAAACGAAAACTGCCGGCGGTGTTTTTATTTAAGCGTTGATCCATTTGACTGCTTGATGTTAAGTCTTTCATCCCTGAAATTTTGGTTTTTGGTTTTTTATATGCCTCCGCGAACGTTTTCCTGTTTGCCTTAAACGGCGGAAATATTATCCGTTGATTTTCAACATCAATGGTTAAAGGAGTGCTATCATCCAATGATTTCAGAATCAATGATAATTTCTGTAATTCTTGAGAGTTTAATTTTCTGGTATTTTCACTATGAAATAAATAATTACTTTTTTCCATAACTTCATGACTTCCAATTCCCATTGTTTGACGATAATCGGCGATCCAGTTTTTAATGGAGGGCCTGACTGGATCGGGGAAAATCTTAAGTTTTATATTGTTAGCGGAAATTTTCTGGCCGCCTAACTTAGGGTATTTTTTAAGCGCTTCAACAATGGGAAGTTTAACAATCGCTTCATCGCCGGCGCCGCTTTCGCTTCGCGCTTTCCGGTTAATTATTTTTTCCGTGATATGTTTGGCTATTTCTTGAGCTTTTGCCAGATCAATCCCTATTTCTTTTGACAGAATGGATGCAAAATTTTCTATTTTCACTTCGCCGAAATAATAGCTTCTAATTAATCTAGAAATACTGGCTACTTGCGACAACTCCAGATTAAAAATCCGCTTTACATTTTCCATTTCTCTTAGTGTTTCACTGGCGGAGAGTTTGCTTTTTACTTCTTTTGGCAGCGCGTCAAATTTTTTCCATCTTTGCAAAAACTCTCCCTCTGTTTCATTTTCCGCAACAGGGACAATCATCGGAGAAAAACTGGGATAACTTTTTGTTTCTTTAAACATAATATTTTTTATTCTATTCTTCTCCCCCTTTACTAAGGGGGAGATGTCCGAAGGACAGAGGGGGTTTCTTAATTAAATCTCATACCCTCTTCTCCTCCAATCCAGCCTGTCTTTCATATTCATATTTTCGGCAGTTTTTGCAATGAAATCGGGATCCTCGTTTGGCCCTCCAGGAGCTTTATCTCGCAAGAAGAACTCATGAAATTCTTGGGTGTCAAGCAAATTTTTCTGTTTGGCCAAATCTTCTGCGGAAAGTTTTTCTAGATTATCGCGATAAGCGTCTTTTTTAGATTTAGGCTTTTCGCCATATTTTTCATCATAGTCAATCAAAATCTTTACATTATTATCCGCTTTAATTTTGCCTTTGATTGTTTCTTGCACTCTCTTCGTAGCTTCTTTATCTTTATTTCCCTTTTCATCTTTTATAACTGCCGCTGTCAGCGCCGCATTTAAGCTTTTACTATCTTTTATAACATCTCTGGTTATTTCTTTCGGCGCTTTGTCTATAATTTTCTTCTTTAGGTCTTCATCATTTCCGACCGCCCGTAAAGCTTTTTCAAACCGGTTAATGTCAGTTAATAATCCTTTTTCAGCCATAGTAATAGCGGCAGCTGTTCTAGTCACCTTATCTGCGGAACCAAGGTCTTTATCCAACTGGGAAGCGCTAACATTAAGTTCCTTATTTTCTTTAACTTTCTCCCCAATGCGTCTATCTTCCGCTCTGATGCCTGCCGTTCTCCAGCCTTCTCCCCCCTTAGACAGCCAACCGGATATTTTTTCTTCTCTCTCTTTCGTTTTTTCTTCTCTTTTTTTCCTTCCAGGAAACAATCTTGCCTCAGGCAATCTCTTTTTTGTGAATGGGATTCGCATAGAGGGGAGAACGCGAACGCCTTTTCTTTCTTCCCAGGCTTTCTTTACTCCTCCGGTAACTCCGGTGGCAACAGCCGCTCTCTTTACCGTCCTTTGCGGAATCTTCGCGAACCAATCGCGGGCGCCGGTGGCTTTTCCTACTACCCAATTAGCGCCGAATATGCTCATCGTCCTCGTGGAAAAAATTCCCATCCAAAGAATAACTATGGGCAAGAAAAAATAAGCGGAATCAGCTAACAGACCCGGGTTCCGGCCGTAATTTTGGGCATACCCCTGCATTGACCGCATAGTGCCTTCAACAGCCATTTCTTTCATCAGATTATAAGCGATTAACAGCATAAAAACTAAAACAGGCCCGGCAAAAGCGTATTTGAAAAGATGGGACCACCAGCTGTTGGCAAACGATTTCGTATCCGGGAAAACCGCCGCCACAAACCCGACGGAAGAAAAAATAATCAAAACCGCCAGCGCCACTATGCGAATTACAAGAATAGCCGCGATCACAAACATAGTGATCATCAAGCAAAATATGAAAAATATCGCCATTAGTATTTGAACGGTAGAACCGCCTGAATCAAAAGACTTGTCATTATTTCTAGGAACTAATATATCGGCAATTCCGGTAAATCTCGTAATGCCGGCGGAAAATTGTTTATTGCTATCAGCGCCAAAAGCCGACTGCAGAAAAAAATACATTGTCACATTGGAAGCGTCCACAATGAAGCGGGAAATGGGAAAACTGAAATTTACCAGAAGCGCCATCAGCACCAGCATTAAAAGAATTTTTTTAAGGTGGTATTTTTCTATCTGAAAAACGGTGCAGAAAGCGGAATACAAAAGGATTAAAATAAATCCCAAATTAAGAAAATCTCTTACCATTTTCCAGGCTTCGTAAATGGCTTGCCGATGAATTACGTCTCTGATATGGTTGGCGTCAGCAGCCCAGTCAAAAAGCAATCCGGCAAGGACGAGCAAATATGAAAGAAGTAAATAAAATCCGTAAAGTATCCAATTAAATCCTCTTACTAACCAGTTTTTATCACCAGTTAAATCTTCCGTCGTTGTTTCACTTTTTACCGCGCCGGTATTCGCATCCAATTCCTGCGCTTTAGCCCTATCGGCAATAAAAAAATTTAAACCGCTGTCTGAATTCGGAGAATTTAAATTTTTCAAACAAACCGGATTTAAATTCAAAAAAGAAAAAGCGAAGGCGAAAAAGAAAAAGAAAGCCAGCGCTTTTTTTAAAACTTTAACCTCTTTAAATTTTTCGCTTTTTGCTTTTTGTTTCATTCCCATTCGAGCCATTTCCGCCCAAGGCGCCGCGCCTGCCGGCGGGCAGGGATCAGCCTCGGGCTGAAGAGTGTTTATTTGTAAGTTAGGGTCGCTATGAATTTATTATACCAGAAAATAAAAAAAAGAAAACCGCGATTGTAGAATGTAATATGCGTGAAAAACTTTAGTATTGCTTACAATCCCATTTTATGTCATTCCGGAAAATTTCGGAGTGGTGGCGGAGAAATTTATCCGGAATCTACACATAATGAAATAACTAGCTAATTTAAACGCTCCACAACTTAACTCTACCGCTGGTGCTCCAGAAAAAATTCCGGAATGACATACGGAAAGCAGTAAGAACCATGGATAATAAAAGAGACAAACTTAGCGCTTATCTCTTTTAAAACAAAACTCTAACTAAAAATTGAGAATTGAAAATTGATTAAAAATTGAAAATTACAAAATTAAAAATTCTAATAAATGTATCCTTTAATCACTCGGCTCTTGGAAGAAAGCGTTCGGCGGGAAACCCTGCCCCAGCCGCGGTGATTCATTTCAGAAATAGTAACGGTTCCTTTGCCTACTTTTTCCACGATGCCGACATGCCCCCACCAAGATTCGGAAGTTACGATAATAGCGCCTTTTTTGGGAGCTTTTCCCGTTTTATATCCGTTAACTTTAGCGTGATACAGCCAAGTTCCCGCGTTTCCTCCCCAGGGAACATAACGCTTTTTGGAAACATACCAAGTGCAGTAGCCATAGGGAAACTTGTGCCCCGTGCCGGCTTTTCCTTCTAATTTCTTCCACCCGGAAACTGCTGAAATTCCTCTGGAAGGAGCAATATATTGCCTTCGCGCAATTCTTGAAGAACTAATTTTACTTCGCGGAATTTCTTTTTTCCCGCCGGGAATAATTATTTTTTGCCCTTCTTCCACTTTTCCGTTAGCCGGAAGATCGTTGAAAGCGATTATTTTGTCTTTTTCAGCTTTATATTTTTTAGCGATAGCGTCTAGCGTATCTCCTTTTTTAATAACATAATCCAAACCGGCTACCGGCAGAATAAACAGCTTATCGCCCGGCATAATAGAGTCAATGTTCTCAATATCATTAGCCCAAAGAATGGTATTAACAGTAATGTTATGGGCGGCGGCAATAGAGCTTACCGTATCTCCTTCTTCCACTTCATAAATAATCACTCCCTCCCCTTCTTGGGGATCTTTTAAGACAGGGCTGTCATTAGCCACCATTACCTGCCCTTGATTTCCTTGAATAATGGAAACTTCTTCTCCATCTCCATCGTCTTTTTTAGCCGCTACATCCACCGCGGCGCTGGCGCGCGCCAAAGGGACAAAGACCAATCCGCTCTCGCGGTTCACTTGCCCGCTTATTTTATTCTTTCTGGGACTTTCAACTTCTTCATCGCCATTCCAATGCCCAAACAAAAAACCGCGGGACTCTTTGCCGGCCGCCAAATTAGTGGCTATCACCAAAATAGCGCTGGAAACCACTACCGCCAAAGCGGAATAGTTTCTCAAAATATGCAGCAATTTTATAGTCCTGCGTTCTCTAATTAAGTCGGCAAAATTCGCCTGCCAGTGATAAATTTTAGTTTGAAAATTTTTTAACTTCAGGCCCAAGCGTCCCGGAGCCGAATGACAAACAGATATTATTTGCCTACTAATAATGTTAATCCTTCTTTCAGTTTTAACTTTAAAGCGGCTTCCACAGTTATCCCCATTGCTATTCCGCTTATCGGCTAAAACCCTAATTTTTACGCTTAACGGGTAGTATAAGAGATGTTGAAAATTTGTCAAATAATTTTCGCGGACTTATCCACAATGCGGATTACGGCTTAAATAAGCTAAAATACGGGAATAATTTTATTTTCAACAATATTCTTTTTATTTTTTGATAAATTGGGATAGAATAAGTATGCGAACAGCGCATAACGAACGCGCGCATACGAACATTCCATTTTTCGTGTCGTTCGTGTGTGTTCGTGAGTTAGTATCGGACATTCAATTCTTTCGTGTCGTTCGTGTGTGTTCGTGAGTTAGTATCGGACATTCAATTCTTTCGTGTCGTTCGTGCGTGTTCGTGAGTTAGTATCGGATTTATGTCAAACATCAAAACTCTTCTCATAGAATTTTTAGAGCATCTGGAAATTGAATTAGGCCGCTCGCCCAAAACGGTTGAAAATTACCATCGCTGCTTGGCTTATTTTTTAAACTGGGCGAGAATTGAAGATCCGGAAGATATTAATTTGAATTTAGTAAAAAAATACCGGCTCCACCTCAATCGCCGCCGGGATAAAAACGGAAACAATTTAAAGCAAGCTACTCAAAATAATTATGTCATCGTTCTCCGCGGGTTTTTAAAATATCTGGCCAAACAGGACATTAAAGCTCTTTCGGCGGAAAAAGTAGAGTTAGGTAAAAATCCGCGGCGGGAGGTAGATTTTTTAGAGCCGGAAGAAGTTGACCGCCTCTTGAACTCGGCTGATGGCGCCGATTTAAAGTCTTCGCGCGACCGCGCCATTTTGGAACTTCTTTTTTCCGCCGGTTTGCGCGTTTCAGAGTTGATAAGCGTAAATAGGGATAAAATAAATTTAGAAAAGCAAAATTTCAGCATTAAAGGAAAAGGCGGAAAGACTAGAATCGTTTTTATCTCTGACACGGCCAAAAAAGCGCTGGAAAAATACCTTAAAAAAAGAATTGACACTGACCCGGCGCTGTTTGTCCGTTTGCCTGGTTGCGCCAGGTCTGGCGAAGCCAGATCCAGCTCTGTTAAATCCGGCAAAGATTTAAGATTAACGCCCAGAAGCGTCCAAAGGATAGTAAAAAAATACGCCACCAAGGCCGGAATCGTAAAAGATGTCCATCCTCACACCCTTCGCCACAGCTTTGCCACTGACTTATTGGCAAACGGCGCTGATATCCGCAGTGTCCAAGAAATGCTGGGGCATTCGTCTATCACCACCACCCAAATCTATACCCATATCACCAACCGCCAACTGGAAGACATCCATAAAAAGTTTCACAGAAAGCGGTAAATTAAAAAGCTAATCTTCTACATAGGAAGCTTAGCTTTTAAATTTAAAAATTTGACTATTATTCCAGCTAATGTTATACTTATTTCAGAATATTATTAAAAATAATAAAAAAATGAAATATACTGAATTGGCTAAAAAAATCAATATTCCCATATTCTCTCTAAATGACTTGCGATTGGAAAAATTAACTATATTTCCCTATCAATTAAGCGAATGGTCTAAAAAGGGATATATTATAAAACTGAAAAACGGCCTTTACGCTTTTTCAAATCAAAGCGACGAAGTTTTAATTGAACACATTTCTTTTATTTTATACCAGCCAAGTTATATCAGTTTGGAGTGGGCATTAGCAAATTACGGTTTGATACCGGAGACGGTTTATAGCCCTACGGCTATCACTACTCGCGCAACAAGAACTTTCAATAATAAATTCGGACACTTTATTTATCGCCATGTAAAAAAGGATATGTTTTTCGGATATCAAAAAATAAAAAGGGGGCAACAGATTTATTTAATTGCCGAGCCTGAAAAGGCCTTGATTGATTATCTATATTTAAATTCAGCTAAAATTAAAAATGAACACGATGTTGAAGAACTGCGTCTTAACAAATTTACATTAAAAGAATTGGATAAAAACAAAATTAAACGAATTTGTCAAAGAATTAACAGTAAATCATTAGATAAAACAATTAATTTATGCTTGCGCTAGAAGAAATAAAAAAAGAATATAGCGAAACTATTTTTGGACGAAATCCCAGAAGCGCTTTGGTTGAGTATTTGCAATATGAAATGTTGGATTCTCTTTTTAAGCAAAAAGATAGCGCAAAATTAAGTTTCATAGGCGGAACAGCTGTTAGAATAGTTTATGGCGGGAATCGTTTTTCTGAAGATCTGGATTTTGATAATTTCGGGCTGTCTTTCACAGATTTCCAGAAAGTTTTAAAAATGAGTATTGAAGATATGAGAAATAAAGGATTTAAGATAGAAGTTAGGTTTGTAAAAAAGAAAGCTTATCATGCTTATGTTAAATTTCCCGACTTGCTTTTTGAAAATAATTTATCAAAACATGTTGACGAAAAGATATTGGTTCGAGTTGACGCAGTTCGCAAGAAAAAAATCATCCAGCCGAAAATCTTTGTATTGGATGGCTTCAGTGTGTATAAAAAGATATTGGTTAATCCCATGGCGGTTATTCTATCACAAAAAATAATAGCCATTTTGGAAAGAAAAAGAACCAAAGGACGAGATTTCTTTGATGTCTCTTTTTTGTTGTCAAGAGTTGATCCGGATTATAAATATCTAAAAGAATATGGCATTAAAAACCGACGAGATTTAAAAAACAGACTATTAGAAAAAATCTCCGAAATTGACTTGAAAAGCTTGGCTAAAGATGTGGAGCCGTTTTTAATCAACCCGGACGAAAAAGAAAGGGTTTCCGGTTTTCGGGAATACATTGAGCAGAAATTGTAGAAAGAGTGATAGTGATATAAAAAACTAAGCTTCTATGCAGAAGCTTAGTTTTTTATTTAACAACTTTCTCAATTGGCAGTATGCTATAATAATTGTGTGGACAAGCGTTAATAAAAATAAGTCTGGAATTGTTTTTCATGTTTATGCTTTACGCCTATGTGACAGAAACTGACGATCGACAAGATTTGTCATATGGGGAGATAATAATTGCGGCAGCTGCATGAACATCACTCCTATATATTGATATATGGGAGTAGAGGTTTTTCGTTAAAGTAGGACTAGAACGACAAAATTTATAGTTTTGCAATTCCAAAAATTATGAACGATCTGCTCAAAAATCTCAACCCCGCGCAAAGAGAAGCGGTTAAGGCTACGGAAGGTCCGGTTTTGATTATCGCTGGAGCCGGGTCGGGCAAAACCAGAACGCTTACCCACCGAGTGGCTTATTTAATAAAAGAAAAGAAAATAAACCCGCTTAATATTTTGGCGGTAACTTTTACCAACAAAGCCGCCCAAGAAATGAAAGAACGAATTACCGAATTATTAAGCGATACTAACCAACCCTCTCCCTTTGGAAAAGGGAGAGTTGGAGAGGGATTTGAAAAGCGCGAGAAAAAAGAAAGTGTTCAAAATAATGATAGCTATCAAATCCCCCCTAACCCCCCTTTTCCAAAGGGGGAAATAAGGCTACCGACCATTGGCACTTTTCACAGCGTTTGCGCCCGAATCTTGCGGCGGGAAATAGACAAACTGGGATACAAAAAATCTTTTAACATTTTTGACAGCCAGGATCAACTGGCTTTAGTAAAAAAGATTTTTAAAGATTTAAGCATTAACAAAGACCAGTTTAATCCCGCGTCATTTTTAACCGCTATCAGCGAAGCTAAAAATAAATTTATTGACGAGGAAGCGTTTTCCCGGCAAGCGGAAGGATTTTACGAAGAAACTGTTGCCAAAGTTTACAACGCTTACCAAAAAGAACTTAAAAAAAATAATATTCTGGATTTTGACGATTTAATAAGACTCGCGGTGAAAATATTCCAAGAATTTCCCGAGGTGCTGGCAAAATACCAAAATTTATTCCGCTATATTTTAGTGGACGAATACCAAGACACCAACCACGCCCAATACCTTTTGGTAAAACTGCTTTCCCAAAAACACCGTAACCTCTGCGTCGTGGGCGATGACTGGCAGTCAATTTACGGCTGGCGGCAAGCGGATATTAAAAATATTTTAAGCTTTGAAAAAGATTATCCCGGCGCTAAAATTGTTAAATTAGAGCAAAATTACCGCTCCACTCAAATTATTTTGGACGCGGCGGACGGCATAATTTCCAAAAATGTAAATCGCAAGGACAAAAAAGTGTGGACGGAAAATAAATCGGGGCAACTCATCGCCGTTTATGAAGCCCGCGATGAAACGGATGAGGCCGAATTTATCGCCGAAGAAATTAAAAGCGGAATAAACCCAAAAGAAGAATATAGATATTCCGACTTCGCGGTTTTATACCGCACTAACGCCCAGTCAAGGATTATAGAAGAA
>Ga0190315_1000972_pt1 | contig 12379 bp, 19 predicted proteins | sample 48701101_MG_FD_161673 | JGI IMG/M metagenome (GOLD analysis project Ga0190315, IMG submission 161673) | Hydrothermal vent sediment bacterial communities from Southern Trench, Guaymas Basin, Mexico - 4870-11-0-1_MG | ecosystem: Environmental > Aquatic > Marine > Hydrothermal vents > Sediment ...
ATGGCTTCCCAAGCTGAATGTCAGGGGTTCGAGCCCCCTCACCCGCTCTGGGGTGGCCCTTCAGGTTTTGCCTGTAAATGTTCTCCCCGCAAAGGGTCGCTCTAGCGCCGCTGATGTGCTACCATCAGCGGCGCTGTTTTACTACGAGGTATTATCGGAGGTGTTTTTGGAGGTGGTAACAGGTCTATTGGACTGGATGGTGATTCGATCATCCAGCCATGCGACGATTAACTGGCGCAGGACGTCTGTTAGGTGCAGATTGTAATCCAACGCCTTATACCGGAAGCGGTCGTGAGTTTCCGGGTCAACGTCGACAGTCAATCGTTTGAATAATGGATTTTTAGGCATTATTTTCTGTTAGGGGTATGTTGGCATACACGTAGCATTATTATATTCCTATTTCCTCATTTTGTCAAGTTTTGGGCTTGATTTGGCTCAATTTGGTGCTATTTCGAGTGATTTTTAGTCCACGAGAATCCGTCGAGAATCGGAGGTTGCTGCTATGAGTATGCTGAGCGTGCGAGCCGTCATTGCAATTGTAGTCTTGTTCATCTCTGCTTGTTGTTGTTGTGTTCCCCCACCGTCCCCAGGCGCGTCTAGGGCGGACTTACCACACGGCACGCCCGCCGTAGCGGTACTCACCGGAGAGGTCGTCTCCTATGACACCACGTCTTATGGTGATCCGGCTCCGGCCGGGACATTTGTGAGCATTGGCACGCTGGCCGTCGCTGTGACTGAGAGCGTCCGGCCGGCGGACAGTCTGGTCGAGACCGAGAACCGGTTCAATGCCCCGGCAGAACCGGGTAACGAGTATGTGATGGTCAACATCTCTGTTGAATGTCACGCCGATCAGAGTGATACGTGCAACATCAATCCCGTCAGATTTTCACTGGTGGGATCACAAGGCATCATGTACAATGATGCATTAGTGGTTATACCAAATTGTTTGTACTATCATGAGATGTACAGTGGTAGTACACTGTCGGGCTGGATGTGTTTTCAGGTAGACCGGAGCGAAACCGGTCTGATGCTGGTCTACGAGGTGGTACCCACATGGGGGCAAGGCAAGGCGTTTCTATCCCTGCCCTGAACCCGGACTTCTTATTATACGCACAGTTTTACCCCCGTTACGGCCCCTGTCTGCCCCATTTCTACCCTGTTTTTGCCCAATCTCGGCGCATAAGACCCCTTATGCGCCGAAAGTTGGTGGCTGATTTTTCATTTGTTTCTCCTCATTTTCTCCCACACCGCCCGGCGGGGAATCTTCCACCGTCCCTGTTTCCAGCGGTCGGGGCGTGTTGATTGCCCCCGTGTGGCCCCAGGGAAGGCACCGGCTTGGCACTGCTGGCTGACCCACTCGCGGACGACGCCCAAGATTCGGGCAGCCCGGGTGGTGGACAGCATTTCCTCGGGGTCCCAGGCCACAGCGAGGTGAACCTCATCAATCACCTTGCCGTCCATTTCTAGTGTGTCCACCGTTGGACGGACCAACATCTCCATCTGCGCCCGCTGCTCCTCCGTCGCCCAGGTGGTGTTGAATACCACCTCGGCCAGGATGGGGCGAACATCGGAGAGATCGGTGGTAAACGTCACCATCGCGCCGCAGCGGGGGCAGGGGAGGGTTTCGTCGAGGCGGTCCGAGGCGCTGATCTCGTCGTATAGTTCGTTGAGATTTTCATTGCAAAATAGACATTGTATTATTTTCATTGTTGTCGCTTTTTCCTAGTTCATTATATCCGCGTCTCAAGTCAACTCCTTTCCGTATCCCCAATGGCAAGCCACCACGGCTTCTCGCTCCCGAGCGTCTCCTGCCGGGGTTTTGACAAGGCCCTTTTCATTGTTGCGGATACGGACCTCGTACTTTGCCACACCCATTCTCACTGCTGTGTCGAAGTCTACCCCTGCCGAAGCGGATTCGGTGGACACAATCCTCCGAGCAGTAGCCTCGGTCATCTTCTGCGTCGCCACGCACTTGGCGGCGTAGTAAACGACGTCGGCTACCTCAGTCCACGCGCCAACTATATCTCCGGCTGCCAGCGCCTCATCCAGTTCTTCTCGCTCACGCTGGAGTTTTTCAGCAGCATGTGAGTCGTGGCGTCCTGGGGAAACAGAACGGACGGCGGCAATTTCGTCGGCGAGAGACAAAAGAGTGTCAGTCCACATTAAAACCTTTCCCTCCCTCAATATTTCTTTATTTCTTTTTCTTGTTCAGCATCACACGCTCCCAAACGCTCGCCGGGCTGCGTTCTCCCTGCCAGCGATGTCCCCGGTGAAATCCACCACTCGTTCTATCCGGTCGGCCCAAGGCCGGACGCCTTCAGCAGCGTGGGCCGAAACGTCCACGAGGATGGTAAAGACCCGCACTGCTGTCCGGTCTTTCCAAGCCAGGAAGTCGGCCAGGAAGTCGCCGCCGACCCGGGCAATGCCGTCGGTGATGAAGATGATATCCGCTTTGCGGAAGTCGCCTTCTTCATCGCCGATGATCCGCCGGGCTTCGGTCAAGGCCAGCTCGAAGTCGGTGCCTCCGCCGAAAAAGTGCCCGGCCAGGGCTACCAGGTTCTTCGGCTGTATCTCCCTGTGTGGTTGGGGGACGGCGACTGACTGTACCTGTCCACCTGCCGAGAAGGCCACTCCCGCCCAGGGGCGCTTCTGGCGTTGGGCGATGGCCAGCAACGCCAGAGCAATCGCCTTGGCCCAGATTTCCTTTTCTCCGGCCATTGAGCCGGACTCATCGTAGCACACGACAAGAGGTCCCATCGCCAGCCGCTCCCTGCCCCGCAGGGCATACTGGAGCAGTTGGCCCTCGGCAAAGCGGCGGTAAAAGTCGCGCTTCAGAACCGGATGGCTCAAAGCACCCAATTCCTGCGGCAGCACACGGTCCAAGGCACGGCCTGTTTCCAAGCCGTAGACTTCGGCGGGTGTCTTCTCCGCCTTCTCCGCCTGGGCCGCGAAGGCCAGGTTGCGGAAGCGGCCGGCCAGAGCTGCAATTCGGCGAAGTTTCTCCGAATTTAGCACCTCCTGCGCCAGCCCCAGCCGCTCGTCGGGCGGCACGCTGCTCCCAATGCCCGCGCCCAGTCCCCAGGCTGCCAGGGCCTGGGCTTGTTCGTCCACCTCGTCACGGGCGCCCCGCATTGCCTGGCGCAACGCGGCTGGATCAACTTTGGTGACCGCTTGCACGGCGGCTTCCATTGTAGCCTGCGCTTGTTCCTTGGCTTGGGCCGCCGCCTGCAATGCGGCTTGGGATCTCGCTTGGGCTTCGGGATCCCCCTCCCCCATGCCCGCCAGCGCATCGGCCAGGGCCTCCTGCCGGCGGGCTTCCTCTTCGGCTTGCCGCGCTTCCTGCGCCTGCTCCTTCTGCTTCTCGTCCAGAAGTTCCAGCAGGCGCTCGGACAGGCTGACCGCTCCAAGTGTGGAGAGCGGCTCATCCAGCCGGGTGCGCAAGCGCAGTTCCTCCCACGCTCGTTCTCCCATCACGCGCTCCATCAGAGCGCGATTGAGACGATGGGAGACGGTGATTTCCTCCGGCTCTCGCAGGCGGGGTCGCATCTTGTACAATCCCATCGCCACGTCCTGGACCAGGCGCAGGGCAGACGGGTACGCCTGGGACTCTGTCAGGATTCCCTGCACCACCTTCGTTTCCTCAACCCGGTCGGCCAGGGCTAGGTCGAAGGCATCGCTGCCGATGCTATGTTCGGCGCGACGGCGAGAGTCGTAGAATCTCATCTTAGCCTCCTAGCACCCGCCGCACGACGGCGACGGGGATTAGGATTACTCTCCACGACGGAGTGTCAATCAAAATCTCTATCTTTTCTGCCATCTGCTCACTGATCTCTGACCAGAGAGCAGATTGGTGAGGAGGGAGACAAACGAAGAGAGGCAAACCGTCAGGCGCTGTAAAATGCGTGATAGGATTCAGACGAACAACGTGACGTTCGGTGACTGAGTATTTGTTTCTTCCCTCATGGCTAGTAAAAACCACTACGGGTGTAGCTCGAGACAGATCACCCGCGGCCAGGTTTTTAAACTTGAAGACCGGTTTGTTGTCCCAGCCTTCTTCCCCTTTTACTGGCTGGTCAGGCACCAAGCCTCCCTTGACCTTGCGTAGAACAGGTAAGGGGAAGACTGGTGACATGATAGCAAGACGCTTAACATTTTTCACGACTAATCCTCCTTTGTGAGAACTCCGCGGCCCTCACGCCGCGTTTTGGTGAACGGAACCTCGCGGCGGATATACATCATTGCGCTTCCACCGCGTTTGCGACTCTCGCGACGAAATCCCTCGGCCTTCAACGCAACGTAGATGTATCTCTGCGCTGCGTTGTACGTTTCCCTGAAATCCCACCCGGAACAATGGCCCTCGACGGCCGCCACGAAGGCCCAAGCGATGACGTCCGGCCAGGCCCCGCGTTCCTTCAGCATCTCCCGCAGCTCAAACGGGAGCCGCTGGAGAGCGGAGAACGCAGTACCCGTGTAGTTTAAGCCGTTGCCGTCGCAGAGATCCGGGTAGTGCATCTCACACCCCCAGCGTCTTCAGCAACTCCGCCTGCCAAGCGGTCACTTTCTTGGCCGCCTCGTCCACCTTGGCCTGAGCAGCGGCTCGCCCGGCAGCCTGCCGCTCGATCTCGGCGACCTTGGCCTTGGCCTCCTTCAGAGATGCAATGCCTTCCATCAAAGCGTCGGCCTCGGCCCGGGCGCCGCCTGCCGCCTTCGCGCCGTCGCTGGCCTGGCGGTAGGCAGCGAAGGCGTCCTCGATGATCTCCTGCACCGCCGCCAGCAGCGGGTTGGCGACGCCGTACACCAACTGCGCCACTTCCCGCGCCTGGGCCGGGTCCTGCCACAGGATGTGGCGGAAAACCAGCAGGTCGTCCTCCACAGCCTCGGCCCGGCTATCCAAAAAGGCCATTGCGCGGATCAGGTCTAATGCCTCGACGTACCGCCGGTCGGAGGCGACGATTCCCCGGCTATTGGCCTCGTCTCGCAGGGTCACCACCCGGTCCATCACCAGGCCGGGGATGGACACCTGGGCGACAGCTGTTTGAGCAGCGATCAGGTCGTCGTGGGACGCCAGCGGGGTGAGCGTATCGGGGTCGGGAACGGGGGCGGCCAGCAGCGACCGGAACGCTCCCTGCTCTGCGATGTAGCCGACGTTGACGCGGAGCAGAAAGCGATCCCACAGCGCCTCCAGGCCTTCCTCCTCGGGCACCTCGTTGGAGGCGCCAATGAGGGAGACCAGGGGCACAGGTGTTGGATGACCGTTGTTGAAGAACACTCGCTCCTGCATTATTGCTAGGAGTGAGTTGAGGATAGCCGAGTTGGCTTTGAATACCTCATCTACGTATGCTAACTCCGCCTCGGGCAGTTTTGCGTCCGTGACTCTGCGGTACTGGCCCTGCTCCAGCGCGGACACATCCACTGGACCGAAGAGCTCCTCCGGCGTGGAGAAGCGAGTCAACTGCCACTGGAATACTCGCAGATCGCCGAGGAGTCGGGCGAAGGTGCGAATTAACGTGGACTTGGCCGTGCCGGGCGGGCCGAGCAAAACTACGTGTTTGCGAGCCAGCACGGCCAGAGCTAGAGCCTCGACGGCCTCATTACGTTCTACAAACACCGAATTGAGATGGGAGATGATACCATTCATTGCGATCTCCTCAAGTCTCCCTCTTGGAAAAAGCCCCCTGGGGAGGGGCGGCGAAAGCAAGCGCCCCGCTCCCTGGTGGGACGGGACTATCCACCGCACTCCTCGCAGACAGGCTCGCCGAAGAAGCCGAGACTGACTGCGGGCATGCCGCAGTAATGGCAGGTGTCCGGCATCTCAATGGGGGCCTCAAAACGCCGTGCCCAGGCTCGTGCCTCGGCCTGGGCGTTGCCGTTGCTTCTGAACGCGAATTCACAGTCTGCGTTTCCGGCACTCAAAAAGACATTTCCTGCACTATTTTTAGATAGTATGTATCTTTCACCGACATAAACTACTGTCAATACCTCGTCCCTCGGCCCCCAGAACGAGGGACGGTACCACTTCGCGCCAACGCCCTTTTCGCGGACGGTCTCGTAGTCGACGGCGTCCACTTGGGCGAGATATTCCCTCTGCGCTTCGTTGGCATCATCAATGGCACGCTTGGCGGCCTCAACAGTCTCAAAGCTGTACCCAGCCACTGCCTGGTACGGCTTTCTCCCACTCCGGCAAAGATAACTCGCCGAAAAACCATTGTCACCATTTTTTTGAATCTCACCGCCGTTGTATTCAATCATTTTTTCTCCTCCTTCTCTATTGGTGATTTGGGTACTTATTAGTGAAAAGCCCCCTCCGGGGCGGGGCGGCGAGAGCACGCGCCCCTCCCCGGAGGGGTTGGTTATTGGATGGTCACACGGTAGAAAGTGATGGTCGCGTCATCCGGGAGTTCGGTCGCGCCAGCGGGCAGGCGAGGGCCACAGTATTGAGCGGCGTAGAGAACGTCGCCGGGGCTGACGGTGATGCTGATACGGTTCGCGGGTACGTCACGGCCGAGGATGTTGGACACGACACGAGCCGTGTCGGAGTGGCCGATCACGCTTTCAGCGTCGGGCGGAACATCGTCTGGCTCAATGCGCTCAATGTGGACGGTCAGTTCCTCAGCATCAGCGGGGATCATATTGAGAGAAAAAGCGTTGGATAGATACATTTCGTCACCTCCATAGTTTTTGATAGCGGGGCAGGCTCCCGTCTACTCTCCCCGGCCCTCTGCCACGGGCCTTTTCCCGTGGCCCCCACCCGGGCGACCTGCCAGCGCCGGGCCGGGGGTTGGGGGAGGTTACAGGTCTTGGTTGACGATTGAGACAATGGGCTTGTTAAACACATGCGCGATTTGTTTTGCTTCAAACTCGTTTCGCGCTGTGACAGTGATGACTCTTTGTTCACCGTCATCGTCAATGATGCGAATTTCAAAGCGATACTGTTGTTCCTCGTTCATTTCTCCTCCTTATTGTGATTGGTGTTTATAGGGTTTTCCTCACTACCGCCATCATTATATCACAGTCTTTTCGTTCTGTCAAGACCCAAATCGCGCTTTTTAGGAATCTGTAACTTTATGTTCTAATTTTGTTCTAATTTGTTGCACTTGACACCCGGCCGGAACGGAGTATAATAGTTCCACTGCGGCCGGGCCACGACCCGTTCGAGGGTACTGAAAGGTACTAGCACTAGCCAAGTGCCGCCAATAAATAGCCCTGCCGCGAATGAAAATCCCCGGATGCGCGGCATCCGGGGATTTCTTTTGATTCTGTTGCGGAATTCGTCCACTCCGTGTGGTATACTGAGAGCAAGACTACATCACACGGAGGCAACGATGGAAACCTGGCTAGAACTTGCAGTACTCCATGAGGCCGGCCACGCCTGGCTGGTGCTGACGCTGGCCGAGCGGCCGGTCGCAGTGATCATCCCCCCGATCGGTGGCGGCGACGACCCGCGCTGCGAGTGGGACGCCGGAGCCGCATCGCCAGCGGCGGCGGTGATGGTCGCGGTCGGCGGCCTGGCAGCGGAACTCCTGGCCGGGGTGCCGGAGGACCTGGAGGTAGGGGCGAACCCTTGCGGTCGCCCTTGTGGGCAAGAGCAAGTCCTGCCCCTACCCCAGGATATTGAGAAGATACCCCGCCAACATAGTACCTTGGTACTAGTTGCAAAATGCAGTTGACAACCCCGAGCGCAATGTGATAAACTGACACTATGTACCGTGTGCTGCTGGCCGCCGCTGTTGTGTTTGCGTTAGTAGTTCTCCCCGCCCGGGCGCAGGGAGTACCGCCGGACCGACTGCGCATTCGCACACCTGCGATGAGCGTACAGTCCACCACGTCCGGCAGCAGCGACATCTACGCCAGTACCGTTATCACCAACACCACAGAGTCCGGCAAGGTGTGGGTCATCGAGCGCAGTTATACGTATGGCGAGGTGGCAGTCGTCATTGTGCTCCTGGCGCTGGTACTACTGGCGGTATTCGACATCATGCTGAGACTGGCGGTAATGAGAGTATGATACCAGAAATGAGCCAGGCGTTGGGTATCACGATCAGTGTGATCAGCGTCAGCTTCCTGACGCTGATCTTCATGGACCGGATTGCCAACACCTTGCGGAGGTTTCGCTGATGGATTTTCAGGAAACCCTAGTCGTCTTATTCTGGCCGGTCTGGTCGCGGCTTCTGGGCCTATTTGTCGCCATGTCTGTCGGAGTTGCAGTCTACTGGGTGACTACCAGAAGCGCAACGTACCAAACGCCCCGGCAGGGCAATGTACGTTTCGCCGGCTATCAGTGGTAACAACTAAATCTACAACAAAAAGGAGGTGATATAGATGAGTTTTACTCTGGTCATTGATGAGATCTTTGCGTATGCTGGACAGATAATCAGGGCTCTCCTGCCCGTCGTTTATGTCTCAGCTGGCATTGCTCTCGGCTTTGTCGTTGTCAACAAAATTATCTCTGCGTTCCGGTAGGTCCGTCCTCTCATAAAAAATACTTGAAAAAAAGGGGGTGATACAGGTGAGTTTTACTCTGGTCATTGACGAGATCTTTGTGCATGCTGGACGAATAATCACAGCCATGCTCCCGGTTATCTACGTTGTAGCCGGGATCTCGCTCGGTTTTGTCGTCGTGTCCAAAATTATCCGCGCATTCCGGTAGATATCAACCAACACCGCCATATCCCGGCCCGCGAGCCCCCCTGGCCAGGCACTCGCGCCCGCCGGCCGTCAGGATAGCCTGCAGGGGGAGGCTATCCTGTGTTTTTTTCAACTGTCTTGTGACTCAATGCTATTGCCTGCAATCAAGATGAAACGTAGACGTCTACTATTCTCCATTCTCATTGCCAGCGCCGCACTCACGCTCATGCTCACCATGCTGGCCCTGGCATCCCCTGCTGCGCCTCTTGTCCTTGCTGACCCTGTGCCAGCATCGGTCAATGAGGTGACACTGTCCGACATCCCTACCGACACCGACACATTGTCTCAGCACCTAGTGGCTGGGCCAATGGTGTGCCAGGCTAATTTCCAGGGACATTCTCCCTATGGCCATTGGTATTTTGATGAGCCACTTGATATTTTCCCCGCCGCCGATCAGACTCTAGCTGTTGTGTGTGGTCAATTTAGCGGAATGACCTGGGATGGCAGTGTAGATGGCAGACACGGCAGTGGCGGAATGTTGTGGGAATTTGATCATTACGAGCGGCAGTCAAATTGCCAGGGGGTGCAGTACCTCCTGCTGCCAGATGATGAGATCTGGCACACGACCAGCGAATTTAGAGAGACCGCATGCGAACTGTGCGGTCTGGGGCAGTACGACGGGTCATCATATTACGACATCCGCCCATTCCGGGCGGATGGTTTCTACTATCCCGGTGGGTGGTTCCAGTGGGGACAGACCGGGGGATGGGATGCCTGTTACCGTCCGGTCTACTATTCGACCATCACTGTCACCGACCCCTACTCTGATTGCGAACCCATGGTCGGGTGGGCCATGACCGGCCCGCCGACCGGCACAGTCCGGTCACCGGCGACATTTACTGTTACCATCACCGGTGGCACCGATCCGATCCACGGCGAATGGTTCGCCAGCGGCGTCAACGTCATAGACGTGTACGCGGGCGGCATAGATGGACATTCAGCGTGGGCGGACATCACCTGGTGGGAAGCGGGCACGCAAACCGTCACGTTCAACGCATACAATGATTGCTCCGCTATCAATGCCACTGTTAGCATCAGTATCACTGGAATCAGCTATACCCCCCCGTTCTCTATCCCCAACGTCATTGCTCCCGATTTCCCTCCTGATTGCGGTTGCCCCACTCCTGACTTTGCCGTTTGGCAAATCGGCTCCTGGATATCCTGGCTGTGGTGCAATATCAAGTGCTGGGTAATCTACGCACTGGAATATCTATATTATCTCTGGCAGTTACTCTACACCGTACTGTTGACCATCGCCAACGCCCTGCTCAGTTTTGTCTGGAATGTCACGATTGACATAACAAAGTGGGTTGACTATACCGGTCATCTGCTCGCCAACTGGCTCTCCGACGCAGGCAGGGCAGTCGGCGCGTTCCTGCAAATGGTCATCTATGAAGTGCGAGACTGGCTCTACGATTTCCTGACCAAAGTCGCCGATTGGCTCAACCAGACCGGCGACAACATCGGGGATTTTTTGGCCATGTGCATCCTGGAGGTACGTGATTGGCTCTACGACCTCCTGACCGGCTGGGCTGACTATTTTTCATCCTGGGGCACCGGCCTGGGGGATTTCCTGGCCATGGCCACACTTGAGGTGCGGGATTGGCTCTACGATTTCTTGACCAATGTGGCTGCGTTCATCAACAACACATTCACCGGCCTGGGGGATTTCCTGAGCATGATTGTTTTAGAGGTGCGGGATTGGCTCTACGATTTCCTGACCAAACTCGGCATAACGATCAACGCCTGGGCTACCGCTATCGGCGATTTCCTCGCCAACCTGGTGATCCAGGTCACCCGATTCATCAACGCTATCATCGTATCTATCGCCCGCGGCATTACATTATGGATCAAACTCGCAGTTCTGCTCCTGGACATGTTGGATATGGCCGTGCAGGGATTTTTGAATGCTCTCTCATTGGTCATCACCCTCGTAGATCTGACCGGTCAGCTAATTGCTGGCCTCAAAAATGCGCTATCGTCGGGCACCGCCGCCTATCTGTTTCAGGATGAGACGGGGCTGGCCTTTTTCTGGCGCGGGCTCGAGTTTTTCGAAGAGACTGCGTCCCCGTCTCCGCTGGCCATTATGAACCTGGTCGCCATTGGCTACATGGGTTACAATCTGGGAATATGGACCATAGGCCAGGTCGGAGACGTACTCAGAGACGTGGTCAGGTTTACGAATGCGGTCTAATTACAAAAAACATCCGTTCTATCTAACAGGAGGTAACAAATGAACACCCGAAGACTGACCATGACCATTGCATCCTGCACCATCGCCCTACTGGCCCTGCTCGTCATCAGCACCTCTGCCGCCCCGCTGCGGCAGGCAGACCCGCCCGAGCGGGTCACATACCAGGGCCACTTGCTCGACAGCGCCAACGATCCCGTCCCCGACGATGATTACTCGATGACCTTTCGCCTGTACGACTCGCCGACCTCCGGCACGCTCGTTTGGGGGCCCGAGACGTACACCGTCACCACCAGCGCCGGCTACTTTTCCGTCCTGCTGGGGGAGACGACCCCGATCACGGCCGGGACGTTCGCCGCCAACACCTACCTGGAGGTGACTGTGGACGGAGAGACCCTCACACCACGCCATCAATTCGCCTCCGTCCCGTTCGCGCTCATCGCCTCCGATGTGAGCGAGACCACGCTCGGCGATCTGGATTGCACCACTGACCAGATCGCGCAGTGGAATGGGACAGCGTGGGAGTGCGCCACCCCTGCGGGCGGCGGTGGCATCTCATTGCCAGTTGGCTCAATTATTGCGTGGCATAAATCGTATACCAATACGCCGGCACTACCCACCGGCTGGCTAGAGTGCAATGGGCAAACCATCAACGATGAGGAGTCGCCGTACAATGGTCAGACATTGCCTAATCTCAACAGTGATACACAGGATGGTTCCACGAATTCCGGGATGTTTCTACGCGGAGCAAGCACCAGCGGGACGCTACAGGCTGATGCAACCGCCGTAAATGGATTATCTATAGCAGCTACGAATGGCACCAAAAGAACAAATTATGGTATGGCCACCGATTTTTCGAGCGATTCCCCTGGATCGATTTCTTCCTCTGACAATGAAACTCGACCGGCGAACATGACAGTTGTGTGGATCATAAGAATCAAATGAAGTGTAGAACAACACTCCTTGTCCTCCTGGCCCTGGCCCTCACCACCACCGCCGTCCTGGCCGCCCCCCACGCCCCCGGCGGTGTAGGTGGCCCGCTCGGCCCCACCGGCGACGGCATCCCGCACCACGTCGCCCGGGCACCGGCGGCCGCAGCCGGTGGCGTGATCGCCTCCACCTCCTACGTCGTGAAAGCCAGCCTCGGCCAAATTGACACATTCCTGCGCACCGGCACCACCTACCACCAGCGCCCCGGCGTCTGGTCGGCAGCCGGTACATCTACCCCCACGCCCACCCCCTACCTGGTCGCCCACGTGCAAAACCCGGAGGGTACCCCTGTTCCCTCCGACTTGCGGTACCTGGCCTGGCCACCGCCCATCCTGACCCCGGTATGCCAAGATTGTGTTGGCTTTACCATCCCCTACACCCACACCCCCGGCATAAACGCAGGCGCTTGGGTAGACGGTCTCAGTGTGACCGGCACCATCCCCCTGGGCGTCACCCCAGAGCCGGGGGGAGGCAGCCCTGCGTCAGGACCTACCGGATACGGCTACACCTGGC
>Ga0190315_1000974_pt1 | contig 12368 bp, 10 predicted proteins | sample 48701101_MG_FD_161673 | JGI IMG/M metagenome (GOLD analysis project Ga0190315, IMG submission 161673) | Hydrothermal vent sediment bacterial communities from Southern Trench, Guaymas Basin, Mexico - 4870-11-0-1_MG | ecosystem: Environmental > Aquatic > Marine > Hydrothermal vents > Sediment ...
AAGGGACTATCTGGTAAATGGTATGAATGCCCTAAGAGCGTATCCACCTATTAATATCAACTTAGGATCTGAGAATAAATTCGTTCTTCTCGATATTTTCTTAATTAATTTTAGTATTTCTTCCTCACGTCTTTTCATAAGCTCTATAGCTTTAGACAAATTCGATCACCTTATCTACAGCTTCATCAACCAACTCCTTGATATTACCGCTTAAACTAGTTTTTCTAACCTTAAACAAGTCCTTTCCAGTTTTTTCGTTGAATAAGCTACAACTGTACTTTATTATAGTCCAGACGCGCATATTGCTCCTAGAAACTCTTTTCCATCTACTTAATTTCTTCAACTTATGGAAGTTAATCTCATTTTTTCTGAAGTATAATGTTGCTAGAGCATCTAAGAAAGACCATTCAGTTATACAACTAACAATAGAAGATTCTAAAGTCTCAACTAACAAATTACCTAACCTTACGTATTCGTAGGGAACTTTTTTATCATAAACTTCGACTTCAAATATCCATCCTCTACTTCTACTGAATTCCTCCAAAGCTCGCTTATAGCTTCTATCCGTAACAGCCAATCTATATATGTTTCTATGCACAAAATCATAGTTCCATATGCTTGCAGCTGTCTGCTTAATCACGACTTTAAAGTTTTTATCCTCGGCTAAAAAGCTCCATACATCCTGTTCCTTAGGAATATAATACCATCCCCAGCTGACATGCTTAACCTTACCTAATTGCTTCAACCTATGCAGGTACTCTTTAGCCCTGGGGTGAAATTTATAAGCATGCTTGACGCTAAATAAGCTACCTAAATAGCTCTTCCTCAATGTTGCGTTAAACGAATCTAAGTACATTAAAGTCACCTTTGATATTAATTTGGCACATAAATATAAAGCTTGTACTTAGTCTCGTTGGGCTTTTGAAATTGGTCTACTGTCAATTCTTTTTGTTAATGTCCTGCCTATGTAATTACTTTTGTGATTTTGTATGTAGCAATCCACAAATTTTTACGTTTTTATCTATTAATCCTTTTTCTTCTAATCTTAGTAGAACTTTGTATATCTCTCCTTTGCTTAATGTTCGATTGAACTGTAGGCTCGGTGATAGTGTGTGGTGAATTCGATCGCGTAGTACTTCTTAAAATCTGTTACAACCATAATTCTTCATTGTCGAATATAGATAGTATCACATAGCTTTTACAAAAGAATGAAACAGGCTCCGTAGGGGATAGCTACCTTATGTAGAGTTAGTATCATCTAGACTATGATTGCCTCTATATCTACTACTTTACTCATTGTTTGGAAGTCCCTATCTCTTGTAATTATCTTATCCACTCCATTAGCTAACATTATTCCACCTATCATAACGTCTAGAACGCTTACAGTTTCACCTAGTCTTTCAAGTTTTATCCATATCTCAGATGCCTTTTCAGAGGCCTCTAGGTCGAATGTGTAAACTGGATAGGCACTAAATAATTGATTAAAATATGAGATCTCTCTTTTACTCATAAATCTCTTCGCTCTAAAAATTTCGAAATATGATATCGAGGTTAAACATGCGCCCTCCTTATCAATTAAGCTAAAGTACTTTTTCACTCTATCTGGATTTTTAAACAAATCTATTATGAAAGAGGTGTCAAGCATGATCATTAACTCACCTTAACTTTACTCTCCTCCTAAACTCAAGCCATGTCTCCTCAAGGTACTTCAGTGCCTCACTATCCTTAAGCCTTCCAGCAAAGAACCTTACACTAATTCTAGGCCTATTTAGCAATCTCTCAATTACATCAGAGAAGCTTTCACCCTCTCTCTTCAGTTTGACGAGCTTTTCATACACTTCTTCTCTAATAGTTATTGTTTTCATGTGTTAATGTATTAACACACGAGAATATATGCATTATTCTAGCCCTACCTACTTTATTCGAAAGGTTGCAAAATATTGTCCTACTGTTATTTGATTGAAGCAGAGTATTGATCTACGTACATTTAATGTTACTAAGGATTACACTTATCAACTATAATATACAATTATTGTTAATTACACTTATTATGAGTTATCCCTAGACACTGAGGGATCTGTATGTCTAAGATGGCTATAATAGTAATAGATATGCTAAAGGACTTTGTCTACGGTGCGCTCAAGTGCGAGAGAGCGCTCCAGATAATACCTAATATCAAGAGGCTACTGGATTACGCGAGGAGAAAGGGAATACCCATCATATATGCTAATGATGCACATTTGCCTGAAATTGATCTGGAGTTTAAGAAATGGGGGCCCCATGCTATAAAGGGTACTGAGGGGGCGGAGGTAATAGAGGAGCTTAAGCCTCAGGAGAAGGATTTCATAGTTGAAAAGAGGAGGTATAGTGCATTCTATGAAACGGGATTGGATATGTTGCTTAGGGAATTAAATGTGGATACTTTGGTTCTCACAGGCATACATACGAACATATGTGTTAAGCATACGGCGGCAGATGCCTTCTATCGAGGCTATAAGATAATAGTCCCAGAGGACTGTGTAACTGCATTTAAAGAAGAGGATCACAGATGGGGACTTGAATATATGAGAGAGGTGTACGGCGCTAGAATAATGAGATCAGAGGAGCTCATGAAAGAGTAAAGCCGCAAATTTAATCAATTAGACTATTTTTCTAGCTAATACCATCATACGTATTCTAGGATAGGATTTAAATCTCACTGGGAATAAGTGTAACGTATGATACCCATTGGAGAGGCTAGAAAGCGAAGAAAGAGCTCCATAATGACTTGGACATTGATAATATTAAATGTCGGTATATTCGTATACTGTACTCTAAAAGGACCAGCTTACTATGAGAGTGTGATCCAGAAATATGGTATGGTACCCTACGATATACTTAGTGGTAGAAAGTTATACACTATAATCACCTCCATGTTCCTTCATGGAGGTATCCAACACCTTGTAGGCAACATGTTGTACTTACTGATATTCGGTCCTGGAGTAGAGTCGAGGATAGGTAAGAGTAAATTCCTACAACTATATCTAGGTAGTGGTATAATAGCTAGCTTTATGCATACACTAATACTCCTCCTCTTCTCCGAGCCTATAGTAATCTATGGTCCATTTGGATATAGCGAGATAGATCCTCTTAAGATTCCATGTATAGGTGCCTCAGGTGCTATTTCCGGTCTCTTAGGCGCCTATGTGGTTCTACTACCTAAAGTCTTCCTAAACGTATTAACCATGGTAGGTCCTATCCCTCTGATCATTAGGGTTCCTGCTGTGGTCTTCATACTCTTTTGGTTTTTCTACCAGCTCTACATGGGCACTGTATCCATAACCCTCGGTTTCTTTTCTGGAGTGGCCTTCTGGGCGCATGTGGGTGGCTTTATAGCCGGTCTCGTAATAGCTCTATCCCTCGGAAGAGAGGTGCGCAAAAGGAGAAGAGTTAGAGTGGACTATGCTGGTAGGATATGGTATGAAGTTCCAATAGATTAGATATTATCTAAAACTCCATGTATAGCACTTACACGTTATAGTATTAAGATTTCTTTAGGTTAATTTTCTTAAAATCGGGAGAATTTAAAGTTCTCTTTAAGATAGTAAGGGGAACTAGGGATACTAAGTTCATTAGACCTCCGGATAATATAGTTATCTTAGGTTCTACAGTCCATAGTAGAGCTCCTATGAGGGGGGTAGGTAGGGTACATAGGCCCACTACTGTATCCAGTAATCCAGAAGAGACAGCTACTCCGTGCTGTGGAGCGAGTTTCGATAACAGAGATCTCCTCGCAGGTAGATCAAGTGCTGTAGTCAATCCTATGAGCACATATACTAATAGGGCATCTACGAATCCACTAGTATAACTGTAGCTAAGGTAGCTAAGAGCTACGCCTATAAAGTGTAAAGCGAGAATTTTCACTTCACCTATTCTATCTACTAATAATCCATAGAGAGGTTGTACTAGAATATAGGCTATACTCTTAGCAGTTATTACTAGGCTGTATTGGAATTCATCGAGTCCTAGTACTCTCTTAGCGAAAAGGGGTGCATAGGATACGGTTATGAATACACTGAAGTCGTGTACTGTTATAGTGAGTATAAGGATAGAGATGCTTCTGGTCTTCAGTATTCCCATTATGTTCTCAAATCTGACACCTCGGGGTTTTTCATCACGGGGGAAGTAGAGGAGGATTAGTAAGGCTATCAGGATGAACATTAATGAGGAGGATATGTACAGTAGATCGTAGTTCCATATGTCGACTATGAGACCTGAGCTCAGAGAGCCTATAGTGCTCGCCAGTCCTACTAGTGCATAATAGGAAGCAAAGGCTAGACCTAATCTTCTCATAGGCATAGTGGTCGCTATCATCTCTATACCCGACTGAGTGAAAAGTGCGATAGCGAAACTGGACACTAGTAGTACCATTATCAAGTCCACTATACTTGAAATCCATCTAAGGTAGAATGTGGAGAAGGATAGAAGGAGGGTAGAGGATAGGAGTACAAGCCTCCAAGAGCTCTTCTCTACTATGAGTCCAGCTATTATTGAGAGGACCCATGGAAGGCTTATTATTGTGATAGAGGAAAACCCTACCTCCTGAATACTAAATCCTTTTTCATCAACATAGTATGGAAGTAAAGTCTGCCATATGGAGTTGTTGAAGGATATAAGCATTCCCAGTACTAGTAGCCATTTATAGGTATTCATATCGGTTCTGCTTAAGTCCATGGTATTCATGACCTGTCAGAATAATAGCCATGGATCGATGTTTATATTTCTTTCATGGTACCAGAGGATGTCCTACTAATTAGTGTACGCTTACTACTGAAGAGTACATGATTTCAGTGCATGGCTCCTCGCTGGCTCTCATCAAATATAAGGGCTTAGTACTACTAACATCGTGGAATGATACTATGGATACTTGGAGTAGGCTATTGGAAATGGAGCTTAGACAGCTTAAAGATGAGGGATTCGATCTTAGAAGTGTAGAGGAGTTAGTAACAGGTACTACTCCAATTAAGGGAATACTAGAACTTACACTGATAAGAGAACAACTTAAGCCTGTAGAGGGTTACAAGTACAGAGAGCCCAATTCTCTAGAGGAGATTAAAAAATATCGACATCGTGGACCTAGAGAGCTGGAGGTAGATAGGTCTACCGTAAAGCAGAGGATAGCAGGAGGATGGATGGGTAGAATAGCTGGATGCATACTTGGAAAGCCAGTAGAGGGATGGCCTTACGAGAAGATTAGACGAGGACTCATGAAGATTGGAGAGTATCCACTGAAGTATTATTTTCCTTCGGAGATGTTCAAAGATGATAGAGAAAAACTCCCCTTAACTAGAGGGAACATTCAATATGCTGAAAGAGATGATGATACAGATTACACAATCCTTAACCTACACATCGTAGAAACATACGGATTGAGATTTACTACGGGTAATATAGCTGAGGAATGGCTAACACATCTCCCCTATCAGTGTACTTATACTGCTGAGAGAGTAGCTTACCGTAATCTAGTACTAGGTATTAGACCACCAGCTACAGCTACCTTTCTAAACCCCTACAGAGAATGGATAGGGGCTAGAATACGTGCAGACATATGGGGTTACATATGTCCTGGAAGACCGGAAGAGGCTGCTGAACTAGCCTATAGGGATGCTGTGCTCTCACATACGAAAAACGGCATATATGGGGAGATGTTTACTGCAGCTACCATAGCGGCTGCATTTTCGGTGGATACTCCACTAGAGGCTATAGAAGTAGGTCTCTCGGAGATTCCTAAGACCTCTAGATTATTCGAGGCTATAGAGTATGTAGTGAAACTCTACAAAAGAGGTATGACGTGGGAGGAAGCAATTAAGAGGATCATAGATACGTATGGCAAATATCACCCAGTTCATGTAATAAACAATACAGCACTAACTGTAGCAGCCCTTCTGTGGGGGGAAGGAGATTTTTCTAAGACCATAACACTTGCCGTAATGGGAGGATGGGATACTGATTGTAATGGAGCTACAGCTGGATCTATAGTAGGTGTACTTTGTGGAATTGAAAGAGTGCCTAGAAGGTGGTGGGAGGTCTTTAACAATACTATTAGAAGTGCTGTAATGGGTTTTGATAATTCACGGATTACGGATCTGATAGAAAGGACCACTAGGCTCTCTCAGTACCGAGTCGGTGAGTAGAAACTGCTTATGATCTCTAGAATGTAGATGTTCAAGTCATCATGGGTATATATGGTACATATGTAAGGTTTGTTAATCGACTTGTGAGCTGTGCTACGGTCAGATCTTCGGGTCTCATTGCTACTAGTCTCTCGAGAATATCTCTGATTAATCGTCTGTAGGCTCTGTAGCGTGGTCTTACAATGGTCTCGAAGGCTTTGGGCTTACACTCTCTACGCCACAGCATTCTATGAAGGTCCTCTATCTCGGAAATCTCTTCATACAACTTTCTGAAAGTAGCGATGCAGTTATCTAGTGCCTCCTTTACTCCTTTTCTAGTCTCTACAGCTCTGACAAGTTCATAAGAGCTTATCACCTTATCCGCTACGTGTCTGAGTCTTCTAATGCAGAACTCTATGGAGTCTAGAAGATCGGAGTTCCTTCTCACAAGTTGTCTAGCCTCTTTGATGATCTCTTCTGCTCTCTTTAAGAGCTTATAGCACTTCTTTCCCTCTTCAGCCATTAGTGCTAGAGTGCTTATATTCTCGAAGGGGTTCATCCAGAATGATCGTGTATAGCCTATCAATTTTCTATGAACACATTCACTCAGCATCTCTATAGCATCTCCTACTCTGCTCCTGGATCGGAAGACTGCCCAGTCAAATCTCTCATTGAAATCTTCTCCTATACTACCACACCAAGCGGCCTCGGCCGCTAGGAGTATACCGTAGAAGTTGAGTACCTGTAGGTTTTCTCCATCATCATCCCATGAGGTAGTGAGTACGCCTATAGCTCCGTATCTAGCCCCATCTCTCGAAAATCTGCTTATGTTAAATCTCGCCTCAATATAGTCAGGGAAAAGCCTACCCCAGCACTGTATGCCAGGACAGACTATCTGCTTTATCCCCCATCTCCACAGGGGCTCTATCAGATCATCAAATCTCTCCTTTGCAGAATAGTTCCAGTTCAGTACTATTATGTCGTGTGGTACTTTACTCAGTATTCTATGGTATTTTCTCAACATATCTCCCCACATCATGGTGGTCTTTCCAAGGACCTTTAACATCTCTCTAAGCTTTAGTATATGGGATAAGTAGACCTCTTCTTTTCCTAATTTCTCACATACCTCTCTACTAGCGCCCTTTCCAATATCCTCAGTCTCATCACAGTTTATATTGAAGTACTTAGAATCAAAGAATTTGCACACATCTCTAAACACATCTTTTAGGAATTCATAGACTTCGGGCTTAACTGGAGAGAGAAGAGAGCTACCTGGAAACTCTGCTAAATGTGAGTACTTAGGATTACTGAGCACAATCCTAGAGTGCCCGAATGACTGAATAGATGGGAAGTAGTCTATAAGGTATGTCTCACATAGTTTAACTATAGCTTTTACTTCACTTGGTGTCAAGTAGTCTTGCCATGTGGTATCCGGGTGGGATGGGAACTCGAAGGCATGAAGTTCAATATAGTGAGTAAATGCGTTCAGCTTAAACTCAGCTAATAATTTTATCATCCTCTCGACGAACTCGAGTTTGGGAACGGGCCCTCTACTTATATCGTCAGTAAACCCCCTAAAGCTGAACTGTGGATAATCTATTACTAGTAGGCATGGTAGGACTACTTTTCCATCCTCTACCTCTATTATTTGACGTAGGGTTTGTAGCCCGTAGAAGATGCCTACTTCACTCTTCGCTATCACATAGGCTCTATCTGGACGTACATCTATCACATACCCTTCTAGACCTATTCTATCGGGAACTACTATGCCTTTTTCATCTAGGTAACTCTTGTACTCCTCCTCTGTGAGTACCACTATATCGGTCTGGTCTAATTCGGATAGAGTGGTATACTTCACCCTCCAGAAGTCTAATTCCTCTCTTAGAGGTCTTAGTATATCCTCTGCTATCCCCTCGCAGTATACCTTAATAGGAGGAGTAAGGTGTAGTCTTCCCTCCCTGTAGTACACCTCCATTGGTCTAGGTATCGTATACACGAGTATTTTTCTGAATGCTATCCTTAAATCTTTCATTTAAAAGTACTAGCTACAGGTGGACAACTTAATTAAGTCGTATAGACGAAATGCATAGGTGATGAAATGAAAGAAACGAATGTAATTCTGATAGGCATAGATACATTAAGAGCAGACCATTTATCGTGCTATGGGTATTTTAGAAAGACCTCGCCTAACATTGATAGACTTGCTAAGGACTCTGTAGTGTTCACCACAGCCTATGCTACGGGTATACCTACTCATCCTGGATGGACTACTATATTGACAGGAGTACATCCACTGGTTCATGGGATAGTATCCCACGTAGGAACTAGAAAGCTCAGTCGTGACATACCCATGGTACAGGAAGTACTCAGAACACGTGGCTATAGGACTGGAGCTGTAGATAACATGTTCCTCAAGTATGGCTCATTCTACGACTGGTTTACGAGAGGATTTCACATATATAGCCACCCAGGAGCAATACCAGTTTCCTACGCAGGACTAAAGGTTCAGGCTAATAGTGTGACTGAGAGAGGAGTAGAAGTACTAAGGGAGTTTCTTAAAGAGGGCAAGCCTTTCTTTCTTTTCCTACACTACTGGGATCCTCATGCACCGTACAAGCCCCCTGAGCCCTTCAACAAGCTATTCTGGAATGAATCTATAGAGAAGAGGTTTATACGGGAGGGATATGAGAAAGAGGAGATACTAGACTATCTCATATCACAATACGATGGAGAGATAGCCTATGTAGATAGTGAAATCGGACGATTTATAGAGTACTTAGAGGATAGAGGAGTTCTAGACGAGTCTCTAGTAATTATAACATCCGATCATGGTGAGAACTTAAAACAGCATGAGGGATACCTACAACATCATGGACTATACGAGACTATAACCCATATACCACTGATAGTCAGATTCCCGGAGGGAACACCTAGTGGTACTGTCAATTCACTAGTTCAGCATACTGATATAGTAGCTACTATCTATGATGTAGTAGGAGTAGAGCCCAGGATACGACTGTATGGTAGGTCTCTGAGGAAAATTGTGGAGGGATTGGAGAGAGGGTGGAATGAAATCCTAATGATAGAGAATACCCATCAAAAATCAATAGCATTGAGAAGAGGGGCGTGGAAGCTCATATACTACTTGGAGAAGAGCTATGGTGGATTTCCTGCGGGCTACATCCAGTTATTTAATATTGAAAGAGATCCCTACGAACTCGTTAACTTAGCCTTTCAAGAGCCAGAGTTAACCCTAGAGCTCAAGAGTAGATTAGATCATACTCTAAAGACTATACTCCAGGGTAGACCAAATCCACTAGATCAACCAATAACGCGTAGACGTGTAGAATTCTACTCAGAGGCTACAAAACTGGTGGAAAAATACGGTTTCACTATAAGAAGGGACTAAGCAGATAAGCTAATCTCTAAAACTGATCTCATATTTTCCCTGAACTCCTTTAACTAGAGTGGGAGCTTCTCTGAAGAAGTACTTACCATACTTTGATGCCAGTTCCACGGCTATATCACTCTTTTCATCTATAAGATTCTTGGTCTCTTTAGGATCGTTCTCTAGATCGTATAGTTCATCTATCTGTCCTTCAGGTCTGTGAATGAAGCTCCACCTCTTCGTCCGTATACATCTATCTTCACTAGCGTGATATCCCATGATTGCAGAATCTCTGAGTTCTCCTTTTTCTCCTGTGAGAACCTTTAGGAAACTCCTACCCTGCATACATTTAGCCTCATTTCCAAGGCCTAATAGTTCTAGTACTGTAGGGAGGACATCGGGGAATTGGATTAGAGCATCTACAACTTTATGCTTACATCCAGGGTAGTACACCATAAAGGGTATTTTTAACAATTCATTGTAGAGTCTATCTGGACCTTTTAGAAATTTACCGTGATCTGCTAATGGATGTCCATGGTCTGATGTCAGTACTATTACAGAGTCCTCCATGTAACCCAGCTCCTCTAGGCTCTCGAATAGTAGTCCTAGACAGTAGTCTACAAAGGATACTTCACCTGCATATAGACCTCTGATAAACCTTATCTCTTCCTCCGAAGCCCAATTCCTAGCAATACCTCCCATGGGGAGTATTAGTCTTGGACCTTTATAGTCTGGATCTGTATAGGTATCGAACTCTGGTGGAGGATCCCAGGGTTCATGGGGATCGAACATGTCAACCCACAGGAAGACCCTATCGTACACTCTATTCCTCTTGAGCCAGTCTATCGCTTCTTCAACTACTCTCATGGCAAAGTAGTCCTCCACACTCTTGAAATCATCAGTATTTGCTAGGTACTTAGATACTAGCCCTCTCCAGACCTCGTCGTAATTCTCATTGACATAATCCTCTACTCTACGTCTAGTAGGCGAGGAGACGTAGGCATCGTATTCTTGCCCTCTTATCCACCTAAACTCGTGGAAGCTCCTATGAAAATTCATACCTGGTTTGAATAAGTGATAGGTATCTGAGATAAGTCCACACACGAAACCATTATCCCTTAGAATATCAGCCACTGTTATGTCCTTAGGGTAGGGTAGTAGAGGGGCCCATGGTCTATATGGTAATGTAAATTGTCCAGTTAGTATCTCGGTCCTCACTGGAATCGTGGGTAGTCCAGAGGGATATGCATTAGTGAAGACTATGGATTTAGTAGCAAACTTATCAATATTGGGAGTTCTACAGGGTGCTACATTACTGAAGATAGGTCTTCCTCTATTATAGAAACTCACATGATCCTGTCTTAAGCTGTCCACCACTATTAGTACTAAGTTTTTTGGTATCTCAGACAACGTTTTCCCCTCCACTAGTCTAAGATTTTCTTATATTAACTCTCTCCTTCGACTCTAACCAGAGCATTATAAAATTCAGTAGTTACATTAATTTGAGAAGTAATAGTAATGCTTAAAAATTATCTACACTTATTATAGAGGTGGTCTCGTGAAAATTCACACTATTCTGATTATAGTACTTATTCTATATCCCCTCCTCACTCCTTTTGAACCGCACTCCATTGCCCTGCATAAGGTACCCGAAGGAAGTAGATCGAATAGATCGTTAAAGAGTGTAGTGAGTACTAGTACGTATACTAATGTTGAGGTCGAGCAAGAAATACTTCAATCACTACACACTCTAGGGGGATCCTCAGGATCCCACTTAACTAGTGGTTGGGAAGAGGAGTCTGCTATCGCTGAAGGAGACTGGCATATACCATGGTACTACCTCTACCCTTATCTAGTGTACAATTTACGAGGGGATGGGAAATGGATTATAATAACCGGAAGAGAAGCCTATGGAGGCTACTTCGGTTTCTACTGGGATGTCTCGAAAAAGAGGTGGGTATATGATGAATCTTTAACTAAAGGACTGAGCGCCCATGGCTGGGAGGAAGCCCCAGCATTAGCCTATAATGTCAGAGGGGATGGAAAGTGGATTCTAATAGGTCATGCGGGATCGAAGTTCTATGGATACTACTGGAATGGTTCATATTGGGTAGAGGATCCATCTATAGTAGCGGGTCTTCCTGAAATATATGGAGAGATAAAGCACTGTTTCATCGAGAACCTCACGGGTGATGGAAAGTGGACTATGATCTCCGGAACTGATGAAGGACCTCTTAGAGCTTTTTACTGGGATCCAGCACAGAAGCGATGGATAGAGGATCCAAGTAGGGTTAAGGGTATTCCGGATATCGGTGAGCACACCTGTGTGACTGCGGCTTTCAACTTTAGGGGTGACAATAGATGGGTTCTCATAGTCACAAGATATAGTATGGCGACTCCACGTGGATTCTACTGGAATGGTTCTCAGTGGATAGAGGATCCATCCATAGTAGTAGGTCTGCCATGTGAAAATATACTAAAGCCTACCATAGGCTATAACGTCTTCGGTGACGGGAAATGGGTTATGTTCATGGGATACCCACGTCAAGGAAGTATACTTGCCTACGTTTACAATACTGTAGATACCTCGAAAATCCCTCCTCAAAAGGATATTAGTGTTGTAGATGTGAAGGCTACAACAGCCCGCATAAACTTTAGCTATCCGTATACCTGGTCTCATAGAATCAAGTATTCTATGAACCCTGATATGAGTAATGCTCTTTGGTCTACATGGGTGCATGATGAAGACCATGTTCACATAGTGCTGAAGTATCTTAAGCCAGATACCACGTACTATTTTCAGGTATACACCTATGTTCCATGGAATA
>Ga0190315_1000975_pt1 | contig 12356 bp, 3 predicted proteins | sample 48701101_MG_FD_161673 | JGI IMG/M metagenome (GOLD analysis project Ga0190315, IMG submission 161673) | Hydrothermal vent sediment bacterial communities from Southern Trench, Guaymas Basin, Mexico - 4870-11-0-1_MG | ecosystem: Environmental > Aquatic > Marine > Hydrothermal vents > Sediment ...
GAACTGTCCAATTCGTCAATCCTGTTCTCTAAATCAGATAGAGGTATGTTTATAGCTCCGGGTATATACTCAGCATTGTATTCCCCTTCTGTTCTCACATCCAGCAGAATAATCTCTTCGGGATTGCCCTCAATCAGTTCATACGCTTTCTCCACACTGATGTCCATATAAGTTGGTGCACCGGGGAGAGGCGGTGTAAGCTCTGCTGCGCATACTATGCTCAAACTGAGTAGTAAAAGAAGCGGAAGCGAAATAAAAATCAAAACCCCCAAAAATATCTTATTATCCCTACCCATTTTTCGACATCCCATATCAAATATCCGGTCATGTTCGCTTACTTTCCCCTCCAGGGTACTTATTCTTCCTGCTATTTCCTCCATAGTTCCTCCCTGGTTCTCTTTCATGTAAATAAATCTTAACTTTATATAAAATTTTCGCAGGAAGTTGAGTGTAGGAATGAAGTTGGGAATAGCCAAAAGAGAATAGTGAGAATTTTTAGAAAATTTTTTTATTATACAAACTTTTATTATTATATACTTAAATTTAAAAATCAAATCTTATGAAAAAAATCAATAAGATAACAATGAAAGAGAAGCGTAACTGGCATGCAATCGGCACTCTGGTGGTGATAACCCTCTGTCTATCAGGCGTGATGAGCCCTGCGATTCCGCAGTCCGCGCTTTCTTCCTTCAATAATGCGAGCAATGCCACTGAGCCGGATTTCACCATTACGAACGTAACATTCAATCCATCCGAGCCAGTTATTGGAGACGTCGTTAAAATAAACGCAACGATAGCTAATATAGGGGTTGAAAACACCACCCTTGTAGAATTTTACGATAATAAAAGTATAGAAATAAAAAGAACGGAGAAAGATTATTCAGGGTGGAAGCCAATCAACGACATCCTTACACTTCCTGGCGTTCGCAAGATAAGGGTTCATTTCTCGTATATCAGAAAAGAGTCCTGGTATATTAAGATTTATGATGAGAAGAATAATCCTTTTGTTCCAATTGAGAAATTTGAATCCCCTTCAAAAGATATTACCGATCACTGGACGAAATGGTGTGATGGCGATACCATCCGCATAGAATCACTTTATGCTGAATTCTCTGTTGACAGATATGAAGCACTGCTTGAAAATGTGAGCATACCACTGGACGCTGGAAACTCAACCAATGTTTCTGCAATCTGGAATCTGTCACTTCAAGAAATGGGCTGGGCACTCAACGGAACGCACAACATAACAGTCATAGTTGACCCTTACAATCAAATAAGCGAGTCCAATGAAGAGAATAATATGAACGAAACAGAGATACCTGTAAGACCTTCACTGGATTTCGCTGTTACAAACATCTCTATCAATCCCACTGAACCTTTGCTTAACGACACCGTCGAGATAAATGCAACCGTGAAGAACTTTGGGGTTAGAAACGGAACGACTTTCGTGGAAATCTTCTATGATAACAGAAGCGTGATTGATACCGATACTATTATTTCACTTCCACCCGGTGTTCTCGGTGCAAGACTACATTTCGAGTTTATTCACCTTGATAGATACGGCCGTGTTTTTATTTATAAAAACGATACCCGGAACCCGGTTGAACGTATTGACGAGAGCGTTGAGGATTATTTGACAGATTGCATATATAGCAATGTCATCAGGATAGAATCGGATAATGCAAACTTCAAAATAGACAGATACGAAGCATTGATTAAAAATGAATCCGTAACATTAAACGCATCGAAATCGAAAAATGTTACCGCATCGTGGAACGCAACCACGCTCTACGGAGGCGCAGCTCATCATAATATAACCGCCCGCATTGACCCGCATGATGTGTTCACCGAGAGGAACGAAACGAATAACACCCTGACAAGGCAAATATTCGTTAACGGCACCGACCTGGCAGTCACAGATATAGGAATACCCTGCGGTCAGTTCGGTGGCAGGCGTTGCTATCGTGGTAAGAACGAGAACATATCAGTGACAATAGCGAACTTTGGTGCACGTGATGCCACCAACTTTACTGTACTGCTCAGGGATGGGCTCGGTGAAGGGAATAGAAGCGGCTATGTTTTCTCTAATAAGACCATTCCGCATCTGAACAGCAGTGAGAACACCAGCATCAACGTGACATGGACTCCGAGCGAGTTCGGCAAGCACACGATAACCGCTTATATCGTATTTGATAACACCGACAATAATAAAACTAACAACGAGCTGTTTGTAAATCTGTCTGTGAAACCCGAGTATGACTTCGCGGTAGAAAATGTGAGTGTTCATCCTGAAAAGGTAAAAGAGGGCGAGAATGTAACGATAAATGCAACAATAGCCAATTGGGGCTTGAAAAATGGCACTGTGAATGTCAGTTTTTATGTGAACAGCACCGATTTCGTCGGCTCTGGTGATGAGAGATTCCTCGAGATTTGGAGAACCAAACAACCGAGAGATGTGGCGGCTGGCGAAAAAAGCAATATTTCGATAACATGGAGAGCGAACATAACCGGAGGAGACCATCTCATATACGCAGTGGTTGACCCTGATAACGAAGTAGCAGAATGGCCCGGTGACCTCACGAAAATAGGTGAATCAATCATCCTCAAAGACCCTGCTAAAGCGGGTAACAATGTGAAAAGCCGTTTATTGCCTGTCATTCGCCCACAGTTGCACATTACAAACCTCACACTTGACCACCCGCCGGTGATTGAAAGCAAGGTGAATGTAACTGCTGTGATAGAGAACAGGGGAAATGAAACCGCAAACAGCACCGTGTGGTTCTATGTGGAGAAAAACTTGGATATTTCGCATAGTAAACGTCAGGGGTCCGAAGATTGGTATTGCTTAATATCTCAACCCGAAAATCTACCGATAAGAATTCACCTAAAATATATAAGGATTGATAAATCATCTAATGTAAATATAAAAGCATATGTCAATGACGAGCCCGTGAATTTGATTGTTAAGAGCATAGACGTGGCAAAAGGACAGCCAATAAAAGTGTCTGAGATTAATTTCAACAGCCCCTGCGGCGCTTGCATGGTCCATAACGCAAAAGGTATCTGCATTAAGAGGCGCTGGGAAGATGTATGGACTGAATGGGCAGTAGGGAAGACTATAAAAGTAGAAACATCCGATAACAGTAGCAATGCTAGAACTTTTGAACTTTTAATAGACAAATATCAAGTATTACTTGGCAATGAAACCATTACGGTAGATGCTAATAGCAGTTCCTCATATGCTGCAACGTGGAATGCAAGCTTACCATTAAAGGTAAGTTATCTGAACCGGACAACATCATATAAAGACGAACTCAGGGAGAAGAAACTGGTTGGAGAGAATCACACGCTCATTGCGAATGTTGAGGATGAAGTGGCGATAAATGAAACATATTTATATGGGACAGACCTCGCGGTAACAGATTTGAAGGTTAATGACACATACTTTGACGGAGACGAAGTGAACATCACCGCGGTAATAGAGAATTTAGGGTTGAAGAATGCCACAGAGTTCTGGGTAAACTTCTCTTATTGCTATGATTGTGGTAATGCCAACGAAGTAACAATTCCAATTAATAGCACCTTTTTTGCTTCGGGTCTCGAAGCAGGCAACAAAACAAGCATCTCCGTGCCATGGAATGCGAGCATATATAAAAAGGGTGAATTTTGGAAGCATAATTACGAGATACATGTTACAATCAATACACTCAACAACGACAAATACGAGGAGAAATCCGAGAAGAAACCTCCAAATAACGATTTAATGAAGAAGAGTGTGGATGTGAAACGCTCTCGTGACTTCTTCATTCAGAACTTGGTGTTTGCTATGGATAATGAAACGCTTGACCCGGCACATTTGCACTCTGGTGTGAATGTGACGGTGAACGCTACGCTGAACATAACAAACCTTGCGAATAGCGGCGGTACCGTAAATGTGAGTTTCTATGTTGATAAAGTGGATAATGAGCATGAAATAGGGAACACCATCGTGGTATTCGGGAGAGGTAACGGAACAGGGCATGCAGAGCTTGATTGGTATGTATGGGATTTTGACGATGTGAGAATCGGTGGCAATCATACCTTAATCGTGGTTGCAGACCCTGAGGATGAAATAGATGAGCTGAATGAATCAAACAACAAGTATATCCTGCCGATACATGTGGATGCGCCGGAACTGACCATCACAAATATCGGTTTTGAACCCGATAATAGCGAGATAAGCGAAAATGAGAGTGTGAATATCAGTATTGATGTTGCGAACTATGGCGATGAGAACGCCACAAATGTCTCTTTAGCTGTGTATGACTGCGCGGACAGGCACATTGAGGACAACGATACCAGCGTATATGGTTCTTTACATCCAGACAAGGACAGAAAAAAGTCGATACAGAAGGAAAATGGAACGGCAATGAAACTCTATCTGGATACTGAGATAGACATGGGTAAGGTTGTTATTCGCAATGGCAATAGCAATCAGATAGAATTGATAGGAGGCAGCGGTGTGATATTCAAGGATGAATTAAGCTATTATGAGAATTTTCATGGCTGGACGCCATGGATAATTGGCAATAATGTCAGTATAGAGGCGATAGGCAATGCTTCGGCAAAAGTGAGCAAGGTGTATTATCTGGAGAGGAGTAACAGGATTTTCCCATCCGAGAACGAAAACAAAACTTATAACTTCACAATCAATAAAGGTAAAACTACTGTTATACACGTGGGTAACTGGACTGCAGCCACAGCTGGCGAGCACCTTATCGTTGCTACGATAGACCCTGAAAATGAGATTCAGGAATACAACGAGTTTAATAACACATTTGCAAGATACATAGCGGTGAACACCACCGACCTTGCCGTCCATGATATAGGATTGAAATGGCTAAACGGCACGGAAATAGGAGAAAATGAAATTATAAGAGATAATGACACCGTGATAATCGTTGCGAATGTGACGAATACGGGTGTGGCATCAGCCAATGGTTTTAATGTGAGGATTCTGGTTGACGATGATGAGAAGCTTAACGAAACAGAGGATATTCTTCTGGAGCCGGGGAATTCAACCGAGTTATCGGTGGAATGGGAAGCAGAAGTAGGCACGCATGTGATAAAGGTAGAAGTGGATTACAACAATGAAATAAATGAGACGAACGAGACGAACAATGTAGCGGCGCTGGAGATATATGTGCGTGGTGCAGAAGTAAAAGGAAACATAACATGGAAATCCGAAGGACTTCATGGACAGATACTATTTGACCCCAAGCAACCCTATGACGAGGATGAGGTGAACATCACAGCAGTGATAAACAATACAGGAGAAGTCGCAGCAAGCTTCAGTCTCGCATTGATGTTTGATTATAAGCCTGTGGATGTGAAACAGAAATTCAGCGATGAAGGTGAAAAGAGCTGGGATTTGAATTATGACAATGCGACGTGCATATACTTATATATAAACATACCTCCAGACATAAGCGAGTATAACATACTTGCGATATATGACAGGAACGGCGGAGAAATAGCGAGAACCGATAAATCATGCTGGGTTCATGTTCTCGGAGATACAGCAAAGATAAAAGAAATCGTCAGTTCCTCCATAGGTCCATCACGGCATATAGTTTACAGTATTTACGCTTACCCTGTTTATAAATCTAAATCAAATTTAACCGCAAAGACGACATTGAATCCGAATTCTTCTGTAACCATTTCGAAGACGAAAAACGTAACAGCGGGCAATCATACGGTCATGCTGTTCATAGACCCTGAGGGTGAAGTGCCTGAGGATGTGGACAACAAGAGTGATAATATAGTGATAAGAGAGATGCAGGTGCTGCCAACGAGGGATTTCATCGTTACTGAAGTAGAACCCGAAAAGACGAGCATTTTTGATGCCGAAAAGATAAATATAACTGCGAATGTGACGGATATTGGATTGAAAGAGATAGCAGAGGGCTTTGCGAACAAAACTATCCATCGCTCCTCCAGCACAGCTTACAGAAATAGCACGACGAAAGTGCGGTTCGTGGATTATGAAACTGAAACACGCATTCACAAATACTATTTAAATAATAGTGTGCCTGAATTCTCACATAGTGGTCATTCCGCGACTGAACAAATACCTGTTAAATTTTTACGTCTAACCGATAATCTCTCATATTTACCGGTATCGCCGGGTGAAACATTTTCAGACCCTTTTGAGAACCTGACAATAATACATCGTCCCGGAGTAGATGCGATAAGACTAAATTTCAGTTCGATAACGCTTCATTCAGGTTTTAGTTTTCCATATCCAGGTGAAATACATATTTTTAATGGAACTGGTAAGTGGAAATGGAATAGAACAAGTGGTGGCGGTAATTTGCCTATAGAGGATATGACCGCCATAAACAGCACCTGGATTCCGGGCGATACCGTTTTTATTTATACAGTATGTGCGGATTTCGATCTCAGCGGATATACAACCATAAAACATATTCACGAGGAGAATGTTACGCTAAATGCCAGTGTTGCGTGGGATGAGTCAGGGAATATTACAGAAGTATGGTGCGAGTCGAAGAATATCACAGCGTTATGGAACGCATCTGCCGGAACACATAACATCACTGTTACAATAGACCCTGATGATGAAATAAGCGAGCTAAATGAGACGAACAACTCTTATCTTCGCATATTGAGCGTAAATGCAACGAAAGACCTAGAAATTGTGGATTTGAATTACAGTGTTCAGAATCCCGGGGAACGCAAAGACACATGGCATCCTCGTAATGGCGATAATGTGACAATTACAGCAGTTGTGCGTAACAGCGGAACAGCATCTGCGAACTTCTCGGTCGATCTGTGGATGTTCGTGATAAAGGATAATATATCTATGGCTCCACCAAACGACTGGAATATCTCATTAGGAGAGAGAAGCATACCAGTAGGAGAAAAAATTGTGCGTGTGAAGCGAATAAAATACATAAAACTGCTCAATCATACGAATCTATCGCTTGCACCTGGCGAAAGCAAAACTGTGAACGCAACGTGGACGAACATAAGCGTTTGTGGCAATCCGGAATACAAAGTGAAGGCGATAGTGGACCCACTGGATGAAATAAGGGAGATAAACGAGAGCAATAATGATGTGGAGCAAGCTATCCAGATGAGCTACCCGGACCTCACCGTCCGAAGGTTCAGTTCGCCCACTCGTGAAGATGAGAATGCATCGGTTGAAATAGCGAATGTTGGGATTCTGAACGCATCTAATTTCAATGTCAGCCTTGAGATGATTAAACATGAGTATCGGACATTGAGAACAGGCAGTTTGAACATAACCAATGCTTCAGAACCACCAATTGTTATAACGATGAAAGGAGCATCAAAGATAAGAGTTCATTTCGCTTCGCTTGATACCACCGGTACGAATTCATACATAGAGGTGCGTGGAAAGAGAGGAGATGGAAAGTTGTATGAAATAAAGACATACAGCGAGGAGAAACTGGAGAATGTGTGGACACCGTGGTGGGATGGCGATACCATAAGCATAGACTATGCGAATGCGAACTTTTACATTGATGGATACGCATGTGGGAATATATTCAGGAAGGAAAGGGCATCAAAGATACGCATCTGCTTCAATTCGCTCGATACCACGGGTGTGAATTCGTATATAGACATCCTGGATGGAGCAAACAATAGGGTAAAAACATACAGTAACGAAAAAGCAGGTTACGTATGCACACCATGGGTGGATGGCAATACAACGATAATAGATTATGCGAATGCGAATTATGATGTGAAGGAGTTATGGTGGAAGGAAGATGATATAAGGAGAATAGAGGAGCTCAATGTGAGTGAGAGCAGGAATATTACGTTATTAGAGTGCGGTAAATACGAGAGGCTGATGAATCTAAATGTATCGGTTGACCCACCGGATGCTGAACATCTTTATGGTGATGTGTGGGAGCAGCGAGAAGATAACAACACTGCGACGGCATTGATTTATGCGGATTTGATTCCTTTGAGTGTGAACCCGATTTATGGAGAAGACGGGCAGTTGAGAGCCGTTAATGCCACAATAGCAAATAATAAGACATTGAGTGAGGATGAGGGGATAGCGTTCCCGGTATATGATTTCAATGTCTCACTTGTGGTCAAACGGATTGAGGACAATAATGAGATAATAGTGTATGAGGCATCGGAACGGCTTGATAAGAACCAGACGATATACGGTGGTGAGATGCGGAACGTGAGATTTGATGTGAATGAGAGTGAGATACCTCCAAATAGAACTTATGAGTTCACCGTGGTTGCGGATTCAAAGCAGGAATATTCATGGGGAGAGAAAGAGGAGGTAAACGAAGACAACAATGTGTATCCTGATGAGATAGGACCGGATTTGAGTGTAGGTGAGATATATACAGAACCTGCTGGGGATTGCAACTGCTATGTGGGTGCGGAAATAAAGAACGAAGGTAATCTCCGTGCTACAAATTTCAAGGTGAGGTTGATAGTGAACAGCACGAGCGGGAATGAAACATGGGATGAGTGGATTGAGTCGCTTGGTCCACATGAAACAATAAATCATACTTTCAAGAGTACGGCACTTGAACCAAACAGGATTTACGATGTGACGGTGATTGCGGACCCCACAGATTCAGAGCATCCAAAAGGTGAAGTAGAGGAATTGGGAGACGAGATTAATGAGAAAAATGAGATAATAGGTCCGGACCTCTCACCACGATATATGTTATTCTACCGTTCAGAAAACGGAGAGAGAGTAAAACCGGATAAACTTTTTGTAGGTGAAAACTTTACAGTGGAGATAATGGTAGAGAATGCAGGTAAGATTGGTGCTAAAAATTTCAGTGTTGCAATAAACGTATCAAACGTGACCCAAAAGTCTGTTCCATGTGAATGCCTTCCGGGTGGCGTAAAAGAGCCAGAAATCTTCAACTGGGCAATGCCACAGAGAGGATTTTATGAGGTGAGTGCAACAGTGGATATCCCTGAGAATGTTGTGAATGAGACGAACGAGGAGAATAATATACTGCCCCCTACTCTGGTAAAGGTTGCGGAGCCGAATTATAGAGCGACAAAACCTCTTACCATATTTCCTCCAGGGACGGTAGATGGTGGCGTATTTTTCGATGCCAGTGGCCCTTATAGCGGACTTTTAACTGGCAGCAGTAGTTATAGCTGTGATTTTGAGAACAAGCTTCCGAAAGACGCAACACCGACGTATGCTCGTTTGTATCTTTACATGTGGGGCTGGAAAGAAGACCCTGACCATCCTGGTGGTTATTATAAGCTCGGGGAACTTCCAAAAATCACGAGTGCGACATTTAATACGAAGCCAGTTCACTTAGAGCCTGTAGATACAGAGTTCCCGGATGCAACCCATGAGAATTATACTTATGCGACTTATGCATGTGATATTCCATTTAATATTCTCAATACTATTGATAGTAATGTTAGTTTAAAGGCAGAAGTTACACTTAACGGAACCCATTATGCGGTATCAGGGATGGGACTTTTTGTGGCTTATCATTATGACAAGGGTTTATACACGAAGTATTATATTGGTGAAGGAGGGGACATAATAATGGCAAAGAATGAAGAACACCCTACGGGCTTTGAATATGACGAATGCACGAGCCCTGTTAATTTTGATAATGTAGAAGATTATAAATTGGCAAATGCAACTTTAATTACCGTTTTATCGGAGTACAAGCCTGAGGAACCCTGTGAAGGAACAGATGAAGATGATCAGCTTATTTTCAATGGAGAAAAAGTGGGAGAACCGATAAAGGATGACGATTACCCAACTATTGTTCATTATTGGAGACACCATACAGCAGGAGACTTAGCACTGACAGCGAATGGAGAACGAGGGGAATATGTGGATGTGAAGGGTTCAAATATTGCAAAGATAAGGAGTCAAGGCAGTTATTTCTTCCTGACAAATGCGTTTCTTAATGTGACATACCCGCCGGACCTCGAGCCTGAGGTGCCGAGGACGCGGAAAGCGAATGCCGGTGCATCTTATAACATACCCATAACGATACACAACTGGGGCAAGAGCAAGGCGAAGAATTTCAATGTGACCATATCTATTGATGGCAATGAGGTCTTAAACAAGACCATTTCGGAGATAAAAGGTGGCGATAACGTGACCATAAACATCCCACAAAAGGCACCAGCTGTGGAAGGTATTGCCACATTAGAAGTTAATGTCACGGTTGACCCCGAGAACAGCGTGAATGAGTTAATAAACAATTATGGACGTGGTATAAAAGGGAAAAGCAATGGCGAGGAAAATAACATCTGGAACGGAACGGTAACGGTTTTCGTTAATCCACTGGGCTGGGGACCAGGTCCGGGCGGCGGAGGCGGCACCGGCGGCGGATGGGGCACTGGAGTCGGCACCGGCGAAGGTTCTGGCAGTGGCGCGGGCAAGGGCGTAGCGGGCGGTACAGGGCAGGGCGGAGGCGAAAGCGGCGGTAAGACCATCACCGGACGACTGATGAAAGGTGTGGTCGTGCCAGGCGGGAAGGAAGCAGGAGGTGGTGGCAAGGGCGAGTTCTCGCCACTCAGGTTCTTTATACAGCTTTTGATGCTCGCAGTGGCTATTGTTCTCGTCTATGCGGGTTATTTGATGGAGCGGAGGAGACAAAATAATAAACTCTCATTGCAAAAGAGAATTTGAGCAATGAAAAAATGGAAATTGAACAGAATAGAACAGATGAGTGAAGAGCAATGAGTGAAGAGATGATACTGCATCCGAGACCAAGTGCGATAGTGGCGGCACTATATACACTCCGGGACCTTGATGTGGACGTAGCAGTGATGCATGGACCCCCTGGCTGCAGTTTCAAGCATAGCCGGCTACTTGAAGAAGACGGTATGCATGTCCTTACCACCGCAATGAACGAGAGTAACTTCGTCTTCGGCGGTCATGACTCGCTCGTAACTGTGCTGAGGAAGGCGGAGGAGATGTTCCAGCCCAGACTGATGGGCGTCGTCGGGACATGTGCGAGCATGATAATTGGAGAAGACCTGAACAGGGCGATAGAGGATAGTGGAGTCAGTTGCCCCGTGATAGCAGTAACCGTGCATGCTGGATACCGTGATAACACAACAGGAGTTATCCTAACACTTGAATCCGCCTGTAAAGCCGGTATAATCAGCAATGCTGAATTTGAGCGGCAGAAGAGGATACTCGAAGCGGCGACGAAGATAGAGAAGGAGGTGGGTGCAGCCAGCAGGAGTTATATACCGCCATCCAAAGGCGATTCCAGGATAGATGTCGCAAAACGGCTACTTGAACTCATCAATATGCGTAAGAAGGGTGTATGCGTCTTAAATGCGAAGAAGGAGACCGCATTCATGTTCGCAGACATGCTGAGGGCTTTAAATCGCGTTGCAGCACCATCACAAATTGTGAATATCGCAAACCTCGACCCCGCTATCGGACTGAGGAAGATACGTGGCTATTCCAGACGAATCATAGAGGAGTTAGCAGCGGAGGGTATAAAAATAGACCATATAATCGGGGGTCTGGACGAATACGCAATTGCAGGCGAGAGGGCAGCGGCTTTGATTCGCTCTAACTATCCGAACTGCGATTTCGTAGTCCTGCTGGGCGTGCCTCACGCGGTGCCACTGCGCAGTTACGGCATAAAGACCGAAGTCTTCTCCGTTACCAACGGTCCGAGAACCGTGCAACCATTGAAACAGCTCGGGCATGACCATGTGGTGCTTGAGATAGACCTCCATCCAAAGACGATGGGCGCTACCGGGATTATACCGTCAGAATTCGGGGATATGCTCCAGAAGCTGCATTTATAGTCTTTGCAACAGTTATAAATGCGCAGTGAAATTCTGCCTTAATGCATGCACACCAATCTTATCTTTACTTTTTCACAAGCTTGCTCAAAAATTGCCCTGAGCGTAGATATGTGCCTGGAGCATGCGATTCTCTTCAAATTCCTCATAGGATACCGACGACAGTATTTCAGTTAGATCAACAGAAAATCCAATAAATGGTGGACTGCTACCAATCAAATTGAACATGTAAATTCCTATCGGAGCACGATATACAATCCATTCATCAACACGCGTGCAGCCAGTCATTCTTTTCCACTTTTTTCTGAGCTCCCAGATGAATCGTTCCATGTCGTTGTTTGTCCTGGGGGATACCATCGTGGTCGTAGGTATAAAACAACCCACACCAAAACTTCTTTATCTGTTTAACGAGTGGGGCATACTTCTTGCTGGTCGCCGTTCTCTCTATGAAGGAACGCCTCATTCTTCCTTCTACAACCTCTCTTGATCCCTTGTCTTCTTTTTCAAGTATCGCCCTCAGCCTTTTTCAGCCAATC
>Ga0190315_1000976_pt1 | contig 12356 bp, 14 predicted proteins | sample 48701101_MG_FD_161673 | JGI IMG/M metagenome (GOLD analysis project Ga0190315, IMG submission 161673) | Hydrothermal vent sediment bacterial communities from Southern Trench, Guaymas Basin, Mexico - 4870-11-0-1_MG | ecosystem: Environmental > Aquatic > Marine > Hydrothermal vents > Sediment ...
TTCGCGATGGTGAAATTAAACTCGCATTGGCGAATGTTTTGGTCACCAATGTTCTGGGCATCGCATTAGTTATATCCGGATTCATCACTTCAAAATATTTAATGATATGTATAGACCGGAGGTTGTGATACAATGAAATTGCCTGAAGAAGGACTGTTATTAAGAATTTTCATTGGAGAAACGGACCGCTACAAGGGAAAACCGCTCTATGAACAGATCGTACTTACGGCGAGAGGGTTGAATCTTGCCGGAGCAACCGTTACCCGGGGAATGATGGGTTTTGGAGCAGCGAGTCGGGTACATACGGCAAAGCTGCTGCGCCTTTCCGAAGATTTGCCTGTTGTTGTTGAACTGATCGATACGGAAGAAAATCTCAACAAACTGCTGCCGTTTCTCGATGAGGTCGTAGGCGTTGGTTTGATTACACTGGAAAAGGTGCGAGTTATCAGATATAGACATAGCAATAAGGATACGATGTAGATTAGGTATATGCCATCCAGAGACATCACAATCCTGTGCCGCAACATCGGCGACATCCTGATCGTTCTCGGAGGTGTTCTGTTGTCCGTGATCGTAGTTCCGCTCATCTTCCGGGAGTACTCCATGATACCGGGCTTGCTGATCCCGGCATCGGCGTCCCTTCTTCTCGGGTTATGCCTCAGGTATTTCTTCAAAACAGATGATGTGCTCGAGACGAGACATGCCATGACAATCGCAGCACTATGCTGGCTCGTCGCACCGCTCTTCTGTGCGATTCCTTTTGTGCTCGGCTCCCACATACCATTTCTCGATGCGTACTTCGAGAGCATGTCTGGCTGGACCGGTACGGGCTTAACCATGATCGCGCATCCATCAGAACTTTCACACACCCTGCAGTTTTTGAGGAGTTTTATGCAGTGGCTTGGCGGCGTTGGCGTGATCGTGCTCGTGATATCGATCATTGCAAGACCTGGGACATGCATGTATACGCTCTACCATGCTGAAGGCAGGGATACAAAGATTACCCCCCGGATCGGGGATACCATCCGTACGATCTGGCGGGTCTATCTTGCACTGACCGCAGCTGGTGTCGGGCTTCTGTGGCTGGCAGGGATGCCGCTCTGGGACAGTATAAACTGTGCGATGACCGGGATTGGCACCGGTGGCTTCACGGTCACTGATGGGAGCATCGGTGAGTACCACAACGTGGCAATCGAGATCGCACTCATCCCGATCATGCTGGCAGGTGCGATACCGTTTCTGGTTCACTACAGAGTGATCACGCGAAGCATGTCCTCGTATCTCAGGGACATACAGTGCAGGGCGATCTTTGCAATGGTTCTGATCGGCGTAATTGCGCTTCTTCTCGAGAACGCACTGAGCAGGGGCGGCGATCCTATGATCACCCTCACCGACTCGATCTTTCAGTTCGTGTCGGCGATCACCTGCACGGGGTTTCGGACTGCTGATATACATCGGTGGACCCCGACCGCGCATATCATCCTGATCATCGCTATGATTGTCGGGGGCACAGCCGGCTCGACCTCCGGCGGCATAAAGACGATGAGAGCGATCATGGTGGCCAAAGGGGTCGGATGGTGGCTCAAAAAAATCGCACTTCCGAAGGAGGCAGTTATCCCGTTTCGCATCGGAAAGAGAACTCTCGCGGAGGCTCATAAGAACGAAGAACTTGTGGAGGTATCGCTGCTCCTGAACCTATGGATCATCTTCCTCCTTTTGGGTGTGGTTGTGCTCCTGCATGTGGTGCCGGCAGGTTTCAATCTCGACGATGTGATCCTTGAGGTGGCGTCCACACAGAGTAATGTCGGGCTCTCAACCGGCATCACTACGGCAAGTCTCCCTGCCGCAGGTAAGATCGTGCTGATATTTAACATGTGGATCGGGCGGCTTGAGATCATTCCCGCGATCTTTTTGCTGCGAACGCTTCTCGTGCGGGAGGTTACGTGATGGTAATCCCAACATCTTTATGGATGACGCGGGCAACATGATGTTTCCTGATGGTTTCAGTGATGAAACGATTCTCGCAGTTCCTGCTTGCGTCCAGTAGCCACATACTTTGCAGATCTGCAGGTGTCCGCACATCTCCGGACGGTTTCCGCATTTCTGGCATCTGGTCAGTTGTTGCTCGTTCGTAATAGCACTCTCCGGTATCTTTTCGTGAATTGAGTTCATCGATTCGTTTAAGATGCAGAAGGTTGTGGAAACTGTGTCATTGACTCATGTCATAGAGCGAATTCAATACAGGCTACGGTTTACAGATGATATGACAACACCGATACTCGATATGCGACAGAAAACAATTTGAAAAATCAAGAAACTGTGGATTGAAGACCAAATTTTTGAGGAGGGATTGAAAACTGATTATGATCGATAATACTAAAGATGAAGACCTGATTGCGTACTGTGGTCTCTACTGCGGGGATTGCTTCTCCCACAAAGGAAGGATCGCTGATCTGGCAAGGGATCTTCGGAAGGAACTGAGACAGTCGAAGTTCGATAAGCATGCAGAATTTTTGTCTAATATCTCGTTCTTTAAGGCGCTCAAAGACTACGGGGAGTGCTATGAGGTATTGGGGATAATGGTGAAATTCCGGTGCAAGAACGCCTGCAGGGGCGGGGGCGGTCCGCCTTTCTGCAAGATTAGGAAATGCGCTCAGAAGAAAGGGATCGTTGGCTGCTGGGAATGCGATGAGTTTGAGACGTGCGAAAAACTGGACTTCCTAAAGCCGGGTCACGGAGACGCCCACCTGAAGAATCAGAGGAAGATCAGGAAACGAGGAATCCTCGAATTTCTTGATGGGAAGAGGTACTGGTACAGTAAGATCAAGTGAGAGTCGGTATCAAATCAAAAGAGGTCTATTGCATGAGAATCTGGGACATCCCTCCTGACAAACTCTGCCGCAACCACCTGTTAGGCGAGCACAGGGAAGTCCACGCAGTGTGGTCGATAATAACCAACAACAAGAAAGCGTATTCAAACCATCCCGAAATCCTGCGCTGGAAAGGAAAGCTGAAAGCTCTGTACATGAGGCACGAAAAACTCGTTTGCGAGATGACGAGAAGGGGATACAAACATCATACGCCTCTGGATTCCGAACTTGCGACTGGAGAGTCCGAACAGACCGAATTCGTTGCCACGTACGAGGAACAGGTTCGGATCTTGCGAGAGCGGGGGTGCGAGTGTAGAGTTTGAGGTTCTGAAGTCACGATAGCGCCGCGCATGACCTGCCAGCCGTTACGAACCTCAAAAAAGCTCACATCATCCGGTCCAGTTTCCGCTCGAACTCGTCGATATCCCTGACAGTTGCCGCAAGCTTCATCAGAACAATCAGAACAACTGATCCACGTACCACTCAGCGTCGAACTTCACCAGGTCCTCGTACTTCTGCCCGATTCCCAGAAACAGTATCGGCTTTCCTGTGACATGCGCAATCGAGATCGCTGCGCCGCCTTTCGAGTCCATATCCACCTTGGTCAGGATGTTTCCCCCGATTGCGACGGACTCGTTGAATTCACGCGCCCTCTCGACCGCATCGTTTCCGGCAACAGCCTCGTCAACAAAGATCACAAGGTCAGGCGGCGCGACCCGGCAGATCTTCTTCAGTTGATCCATCAGGTTGATGTTCGTGTGCATCCGCCCCGCCGTGTCCGCAATAACCACATCACGGTGCTGCGCTGTTGCGTGCTGCACCGCGTCGTAGATGACAGCAGCCGGATCGCCGCCGTGCTGGTGTTTGATCAGCTTCACACCGAGTTTCTCTGCGTGCCTCTCGATCTGCTCGGTTGCTCCTGCCCGAAACGTGTCCCCTGATGCGATAACGACGGAATACCCGTTCTCCTTCAGCCGTGCTGCGACCTTTGCGATCGTCGTCGTCTTCCCGGTGCCGTTCACTCCGATGAATGTGATGTTGACAGGTTTTGGTGTCTTCGCTATGAACTCGTCGAAATCAAACATCTCCTTTGTCATCACCGAAAGCAGCGCATTTCGCAGCGCGGTCTCAACGATGTCTGAGGTGTCCGCCCTGATCTTTCTGTGAACGCCTATGAGTTCCCGCTTTACGGCATCGATTATGCCTTCGGCGACAGGGAGTGCGACATCGCTCTCCAGAAGAGCCATCTCAAGCTCCCAGAGCGGCTCCTCGAGGTCATTCTCGCTGAGGACGATCTCCCGCTCAAGGATGAGTGTCTTTGCTTTCTCGATGACTCCGATCTTCTTTTGCTTCTTGCCTCCCTTCACACCCGCGCTCGCATCGCCCGCACCACTCACATCGCCAGATTCCTCCGGCGCCTGCGCCGCTTTGGAATCGGAGGCTTTGACCTTATCACTGATCGTATTCTCGATCGTCTCTCTGAACGAGCCGAGTTTCTCTCGTAGTTTCGAAAACATCAAAGATTACACAGATCACATATACGCCTGATCGGGCTGTCTCAACTGCATCTGTTTGTTCGCCTCTGCCTGAATCGTCTGCACCCTGCCAGCCAGTTCTTTCAGCGACTTGTCCATCTGCCCAAGGATGTTTATGAGCTTCTCCTTTCGGTCGCTGAGGCACCCTCGTGCGGCGTCCGCAGACATCTCCGCAGACACGCTTGCGCCGAGACTGACGATTGCGCGATCGGACTTAACAAGCCTTGCGTGTACAAACGAGCCTGCGCCGATGGGAACGAGCGACGTTGCGCCATCCTCGTCCTCGCTTTCAAGCGCATCGATCGTTGAAACAGCGCGCTCGCATTCGAGGATGGATATCTGGATCGCCTCCATCTGCCCTGCGAGTGCCTCTGCCTGCGCCTGATACTCATCATGCCGTGCCATCAATCCCTGCAATTCCTGATCTGTCAATTGCCTGTCCATCATCCATCACTCCGCCCCGGATTCGCCAAGTTCACTGATGTCGGCTATCTCGATCAGGTTCCGTTTCAGTCCGTGCTCACTTCCGAGGAGGGAGTAGACCTTCTCGATTGCGTTCTTCTTGTTCTGGCTGCTGACTATCTTTTTGAACTGCTCCCGGCTTGATCCAGCCCGAAACACCCCGCTGACAATAAATTCGTTCATAATAATCTCACATCAAGTCAATAAGTCAATAAGTCAATAAGTCACTTTTCAAGAATTCTCACATCGGTGTGCGTGTCGATCACGTAGTCGAAGTCGATCGCATCGTACCATCCAGCCTGCTCAAAGATGCTCATGAAACAGACGCCGATCAAGAGTCCGCCGTCCGTAAGAATGCGGTCAACCATCGACTTCAGTGCGTCCACATCGACGCTTATCTTCGGCATCGCAAGACCGCCAAGTATCACCACCGTGTCCGCGGTCGGATCTGTCTTTTCGGATAGTTGCATGCCGTGACTTGTGTACACGATCTTCTTTGCGCCATCGGCACCGAGATTTGCGATGAATGCCATTTCTTTTCCAGAATCTCTAATAGGATATGCTATCAACTCCGCAAACGGCGTGCAGAATCCAGGGGTTCCTATAAAAGTTATCTTCTTAGACTCCTTTGTGAGGTTCCTAAACCCGTTCAGGATACCTCCGAGCCCTGATGCCGTACTGATCTCCTTCATTGTGAATCACATCCGATGGTTTCAAATCAAGCAGTGTTTGAATCAACCAGTATAACAATCTTTCGATTATCCGGGTACTTCCGAATAGTCCCACTTCCGAATACAATATATAATATCAAATATAGTTGATCCACCCAAAAAGAGATGGATGACTTGGGTTACGTTTGGAATGATGTAACTACCCGGGGCACATAAAACACTATCATGCGACTTTGCTGTATCGGCACTGCTTGACCCGGAACCTAACATGAGCCAAACAGGGAATTCAACCGCCGATTAAGAAGGGGGCGGTTATTGAAAGTCCCTCTTTCTGCTGAATGTGAAAAATGGGTCACAAAACTCGAAATCACTAACAGCTTCGAAACAACGCCGACATCGTCGTTGACAGCCCCATTGTGAAGAAACATTTATATGATATGATGTTTACGTCCCCACTACACAATCGGTAACACTACATGTTGGTGGACGATAACATGAGACATATAATAATAGCAATGCTAATACTCTCGCTCATACCGGTCGCATCTGCGGAATATTCCTCTGACGGGCACAACCTGATTCTGAGCAGACACGACACGATCACAGGAGACCTCATCTACACGATCGGGGACAGCAAGTACTCCGGTAGACTGCACCCGAACGCAACATACACGGTCAATCTTTCGGTCGAACTGCCAGAAGCAGCAACAGTCGAGTTCGCACGGCTGTACACGTACTGGACATGGAGCTACATCGAAGCCGAGGGCACGTATCCTGATATGCTGGTCACATTCGCAGGCGAGGAGGTCGATCCGGACCAGACGTTCACAGACCGCAAAGGGACGCCGCCGTACGACTATCCGAGCGGAACATACTGCTATGACGTGACCGATCAGGTAGGGTCGGGCGGGACGTACACAGCGGTTGTTGAAAACACTGCTACCGAGTTCAAGAAGTTCTGCGTGCGTGGAATCGGACTTCTGGTCGTTTACAACGATCCCGGTGGAGATGAGATCGAGTACTGGGTCGCGGAAGGGTGCGACATCATCTCCGCCAGCGAAGAAAACGGTATCACGCCGGAAGAAGCGACCGTGGAATTGGTCTTCGTTGGCGACCTCGATCCGGCTGACGTTGGGAGTGCGATCCTGACAACCGTTGTTGCTTCCGGGGATAAGGGCAAGAACGCGCTGACGTTCAATTCTAAGAGATATGACAGCGCATACACTGGCGAACCGTACCCCGATCTCGCTATCGATAGACGCGATGTTACGAAGCATCTGGCAGACCGCGACAACACGATCAGAATCGAGGATAGTGGGGACTATATAGCGCCGAGCAATGCGTTTCTGGTGGTGCGTTCCGGATCTTCGGAATCGCCCGGATCGGGTGAATCCACTCCCGGGTTTGAATCGCTCTATGCAATCGTCATAATCCTCGCGCTGGTTCTCGCAGTGAGGAGAATGCGCTCTTGATCCTTGCAGGCGGTAACAGGGGACATAAGGCTGTGAGTTTGCCAGACTGCTCCCTCTTCTTTTTTCCATCAACTCACAAAAAACCGAATCATCTTTTTACCCAAGTAGGAACAATATCCTGCCATGCCCCTACTGCTCCGAACCTGCCTCGAAATCATAACCAAGCGACTGGATGTCTGCCAGAGGGCGCTTTGGGAACTGTCCGGAGATGGGACTGAGTCACTGATCAATTCGGGAAGCGGATGTGATGTAGTTCTGTGCATGGGCATGATGCAGGAGGGTAAAAGAAGACCAAAAACCATGCCAGATTCCGATTGAGCGATACAATGAGAAAAATCACTGACATCCCGGACATAGACAAACCGCGGGAGAAATTGATACGAAGAGACGTCTCAACGCTCTCCAATGTTGAGCTACTCGCAGTCCTGATCGGGAGGGGTGTTAGAGGGCGGGATGTTCTCCAGGTTGCGTCAGAGGTCGATAGGCGGTTTAAGGACAATCTGGACCGGGTTGGAATTGAAGAACTGACTGAAATCGAGGGCATCGGGAAAACAAAAGCATCTCAGATTCTTGCCGGTTTTGAGCTTGCCAGACGGTACTCCGGGAAGGGGGATGTCAGGATCACCTTTCCATCCGATGTCCTGCCTTTTGTGATGGAGATCCGTGATAAAAATCAGGAATACTTTGTTTGCATATCATTAAACGGTGCAAACGAGGTTATCGGAAACAGGGTGGTTACGGTTGGGCTTCTGAACGCTAATCAGGTGCATCCGCGAGAGATCTTTTCGGACGCTATCGCTGAGCGGGCTGCATCGATCATTCTCGTTCATAATCACCCGTCAGGCAATACCGAGCCAAGCCACGCGGATATCGCGGTAACAAATCGGTTGATCGAGGCAGGAGAGATTCTGGGGATCAAAATCCACGATCACATCATCGTATCGAAAGATAGCCACACAAGCATGAAGGAAAGCGGACTGATTTAGAGAGCCTGGATCTACATTTTCATAAAAGTGATAACATGAACATAGAGATCATAGGAACCGAATCGTTGGGCGTAAGAGGGCTCTCTTGTTTTGTGAGGACCGAAAAGCAGAGGATATTGATTGATCCGGGTATAGCGCTGGGTTACAACAGATACGGGCTGCTTCCCCACCCCTTTCAGGTAGCAGTGGATGAGGGGATACAGAAGAAGATCATACAACGATTTTCAGAAGCAACCGACATCGTAATCAGTCATTTTCATGGAGATCACATTCCGTTAGCAGATGCGAATCCTTATCAGTTCAGCATCAAGAAAATAACCGGATTAAACCCTGATGTCAGGATGTGGGCTAAGAACCCGCATCATCTTCATCCGATCGAAGAAATACGAGCAGAGGCTCTTTCCGCCATCCTGAAGAACGGTTTGATTGCGGCAGAAGGGATGAAGCACGGGGTAATGACCTTTTCCGGACCGGTGTCTCATGGGGGCAAACGTAACAATCCGCAGACTGTGATGATGACAAGGATCGAGGAAGATCGCGTCTTTGTGCACACCTCTGATACCCAACTCCTTGACGACGAAGCCATCTCTCAAATACTGGACTGGGAACCTGATATTGTATTGGCTGACGGACCTCCGCTCTATATGCCCAATAAACTCTCGAAAGAGCAGGCTAAAAGGGCGTGGCGCAATGCTAAACGACTATCCCGGGAAGTTGGTACGTTGATTCTCGATCATCATTTGATGAGAGGTCACACAGGTGTCAAATGGCTGAAGTGGCTGTCATCCGAAACAGGAAACAACGTTATCTGCGGGGCTGATTTTATGAAAGCTCCAAGGATGCTGCTTGAAGCGAGACGTAAATCCTTGTACAGGGATATGCCGGTTCCCGCCGGCTGGCATGAAGCGTATTCCGAAGGCAAAGTCAGTACCGATCGTTACTGGAATCTGGCTAAGAGAATCTATAAAAGCATGAGGCTGGACGATCACAGATGATAATAATAAAATGTGCTAAATGTAAAAGAAAGATTTTTAAATACCAGAAGATCGGGAAAGGCAGGGTGTGGCACTGCTGGAATGACCGGATAATCATGGATTACAGCGTTAGAGATGGAGATCTGGTTAAATGCCGGTGCGGCAATTTGATTGGCGTTTTTGAAGAGAGATGGGTCAAGATGCGACCGCATTCCTTCATTTATTCAGGAATGGTGACATGAAGATAGGGAGTGAAGCAACGAGTCTTTGAGATGAAATCTTTCACCTTTCGTACTGATCTATGATCTCTTCCGGAAAATGAGCCCGGTCCCGCATGGGTTTTCTTTTCGGTGATCTTTTACCATCCGCTACCATCCGCTACCATCCGCTTCTCACCTCACACAAATAGTCCCCCAACATAATACGCGCCAAAGCAGACGAGAAACATCCCGCATGACAAAAGCATCCTTCTATAGGTGCGATCTGACATGATGTTCCTGCCCCTGCTCGATGATATCGAGACTACGGTGTACCACGTGATATCTGCGATCCAGTGCCCGACGACGAAGAGAACGGCAGCGAAAATCCCGATCTTGAGCCCATCCATGACCAGAGTGTTTCCTATGGTCAGCCACCAGATCAGGAAGTACGGGTTTGAGACTGATGTCAGTATGCCCGCGATGACCGGACTGCTTGCACCACCTCCAGCCGCATCGAACGCGGCATTTCTCGATGAGTTGATCGTTGCAACTCCAAACATGATTAAAGCCCCACCCCCCACGAGTGATACAATTTGAAAGGTTATATCATTTGCGATTGAGAACCCGAGCACAATTATTGTGCAGATCACAATTTCGACCAGCGCGTGACCGAAAACGATCTGCGGACCCGCAATCCAGCCCTTTCGGAGCGATGCGGCAACCGTTGCGAAGAGCATGGGTCCGGGCACGACCGCTCCAGTGAGTCCGATGACAAAACCGAATGCAAGGAGCTCAATCATGAACCGCGCAGTCTCGCCGCATGTTCTATCCGCTGGTTTATGAGAGCATTAGTCCCGATGTCGGATCTCGCACGTAAATCGCCCCTGACTCCGGAAATCCCACGAGATGCCTTCTTCTCTGCTTCTTCAATCGTCTCCGCGATTCCCACAATGGCAACCGCGCGTGATCCTGTTGTGTAGATGCGTCCATCATTTTCGTAAACACTCGAATAAAAGAGTGTCGCGTCCCCGATGTCCCCAACCTCGACAAGCGAGTCCTTTGCAGGATTTTCCGGGTAGCCAGCCGGAACCAGATACTTGCAGACGGTCGCAAGTCGCTCGAATCGGACATCCAGATCAGAGAGCGTTCCGTTCGCAACAGCGGAGAGGATGTCAACGAAATCGGTTCTGAGCAGCGGAATTGTGTTCATAACCTCGGGATCGCCGAATCGCGCATTGAACTCGATTACGCGGATTCCATCTGCTGTTAGCATGAACTGACCGTAGAGAATGCCTTTGTAGTCGCAGACGTCCTCTTTGATGCCACGTATCGTCTCGTACATGATCTGCTTTGCATCTTCGTAGTCCTCCTCGCGCATAAATGGCAGGAGGTCGCCAGCATCAGAGTAAGATCCCATTCCGCCGGTATTCGGACCCTTATCGCCATCATAAGCGCGTTTGTGATCCTGCACCGCTGGCACAAACGCGAGCGTCTCGCCGTCGCTAAATGCCTGCACCGTAAACTCCTCTCCTTTGAGATTCTCCTCAATTACAACTGATCCGGTGTTAAGAAGCTCGGACGCATACTCTTTTGCGCCAACGATATCGAAATGATCCCCCATCACCTTAACGCCCTTTCCGCCGGTTAAGCCTGTTGGTTTCACGGCAACATCGCCGAGTTTCTCGATAAACGCATGCGCACCCTTGAGGTCGCCCGCCTCAAAGACCTCGAAAGCCGGGCATCCGTCGATGCCGTGTCTTCGCATAAATGCGCGAGCCCACGCCTTGTCCAGTTCGATTCTGGCAGGAGCACGCCTCGGTCCGAGGCACGGGATTCCCGCGTCTTCGAGCGCATCAGCAAGCCCGAGCGCAAGCGGCGCTTCCGGACCGATTATGGCGAGATCGACGCCTTGCAATCGTGCGTACGGGAGAACCGACTCAACATCCTCTTTTGCGACCAAAAACTCCTTGCACAGTCTCGCGATTCCCGGGTTCTTCCTGCTCATGACCGCGTAGAGATCGGGTTCGTGTGTGCTGCGTGCGATCGCCTCTGCGATCACGTGCTCTCTGCCGCCGCCGCCTATGAGTAGTATCTTCATGCTTCTCTGACTGTTGCAAAGGAGTTATAAGGGTTTTGCCAGAGTGGCGGGAGAAGGGTTGGCGGAGGGTGGGCGAGGGGTGGACGAGCGGTGGACGAGCGGTGGGCACACGGCTTTCTCGTGAAAAGAGGGGGTGGAACGAGAACGCGGTTCCTGCAGAACTCAAATCCACTTGAGTTGAGTTCAATTTTATTTTTTAAGAAGATTTAAATATTAGTCCACCGTCATCAAGGACTATGAGTCTTGTAAGAGATGCACAGAACGGAACAGTAACAGAAGAGATGAAAGTGGTCGCGCAGGTAGAGGGCGTTGACCCGGAATTCGTACGTAAAGGAGTTGCAAGCGGAAGAATCGTGATTCCGGTAAGCCCGTATCGAGAGACCCGGGCGTGCGGCGTCGGCAAAGGGATGCGTACCAAGGTGAACGCGTCGGTGGGCACGTCATCTGACATTGTGGACATCGATCTCGAGGTAGAAAAGGCGAAGATGGCGGAGAAGGCGGGCGCAGACAGCCTGATGGAACTCTCAACAGGCGGTGATCTCGTCGAGGTCAGAAAACGGGTGATTGCGGCAACACCGCTCTCTGTGGGGAGCGTTCCGCTGTATCAGGCGTTCATCGAGGCGATCGATAAGAACGGCGCAGTCGTGGACATGAACCCTGACGACCTGTTCCGGATAACCGAGGAGCAGGCAAAGCTCGGAACGAACTTTATGGCGATCCACACGGGGATTAACCTCCTGACAGTTGAGCGTCTCAAGAACCAGGGGCGATACGGCGGGCTCTGCTCAAGAGGCGGCGCATTCATGACCGCGTGGATGCTTCACAACGAGAAGGAGAATCCCCTCTACAGCGAATTCGATTATCTTCTTGAGATCATGAACGAGCACGAGGTCACGCTCTCGATGGGAAACGGCATGAGAGCTGGCGCTGTGCATGACGCAACCGACCGGGCAGGGATCCAGGAACTGATCATGCATGCTGAACTGGGTGACCGGGCGCACGATGCAGGCGTCCAGGTGATCGTTGAGGGTCCGGGTCACGTCCCGATAAACGAGATCGATACGAACGTGACATTGATGAAGAGGCTG
>Ga0190315_1000979_pt1 | contig 12325 bp, 11 predicted proteins | sample 48701101_MG_FD_161673 | JGI IMG/M metagenome (GOLD analysis project Ga0190315, IMG submission 161673) | Hydrothermal vent sediment bacterial communities from Southern Trench, Guaymas Basin, Mexico - 4870-11-0-1_MG | ecosystem: Environmental > Aquatic > Marine > Hydrothermal vents > Sediment ...
TAGCTCAGGAGGTGAAAGAACGAATCATTAATAAGTTTGGTCAAAACTTTACCGTCAAATCAAAGGAAATAGCACAAATTGTTTATCAAACACTCCTAGACATGGATCATGGGAAAACAGCACAATCTTATGTTATTTTTAAAAAAGTCAGTAATCAAATTCGAAATGTAAAATCTCTTGTAGATGCACACGACCTTGTAACGGGATATATTGACTTGAAGGACTGGAGAGTCAGGGAAAACAGCAATATGGCCTATTCATGGCAAGGTCTAAATTTCCATATTTCCAGTACAATTCAAGCAAATTACTGGCTTTATAGTATTTATCCAAACAACATATCCTCGGCACACACCAAGGGTGACCTCCATATACATGATTTAGGAATGCTTTCTGTCTATTGTCTCGGATGGGATCTCCGTGATTTACTTATAAAAGGCTTCACTGGTGTTCCTGGAAAGATTTCATGTGCCCCCCCTAAACACCTTAGCGTTGCTTTAGGACAAATAGTAAACTTCTTTTATACCCTGCAACACGAATCGGCAGGAGCACAAGCTTTTTCCAGTTTTGACACATATCTTGCACCATTTATACGGTATGACAAATTAAGCTACAAGGAAGTTAAGCAGGCCTTACAAGAGTTCTTGTTTAATATGAATGTACCAACCCGAGTAGGATGCCAAACACCATTTACCAATATCACTATGGACTTAAACCCTTCTGGGCAACTCGCCGAAGAAAGTGTTATTATTGGAGGCAAAAGATTGTCGGCCAAATACAAGGAATTCCAAAAGGAAATGGACATACTAAATCGAGCTTTTGCCGAAGTTATGATGGAAGGTGACGCAGACGGAAGACTGTTTTCATTTCCAATACCAACCTACAACTTAACAAAAGACTTTGATTGGAACAATAAAGTCCTAGACCCAGCATGGGAAATGACGGCAAAATATGGGATACCGTATTTCGCAAACTATATTAATTCGGACATGAGTCCAGACGACGCCAGGTCAATGTGCTGCAGACTACGAATAGATAATAGGGAATTACGAAAGAGGGGTGGTGGCCTTTTTGGCTCAAATCCTCTCACTGGCAGTATCGGAGTAGTTACGATCAATATGCCCCGAATTGGTTATATGAGCAAATCAAAAGAAGAATTCTTTAAAAGACTTGGTAACCTCATGAACTTAGCAAAGGAAAGTCTACTTATAAAAAGAAAAATTCTAGAGCACTATACAGAAAAAGGACTGTATCCTTACTCCAAGTTTTACATTAGCTCAATCAAACAGCGATTTGGCCAATACTGGAAAAATCACTTTAACACAATTGGACTAAACGGAATGAATGAGGCATGTATTAATTTTCTTGGAAAAGATATAACAACCAAAGAAGGTAGAGACTTTACACTCGAGACACTTGATTTCATGAGAGACAAATTGATGGAATATCAGAAAGAAACAAAACAAATTTTTAACTTGGAAGCTACACCAGCAGAGGGGGCTAGTTATAGGTTTGCGAAGATAGACAAAAAACTTTTTCCCAACATAATTACCGCAAGTGAAACTAATTATTTGAAAAGTAATAGTAAAAACAACCTTATTAAGAAAAACCCAAACATTGCACCATATTATACAAACAGTACTCAGTTACCAGTAGACTACACCGATGATTTATTTAAAGCCCTGGAACACCAGGACGAATTACAATGCAAATATACTGGTGGAACCGTTCTCCACATATATCTTGGCGAGAGACTACCATCAATCGAGGGTACCAAAAAACTTATACGAAAAGTCGCAGAGAATTATAAACTACCTTACTTTTCGATAACTCCAACATTTAGCATATGCCCTAAGCATGGCTATCTTCAGGGTGAGCATATGTATTGTCCAAAATGTAAAGAAGAACACGGATATAAAAAACAAAAATGCGAGGTGTATTCTAGGGTAGTAGGTTATATAAGGCCAATACAACAATGGAATGACGGCAAACAATCAGAGTTCAAAAAGCGTAAAACTTTCAAAAATCATTAATTTAAGTAAAATCTCACATTGTCCATAAAGTTTAAGTTCCTACCCTTGTCCACAATTGACTACGCTGACTTACTTTCAGCTGTAATTTTCACTTATGGCTGCAACTTTCGGTGTCCATTCTGTCATAATCCTGAGCTAGTGCTTAAGTCTAACGAGACCTTCCTATCAGAGAAACAAGTTTTGTCCGAAATAAAACAAAGACAAAAACTTCTCGAAGCAGTTGTTGTTACTGGTGGTGAACCACTGCTTCATAAAGACCTGTTTGCATTTATCAAAAAATTGAAAAGTTTTGGTTTGAAAATCAAGTTAGATACCAATGGCAGTTTCCCAAATAGATTAAATTATCTTATCCAAAACAAACTTATTGATTATATCGCAATGGATATTAAAAATAGTCTGGAAAAATACTCTATAACAACTGGAGTAAACATACCTACAAACAAAATAATCAAAACAATACAAATTATAGAGGATTCCGGGTTGGAATATGAATTTAGAACAACAGTAATCCCAGGATTTCACACAAAGGCCGATATAGCCAATATTACCCAGTTATTTAAGAAACAAAGCAAATACTTCATCCAAAACTTTGTGAGGTCCAAGCACATTGATACTTCCGTCCTACCAAACAAAGGGTTTTCAAAGGCCCAACTCAATGATTTTATTAATGTGGCAAAACAAAACGTTACTAACGTGAAAATACAATAGCCGTTACCTGGTGAGATAATATTTTTTAGGTCAATTTGTAACCCTATGCGAATATATTAAACAGAGACACCTAAATAAATTAATTTTTCAGTAGTATGAAGAAGGACCTCAAAAAAGTATTAGTAATACTATTGCTAATACCAATCTTGCTAACATCTACGCTTGTATCTGTATCCGCAGAATCAAATCATTCAGAAAACAGGTGTGTAAGAATTACCAGACGAGTCAATGAAAAAATTCGGACCTTTGAGAAAATACGAACAAGGTATATGAGCAGGTACGACAGAATAACTAGTTCCCTCTCAATGTTGGTATCCAAACTTAAAGACAACGGATACGATACAACCCAACTTGAGACAGATTTACAAACATTGAAGAACATGAAGACAGAACTCGCCCAGGAATTTACAGAATTTATGAGCTCACTTAGAGCCGTCAAAGACTATGCATGCGAAAACAACCAAGCAGAGTTTAAAAACCAGTTACAGTTTGCAAGGGGACAATTACTTGACCTCAGAGAAAAGGCACTCGAAATGAGGAGCTTTGTTTCAACTACAATAATAGACGATTTGAAGGACATAAGAAATCAGTAATTATACTTCAAGTACAGCATTCATTTACCATATATTTGAATGTCACGTATACTGCCATAGCAAATAAATTTAAAGACACTTTATGAAAAGTTCCCATATTTTTGTTATCATTACCTGTACAGCAATTCTTTCTGCTCTAGGCGTTTTTTATGTACTGAACACCTATGTACTGAACACCAAAGATAAAGAAACCAACGAGGAAATAAAGGAAACAATTGATGATATAAACAGTACGATTGACGAAACAACTTCTGCAGAATTCGACGATTCACTTACGGATAATGATATCGAGTACGGATCTGACAGGGAAGATAATAACTCGGAGGAGGAAAGTATAGATAAAGCAGTAACTGAGATTGAGGATATAATCAAAGATATAAATGAAGAAGACGACTTTGATAATCTAGATAACATTACATATTAAGTATGAGTCCAGAAGAGTTTGAGCAGCTTTATACAAATAACCTCGAAAGACTTTACAGGTATGTTTTTTCATATATACCCAATACCCAAGACTGCGAAGACATTTGCTCACAGATTTTTGAAGCAATCTGGACCAAACATAAAACTCTGGATACAAATAGAATTTACGGCTACATCAAGGGCATAACCAGAAACAAAATTAATACCCATTTGAGAAAAAAATATAAGGTTTTTTATAAGTTAACTAACTTTGATGAAAATATTTTTCACAACGATAAGAACAAGAGATCTAACAATAATGACAACAAACCTATTTGGTCAAAGCATTTGGAATATATTATCACACAACTAACCAACACGGAGAAGAGTCTTTATCAACTAAGATACAAACAAAATCTAACATACAAGAAAATAGCCAAGGAGCTTGGCATTAGTGTAAGTAATGTCAAAGTAAGAAATCATAGATTAACTAAAAAAATGCAAAAAATATGGAAAACCAGAAGTTTTCACAATTCCTAAAAGTCCTTAACGAACCAGACAGCCACAATGCGTCGCGTTTCAACAGGTATGAATTCACATTACTAAACAAATTGATGTCCCACCAAAAAAGCAGATATAGACTCGGTGGCTTCTTGTATCTTGCTTACTTCATTGCCGTGTTTACAATTACCCTGATGATTACAAATCAAATCATTACCAAAGATAAAACATATCTAAAGGATCAAATAGTTACTCTAGAGTATCAATTGAAAGAAAACATCTCATATGACAATACTGGAATTTATTTTTCCCCAAGTGTAATTGATGAAATAGAAGAACTATATTAACGTTAAAATTTCCAAACTCTCACAAACAAGTACCACGCCTAAATACACATACTCCATGGTGCTTAGTCAGAACATGGTATTCACCCCAGACTCCAAGTTGAACCGAAACGGTATCTAAAAGAATAGGTAAAAGTGACTTTGTTTTATCATTTGTTTTTGGATATTTCATCTTTAGATAACCAGAGAGAGTCTAATCATTTAAACTGGAATGTTCTCTAACACAGTTATAGCAATAGATATATTTAAATGCCTCATTGTAGAATTCGTTCCTACTATTTAACTCATCTATTCCTGAAATATAAAATTCGTCATCGTCTGTTCTATGACTCCTTTCTATATGAGCATTTTCTTCACAATGTCCTTTTTTATTCTGTATTACTCTACATCCAAGACCTTTTAACAGTTTTCTAAGTTCTCTCATTTTCATAAACAATCTACCCCCAAATTCTTCTCCATTGATACAGGGGGAATCTGTGTGCATATCTGTGTTCTATCTGTTTCCTAGTCAAAGCTTTTTAATCCACAATATGTTTCAAATCTACCTAAACTATTTCAAAAGACTTCTCTTGGTACCAATCTACAAATTCTCTCTTTCGTTGCCTAATCTTTTTTTAATTTCCCCTTTATTCTATATATATTTCTTTTTAATATGTGTCTCATTGTATGCTTTGATAGCTCTATATCATATACACGATATAACTCTCAATTCATATACTGTTACCATATCCTGCCCCCCACACATTCTCATCTTGCAAAAAAGTATTACAAAAGATATCATATCACTAGTAATATATACTTAACTAGTACTTTATGGATGGTAAAACAAAAATCCACCTTTTTATACTGTTTTGCGTTGTCTCAATTATTTTTCTTTGTTTTACTAAATCTAGCAGTGCATATTCAGTATATGTCAATTCAACGACCGACAGAGGAGATATAAATATAGGAGATGGATTTTGTGATACGGGTTACTTGAATACAGAGGAAGATCCAGAATGTACATTAAGAGCGGCCATTGAAGAGTTAAACTTAAGTCCTCGTTCCGATATTTTTTTCAATATACCCGAATCTGACCCGAATTGTTTATCATTCGTGAACAATAACCAACCAGACACATACAATCCAAACACATTAGAAGTCAATTGCTTAGCAACCAATTCTGATCCAGACATTAGGTGGTGGAGAATATCACCAGAAGAACTATATCCAGACATAACGTGCGATATGCAAATTATGGCTGATACTCAAGCTGGATACAAGGCAAATACAAACGAATTTCCAGACTTTCTAAACGGTCAGCCCGTTGTCGAAGTCATTTGTTCTGGATTAGATCACTGCTTTAAAATTAACCACTGGGGAGCAGATGTTGCATTAAATGGTTTCATTATGAATTCTGCAACAGAAACCTTAATTTTATCTACAAACTCAGACCTAGGTGGACCGTTCGTAAAATCATGTTACCTCGGTACAGACATAAGTGGAACAAACATCAAAGGCTTAACATCATACGGAGTAAAAGGAATTGATAGCCCAATTAGTATTCGTGGGGGATATGTATCTGACGAAAGAAATCTCATAGTTGCCCATGTATCACCGATATATATAAAAAACACTATATCGCACGACGGGAATTTACAGGCAACTGGCAGCATTTTCGGCTTATTAAATAATGGCGAACCTGTCCCATCATCTTCCACAATCCACGCAGAAAGTGACTTTTGTATTGATATGCATATGCTAAATAACAATATTATTGCAGGTGGAAATATCTACGGAGGTATATATATTAAATCTAACGTCGACACCCCAATTTATGGGAGAGTCAATGTGATTAACAACATCATTCGAGACAACAAAGTCGGGATCTATATAGATGCACCAATAAGTGCTTCTGTTATTTGGGGAAATAGTATATATGATAACGATTGCAATGGTATCGTTATAAAAAACAACGCAAACTTGAACTGCGGTTATAACAACATTTATAATAATAATGGACTAGGTATAGATTTGGGTGATGATGGAGTTACCCTAAATGATCCAGGCGACATCGATTCTGGTCCAAATAATTTAATGAACTTCCCAGTAATTGAGTATATATCATATAAGGGGGGTGGAGAGTATTATATAGAGGGGGACATCGATAGTCTAGGAGAAACAACAATACAGTTGTTTGAAAGTGATAATAATAGTAGTGGATATGGAAGTGGAATGAAATACATCGATGAAACAACGTCAAACAGCACGTGGGACATTACAGTTACAGGACTTCAGCAGAATTTAACATTTACATCTACAGCACTAAACAGTGGTAGTACATCTGAGTTTTCATTGAATAAAGGCATAGATATATGGCTTAACACTATATTACCAGCAGATATTACAGATTCCAATAACAATGGCATTTTCGATATTGGCGATGAGATAGAATATCATGTTACTATTTATAATTATGGACAATCATCAATAAACAATATGAAATACATCAATCCTTTACCAGATGGGGTAGATTTACTCCCTGATAGCATTAACTCCAACTACGGAATCATTACAAATTACTCACCATTAACAATTGAAGATCTGCAGGTTGAAGGAAATGACTCCATATCTTTTTCGTATAGTGTTAGAGTAAGTAACGACACCAATAATAAGATTAGTAATCAATTTGATCTTTTGTATACATACGACAAGGCTCAAACTTTAGGAACCAATATTTTAAGTGATGACCCAATAACGGAAGCACCCCGTGACCCAACAACGCTAACCCTTGGAACTCAATTACCTACTAACGATAATGAGCAAGACAATGATGATTTAGAACAAGGTTTTCTTTTAGATACTGGAGAAAATGTGTATATTTACATATGTTTAGCTTTTACTATTTTCCAGTATTTTCCTATAATTACCAAAAAACTCTAATCAAACTGCCCAATACTTGGCTCCTACGAAATTATTAGTATTTAGGCAATCCATGTAGAGCTATTTCTTTTATGGATGAAATTATACTGATGTTTGATTTTACCCAATCCTGCCGCTCTGGCTATCCACTGAGTGCATACGTCAACATACGTTCCTGTAATACCGAATATACCGGAAACATTACCACCGTTGTGTTCTACATAGTCTATCTCTACATAAACAGACTTGTGTACATTTCCACCAAAGTAGGCATGTATTGGAACTTGTTTATATAAATCACATCTCCCTTTTTTCGTTTAGTTGATGGTTTAGGGAAAGATGATATTATTCGTTTGAGAGTTATTAATGATATATTTATTACATCGATAACATCTTGTTTTCTAAAGCATTTAAGCTCTGAGGCTTTGAGAAGTTCTGTTATATATAGCAATCATTGGAAGTATTCTTTCTGCACATATCTTTCCACTTAATTTCCAAACCTTATATATGATTCTTTTATGGGTGGACAGGTATTTCTTCTTACGCCCCAGCTTATTTGATTTCTTATCTGTAAATATTCGTGGATATGGGTTTCTTTTCTTTTTTCTGAATTACTTAGATTCTAGATTACAACTTGTTCCTGTTCTTCTACAATATTGGTCAATTATTTCGTCTCTATTCTTTCTACACATTCTTCCATAACCCTTGCACATCTTCTCAGTTAGTTTCATTTCAAATTTGTTCATATTAGATATTCTGCTGATTTTATTTACATCTGGAAGATGATAGCATTTCAGGGAATGCTATCATCTTCTAAAAACAAACCTTTCAAGAACTTCTTTTATGATCTAATGCACAATCTTTTATAAATCCTCCGATTATATTACAATTTCACATACACAAGATTAAACAAACCTTATATGAGAAATATTCGAACCAGTACTTTTTTTTATTCTTTCTTTATCACTTACAAACGATTTGTATGCTGACTCATATTCAGAGGAAACAGTGTCCGAACATAACACTCCAGCCGATTGTTACGTCATATATGAAAATAAGGTTTATAACATTACTAAGTACCTGAGGAACCATGATAGGTACCTGATAACCAACTCTTGGGTGGAAACAGACATAACACAAGACTTTCAAACAAAGAACGGGCAAAACAGGGACCACAAACCAGGTTCTTACTCTCTGTTGGAAAATTATTACATTGGTGATATTGCTTCTGAAACAACAGATATACCCCAAACCGAAAACACAAGTAAAACAAAGAACCCATATACAAGTCTTTCAGTAATCGTCATCACTCTAGCTATTTATTGTGGTCTATACTACATCTACAAGAGAAATAAGTTTGAAAAAAATAAAATATTTACCAAGATGAATTTTAATTTCATTTCTAACACTTTGCTTGTAATACTTCTTATGCCAAGTGTAGGAATTGGTGTCTTTATGATATTAAGATATAGCTATCCCGATTTATACAATAATAAATTTGACTTTCTCTACCAGCACGTTGAGCTATGTATAGTAATGTCCGTATTAATGGTTACACATTTTATTCAAAAACTTATACAATACGTATTACCAATTAAGATAATAAAAAGTAAGTGAAAATTTTAATAGTCGAGGACGAAGTTACATTGTCTGGAATTATTAAAAGGTTTTTAGAAAAACATTCTTTCCAAGTTGATCAAGCTTTTGACGGTAGATCTGGGCTTTCCAAGGCTACCATTAACGAATACGATTGCATTGTACTCGACATTAATTTACCAGGAAAGGATGGGTTCACAATTGCTAAAGACTTACGAACAAGGTCAATTTTTACTCCGATAATTATGCTTACCGCGAAAGATACCCTAGAGGACAAAATTGTCGGATTCGAAAGTGGAGCAGATGACTATCTTACAAAACCCTTTTCAATTAAGGAGCTTCTACTTAGGATTAAAGCACTAATTAAACGTAATTCAAGCAACAAGGAAACACAACTAGTAATTAACAACTGGACACTAGATCAAAATAGCAATCAACTTATAAATATAGTTAACCACAAAACAATACCTGTCACAAATAAAGAAATTGGCATATTAGAATATTTAATCAGAAAAAGAGGCAAGCCTGTCTCCGCAGAAGAATTACTAGAACATGTCTGGGATAGGGAAGTTAACATTTTCACCTCGACAGTTAAAACACATATTAAAGTACTTCGTCAAAAAATCGATCCCGACAAAAAAATAATCATTACCGTAAGAGGGAGGGGATACAAAATTGTCGTCTAGCACTAATCTTCCACACTTCACCTAGATTTCACCTCCATTTAGTTATAATGGCATTATTAATCTTAGCAGGCCGTAAGGTTAGTAAATAAATAATTTTTTATCTAAATATATGAAAACAAACAAACTTGTTTTGCCAGTTATTCTGACAACTACCCTTTGTATTGGAGGATATATTGTTGCCCAAACGGCTTATGCCTCGGAAAACACTACAACAAAGCCACAAACAGTTTGGGACAAAGTCGCAGAAAAGCTTGGTGTGCCAGATAGTGACCTCATAAATGCATTTAAGGATTCCAGCTACGAAATAATAGACGAGAAGGTTGATGCAGGAATTCTTACGTCAACACAGGCAGAAGAAATTAAGGCAAGAATTGCTAGCAAGGATTCCCTACCTCCAATCGGTATGAAACGAAGAGGAAGATTTGGAAAGATCAAACACGACGAAATCGTTGCAAAATATCTTGATATTTCCGTAGATGAATTGAAAGCAGACAGAGACGAAGGTTTAACAATGCTGGAAATATTGGAGAAGTATAGCAAGTCCCGAGAGGATTTCCACATCTATATGGAAGAAAACAGACCAACATTTGATAAGCAACGTCAGATAGATTAGCACTTAATTACTCTAATTAATATAGTGATGAAAGGCCAACTATAATATGGCCCTCCAGCAATTCTGCTGGAGGGCCACTTAACACGCTATGTATGTAACTATTTGCTAATACTGGTATAATTAAATATGAAATTTTATAAGTCACTAAAATTCAAACTAACTGCTTGGTATTCGGCACTTTTGTTCATCTTGTCTGTAACTCTATTAGTATCTATAAATATTATTATGAACTCCTACTACAGTAGGGAGCCCCACAGATTTAGTCAATTACAACAAATTCCAGACTTTGCCAAAGACTGGATAACACTGGACTTGAAAAGAAAAAAGATGATTGAGGATATCAGGCAAAACGACTTACATAACATCCGTAAAACATCCCTTTTTATGGTGATCCCTTTGCTTATCACCTCATTCGGAGGTGGACTATTGATTGCAGAACAAATGCTTAAGCCAGTTAACAAATTAATTTCAGCTACCCAAAAGCTTACAAGCCAAAACCTTGGTGATATATTCCAAATTGAAACAGAAGACGACGAGCTTGGTGTGCTCACTAACAATTTTAATGCAATGTCACAAAGACTCAAACAATCATTTGACGCCCAGAAAGAATTTACCGCTAATGCTTCTCACGAACTTAAAACACCCCTAACAATAATACAATCAGCCCTTGACTCTGCATTGGAAGACAAGAAGATAACACAGACAGAATTAGTCGATCTAATTAAAAAGGCAAGTAATTCCACAAAAGACATGACAAAACTTATTAATAACTTACTCCTCCTTGCAACCCCCGAAAATGAAGTTGAAATGGTGGATACCAATCTTGTGAAAATATTAAAAGATTCAATATCAAACGTGAAAATGATATTTCCCAACAGAGAAATTGTATTACAAACTGTCCATAAGTATATAGTCATAAATGGTAATTCCACTTTACTTACCAGAGCAATTACCAATATAATCGAAAATGCCGTGAAGTACTCCCCAGAAGATAAGCCCATCAAGGTAATCTGCAAGCATAAGGATAATACTTCTCGTGTTAGTATAGTAGACAAGGGTATAGGGATAAAGAAAGACAAAATAAACAAATTAACCAAAAGATTTTATCGAGCTGATGAGTCAAGATCAAAAAAAACAGGAGGATATGGACTCGGACTTTCCATCGCCAAAAAAATTATTGATTTGCATCATGCAAAATTAAAGATATCTTCTACCTACAAAAATGGAACAAGTGTTCTTATAACCCTTCATACTATTCAGAAGAAAGATATGAGGTAACTCAATATTTACACAGTTTATCAAACCATCATTCAAAAGCAACTAATCCAAACATTAGATTTCATCTGTCTTTTATTTTGCATTTGTGTTATTATATACACACAATAATATTATTATTACAACCATGGCAACACTTTGGGAAGGTAAGGTCAAAATAAAAAAGTCATTAGTACCTTCAAGTGCATATCTTACAATGACTGAAGATTCCTTTGTTTTTAAAAAAAACGTCAAGTCTGATTCCAAGATAATATTGGAAGTAAAAAAATCTGAGATACGGGGGATAAACGCACCCAAATACGGTCTCAAGCAAAAACTACTTACTGGGTATACAGGGTTAGAAGTGGTATATCAAGATTCAAACTCAGACAAAGAGAAAAAAGTAATTTTCTGGCCACCTGGGTTTGGGGCATGGCCTAACTCAAAAGAGCTACCTAAATTAATCACCCAGATTAATAGTACATATAAACTGAAAATTCCCACCGACAGCACAGGTTACACATCAATTATCCTTGAGATTGTAGCCGTTTTCTCAGGATGGTTTTTGGGAGGCCTCATTGGAGTCGTTACTTTTCCTATAGCACTAAGTCTAAGTTCAGATGTATACAAAAAAAAGGACTATAAAACTACCGAGAAGGTTTTTTTCATTGGTATTATTTGGGCAATTACAATCGTA